>Ga0209211_10004531_pt1 | contig 21518 bp, 22 predicted proteins | sample RifGroA2_FD_183992 | JGI IMG/M metagenome (GOLD analysis project Ga0209211, IMG submission 183992) | Groundwater microbial communities from Rifle, Colorado, USA - Groundwater A2 (SPAdes) (version 2) | ecosystem: Environmental > Aquatic > Deep subsurface > Groundwater | place: Rifle, Colorado...
CAATCGGCTACATGAGCCCGATGCAGTTTGAGGCCAATTATCAACTAACTTGTGTATCTAAAATTCACGAAGTAGTTGTCTCAAATTAGGGGGTCAGACCATCTCTCTAGGTGATGAGACAACAACCCCGCGCAAATTGCGCGGGGTTATGCTGGAAGCGAAGCGTGCTTTTCTAGCGCCGTAGGGGATTAGCCGTAACTCAATCGTCCCTCTTTCTCTGCGGGCTCTCTACAAACCAGCACGGTTACTCACTCAAGCTGTTTTATTGCAGAATATTTTATATTTTGGTATCATGCAGTTATGAGAACAAAAAACTCCAAAGGACAATTTGTCGCTAAAAGATTTGACACCAAAGTAGGTACTATTGAAAAAAAGTACGGTATTGAGCTTGGCGTACGTTCAGACAAAAAACTCGGTAATTTTCTTGAAGAAAAGGGTTATAAATCACTCGCGCAAATGTTAAAGGGGGCATAATTGCCAACAATTATCAACATATTGGTACCATGCCTAAAGCGTCAAATTTCCCATTTATTACTGACGATGTTTTAAGAGAAAACTTAGATATAGCCTTCGACCACCTCACAGAATTAATTCTTTTATCTGAATCACCCAAATACAACCCAGTTCTTAAGAGTAGTTTTCGAAAAACAACAATAATTTATACCGCATCGATTATAGAGGCTATTTTGCTTTGGTTTTTGAAAAAGAAAGTAAAAGAGGTTGACTTAAAAAGGGAAACAAAAAGATTTAAAATAGAAAAAGAGATTTATCAAATTAGTGATGCTGAGAAAATAGTACTTGGTAAAGATGTCACAACTGTAGAACAAATCAAATTTTCAAAATTAAATCTTGCAGACATAAACACTCTTTGTAAAGAAAATGGCATCATTACTGATTCTATTTTTAAAAAAGTGAATAAAGTAAGGGAATTAAGAAATAAACTCCACATAGGAACGCTTACTGTTATAGAAAAAGATTATTCAAAAAAAGACCTTGAGTTTGTGTTTTCTGTAGCACGAGAAATTAAGAAGCTTCCTTAATTAAAAATAAAAACCAAAAGAGCGGGCACTAGACCTAGGACACGCTCTTTTGGTAACGAAAAAATCTCCTTCTCATATTTCAAAAATACCATGTATGCATACAGATTGCAAGCGGATACCCACAGGGGTGGTTTTGCGAGCTTTTTATAAAAGGCGCTCCTGTCGATCCTCTGGCATATCAAACCCCAGATGTTCATACGCGCGCGGGGTGGCGACGCGGCCGCGCGGTGTGCGCTCGAGGAGCCCGAGTTGCATGAGGTACGGTTCGTTTACCTCTTCTATGGTCGCAACTTCTTCGGAAAGTGCGGCGGCGATGGTGGAGAGTCCGACGGGTCCGCCGCCGAACTTCTCAATGATGACTTCCAATATCTTGCGGTCGAGTGCGGTGAGACCAATCTCGTCGATCTCGAGGAGGGCGAGTGCGTCCGCGACGAATTTCAAAGAAAGGTCGCCTTTGTGCACCTGCGCAAAGTCGCGCGCGCGTTTTAGAAGGTAGTTTGCGGTACGCGGTGTCGCGCGGCTTCGGCGCGCGATTTCGCGGGCGGCATCGTCGCTAAGCGCGATGCCGAGAATTCCTGCCGAGCGCTTCACTATTTTTTCAATTTCGTCTTCGGTGTAAAATTCTAGACGAAATGTGCCACCCGAAAATCGCGAACGGAGCGGTGACGAGATGAGCGCGACGCGCGTGGTTGCGGCAATCATCGTGAACGGAGGCAGGTCGAGCTGTATCGTGCGCGCGGACGGCCCCTTGCCGATGATGATGTCGAGCACGCCGGATTCCATCGCGGGATAGAGCACCTCCTCGATTATTTTATTCAAACGGTGGATCTCGTCGATAAAAAGTACATCGCCCGGCGAGAGGTTGGTCAAAATAGACGCCAGATCACCCACTTTTTCTATGGCAGGACCGGACGTTGACTTCACTTGACAGCCCATTTCGTTTGCGATAAGATGCGCCAATGTTGTTTTTCCAAGACCGGGAGGTCCGTAAAACAGCACGTGTTCGGGGGGGTGCGCGCGCTCCTTTGCCGCCTGAAGCAGTATTTTCAGGTTCTTTTTTATCGTTTCTTGCCCTATATAATCGTCAAAACGACTCGGTCGCAAGGTTTGGTCAAGAAAAGAAAAGTCCTTGATATCGATGATGTTTTCGTCGTCGGGGGAAGGGTGGCTTGACATAAAAATATTTCTGTGCTAGTCTTGTTTTATCGATGGCTGAATGGTCATCGTACGCTCGTTTACTCTCCTATTATAAGAAAAAAGCTGGGGGGGTGAAAAGATCCTGTACATAAGCCTCTTGCAATTGGGCCCTTCGGGGTTCACATGGTCGTAGACGAGGACACCGCGGTACTTCACCTTGTGTGAAGAGCGCTACGGTTATCCTCAGACTGCTTCCTAACTCGGCTCCTCGTGTTCCGAGAATTACATGGGGTTTATGTATCGGATTTTTTTGTGCTTATTTTGTCACCGCCTTTTCTTTTGGTCAATTGTCCGTGAAGCGGTGTCAGTGGTCAGTTGTTCTTTGCTCTATTCCTTCTCCAAGTCTACCACGCGTTCCACTTCGTCAAAAGAGGTCGCTCCGGCGAGTATTTTCTCGATCCCATCTTCGCGCATATTGAGGATACCCTGCTTTTTTGCAACCTGACGTATCTCACGCTCACTCGGAATACCGTTGAGGAGCGCTTCAATATCTGCATCCATAAGGATTGCTTCGAAAATACCGACACGCCCTTTGTAGCCGGTTTTGTTGCATACATCGCAGTGGGCGGCGCGCCATACTTTTTCCGTTTGTACCGCGGTCCCTACTTTTTCCTTGATGAGTGCGGCAACCTCGTCGATGATTTTCTTTTCGCGTGGCGAAGGAGCGTCTTCTTTTTTGCATACACAAAGCTTGCGCGCGAGACGTTGTGCGAGCGCGACGGTAAGTGCCGAGCCGATAATTTTCGGCGTGACGCCGATATCAATCAGGCGGGGAATTGCTCCCGCCGCCGTGTTGGTGTGGAGGGTTGAAAACACCATGTGTCCCGTGAGCGCCGCATTGATGGCAATCTTTGCAGTCTCGCTGTCGCGGATTTCTCCCACCATAATCACGTCAGGGTCTTGACGGAGTGCCGCGCGGAGCCCTTCGAGGAACGTGTAGCCTTTGTCCGTTTCGACTTGCGTCTGCGACACGCCCTTCAAATGGTATTCGATAGGGTCTTCGATGGTCATCATCTTGATCTCGGACGAATAGATTTTTTTCAAAAACGAATAGAGTGTCGTCGTCTTTCCCGATCCCGTAGGTCCGGTATTGAGTATCATGCCGTGCGGTTTTGTTATTTCCCGCTCCATGATTGCGAGGAGGCGGGGACTCATGCCGAGGTCCTCGAGGGTCACATTGAGGGACTGGGGGTTTAAGATACGCATCACCACGCCTTCGCCGTACGCGCCGGGAATTACTGAAACGCGAATTTCTATTTCCATGTCAGCAATCTTGATGCTGAAGCGTCCATCCTGGCTCTCACTTCCCACGTTAAGCTTCATGCCGGCAAGGAGTTTCAAGCGTGAGCTGAACATACGATAAATGTTTTGGGGGAGCGTTCCTACTGCATGAAGCACGCCGTCGATGCGGTAGCGAATATGCACTATGTCCTCGGCGGGTTCGATATGAATGTCGGACGCACGGATGCCAATCGCGCCCGCGAGAACGACGGTGAAGATCTTTGAAATATAGCGCGCGTCTTTTGCGGTCACCGTGCTCTCGAGTTCCTTTTCAACATCCGCAAGGATTTTAAAACGCCCGACAAGGTTGTCCATGCTCTCGCTTCCGATATCGAGGACACCCGCTTCGCTTTTGGTGGCACCGGAGATTTCTTCATAGCGCGCCCAGACTTTTTCAAGACTTGCGTGCGAGGCGAGGTAGAGCTCGGGGACGTATCCTCGTTCAGTGATTTCCTCAATAATTTTCTTCGTGTCTTCTTGGATGGGGGAGAATACTGCAAGCTTTACCTTTTTCCCCGCAAGGTCAAACGCTCCGATGAGTGCCGCGCGCGCGTCGGATTCTTTGACGAGCCCGAGTGCGGCGACATCGATTGGCATAGCGTTCAAGTCAATATACGGGATGCCGTATTTATTCGACATGATCTGGAGAAAATCCTCCTCTTCTTTTTTGCGAAGCTCCGCAAACTGGTCGTCTTTATCCGTGTCGTTAAACTGAAGCATAATTATGCCTATTATTGTAAGCGTTTTGGGCGTAGATTGCCACTTGACAAAATATATTAGTTTGTTATAATTTTATTTAGATGTATTTAGTGGTTTATGATTCGTGAACCTTACAAGGGCTTGGTTTAGAAGGAGGTGTGCAATGAAAAATTTTATGTTTATGTTTTTGTTCACCATTCTTTTTCTTGTGGCAGGATGTGCCACGGGGTCAAGATATCGCTGTGTGGCGAATTGTCCGCCGGCAACAAAAGGAAACAACGCGGCCACCCTTTTAGGGATGGCCGACCGAAAAGCGGCGCAGGACTGCGCCCAGGCGATTGTGGATTACTGCTATCAGAATCCGCAATCGAGCGTTTGCTATGCCTACGATGGGCATAGTGGATACGGATATAATTACAATCACCAGTACCTAAGTAGGTACAGTAGATACGAACAGGATGTTTTATTTGGTCATTATCCTGGTGCACCCGTGAGGTGTCCGGTTCCCACAGGACAATAAAACGATAAATATGTAGTTTCATGCGGCGAGCTTTTGAGCTCGCCGCTTTTCTTTTCCCTATTGACATTTTTATTAAACTGTAGTATCATTTAAACTTATGAAAAAAATCATTATTTCACGTCGTTTGGTGTCGGTTTCCCTTGGGTTTTTTGTGCTTGCGGTGTCAGCCATTCCTACGGTTTCTTTGGCGATGACGATACTCGCGTATCCTACGGTCACCCGTATCACCGAAACAAGCGCAATCCTTGTCGGTCGTCTCGAGCAAGCAGATGACTCGCGGATGGTATGGTTCGAGTGGGGAGAAACTCCCAATCTCGGACAGCGTGCTGGATTCACCACCATTTGGAAGCAAGGTTCTTTTTCGGGTGATATCAATAATTTGCGTCCGGGAACAATCTATTACTTTCAGGCGGTAAGCACCGAAGGCGGACAGCGAGTCGGGTCGCAAATCCTTTCGTTCACTACCAAAGGGGCGCCGCAGAATTATATTCCCGTCTATCCTGCGCCTACTATCGCGCCCGTCGTGTACCCTACGCAAGGAGCAAATGCTATCTCGAGTGTGACTCCAGCTAAAAGCACTTCCGCGGCGAAAACCTCACAAGCGTCAAAGACCGCAGTTGCAACAACAGGAAATCCGTGCGTTACCGCGCCTTCGAACACCTTTGGGTTTTCGACGAGTGGCGGGGCTCCAAACCTCGGCGTGAGCGCGCTTGTTTTTGGTGCGGGAGACAGTTTTTTCCCGAATACGCTCGTGGGATGGATTGCGCTTTTTGTTGCAGTTCTCGCGATGATACTCATCGGACGCGTTATTTTTGAAAAAACCTCGGCGCGTAAAGAGGAACAAGTGGTAATCGAAGATGGGGATATTGATGAGGACGAAAACAGACTAAAAAACAACAGATAAAAGTGTTTTTTGAAGGGGAAATACCCCGTAAAAAAGTCAATGCGAAAGCATTGACTTTTTTCTGTTGCATGATATAATTAAAAAAGATGAATTATTGGGGCACAATGCACCATCGTGCCTATTTGACAACCAACAAAGGAGAGAGAGTGTATGCCCAACAAAACAGTTGAGACCAAGGAAAGACCTTGGTGGAAAAGGTCTGCTATTTTTGTACTGCTTGTTCTTGTAGCGGTGATGTGGAGTTACGTAATAACTCTCCAAAAGGAGAGAGATGAGTTTCGTAAGGAAGCAGACACCGCAAAAGAAGAAGTAAAACAGAAGGCAAAAGAAAAAAAGACTGCCGAAGGGCAAGTCAGTATGGAAAGATTGGCGGCAAAGAAGGCAAGAGATGCGGAAGTCAAGGCCAGAAAGGCCGAAGCAGATGCAAGGAAGGCCTTGTTGGCGGCTGAGGGTAACAAAAATAAGTTGCTGGCGCAGAAAAAAATGGAGAAGCCGGTAACGAAGACGGCACCACCACCGCCTATTGATGAAACAAAAAATCAGGCGCAGGTGATCCCACCATCAAACACATGGCCGAAGGATTGCACGCCAGCTTTTGATTCAAGGGGAAATCCATATTGTCTGGAGGCGGCACCGGTGGCACCAAAGGGGCAGGTGGCACAGGCAGAGGCACAGGCAGAGGTAGCGTCGTCATCGGCTCCCACTACGACGGTTCATTGCCCAAAGGGTGTTCCGATCCTCGCATCAAACGGAAGCGTTTGGTGCGAGGAGTCCAATGACCGGTTTTCCGGAGCGTGGATTGGGCGAAGAGGGGTTGATGTCGCAGCGGGGTGCCTTGTCGGGCTTGTTTTTGGCCATGGGCATGGATGCGGGCAAGCCGCCGCATGGGCGCTTGGCGCAGGCTGGGCTGGCGAAGAGGTGGCGGGGGAAACAGGAAGATGGGTCGGAGTACTCGGCGCTGGAGCGATTGTAGGAGGAGCCGCCCGTCCCGGGTCTGCCGCCGCCGCAGCCCCTCCTGCGGCACAAGGTGGTCGCGTAAGACCCCTGCCATTTCCGGCGCAATAGTACTTTATAATTTTTAGTTTTGGACATGGTGGGTAGATCATTTTTTTGCGCGCCATGTCCGTATTTTTAAGTCTTTGATTGGTTTGATCGAGGATTTAAAGATGCATTATGGTCGTTATAACTATGGAAATAAAAACTATGAAAAATATACTACAAAAATTGGGCGGGGTTCTTATGGCAATCACTTTTTTGGTTGTGCCTGTATTCTCGTACGCCGCGGCGCTTAACACTGGGGTGGAGGATATTCCCATGTTCGAGGTGATGAACACGACGGCAAGCGGAATTAGTTGCACCACATGCTGGAAGACTTCGGTATCTGCAAATCCAGGTGATGCAATCTCTTTTTCTATCTATTATCACAATACAAGCTCGGAAACGGCTACTAATGTGCGTGTGCGTTTGACGCCGCAGAATACAGGAAGCGGCACAAGTCATTCTTTTACGGCATCCGTAATGGCCGACAATGCACCAACATCAAGTGGAACAATAACTGTCACTTTAACTTCTCCTCAATCACTTGCTTTTGTTTCTGGCGGGGTGTTGTGGCGCGCCAATCAAAGCGTCGGTGGATCTACCCCGCTCTTATTCGGACAGTCGGGAAGTGAGCTTTTTAGCACAAATGGTTTGCGGCTCGGCGATATCGGTCCGGGGTGGTCGACGCAAGGGTCGGTCATTGTATACTATCGCGTTGCTTTCGCAAGCCAAAACGTCAATGCACCGTCTGTTACGACGCTAAGTCCGACTTCTGTCACCGCTTCCTCGGCTGTTTTGAATGGATACGCGAACCCCAACAATACGAATGACACGACGCGCTGGTTCGAATGGGGCACTTCGCAAAACCTCGGTAATAGTACCGCACATAACAATCAAGGGTCGAGCGCAGGGAACTTCAGTGCACTTATCTCCGTTCTCGCGCAAAATACCACATACTATTATCGCGCAGTCGCGGAGAACTCCCAAGGCGTAGTATATGGAACCATCTTGAATTTTTATACCACTGGCGGAAGTGATACTAACCTTCCTTCAGTCACGACCTCAAGTGCAAGCTCGGTCACCACATCATCCGCAGTCTTGAATGGGTATGTGAACCCGAACAATACCACTGACACCACCCGTTGGTTCGAGTGGGGCACATCGCAAAACCTTGGCAACAGCACGACGCACAACAACCATGGTTCGAATGCAGGTAGCTTCAGCACCTCTATCTCCGGTCTCGCACAAAACACCACCTACTACTATCGCGCCGTTGCGCAAAACTCGCAGGGAGTGGTCTATGGAACCATCTTGAATTTTTATACCACTGGCGGAGGAGGTTATGGAACACGCCCTACGGTTTCGACGCGTTCCGCAACCAGCGTATCGAGAGATTATGCGGTGTTGAATGGGTACGTTGATCCGCAGGGAACAACGGACACCACGCGCTGGTTCGAGTGGGGGACATCGCAGAACTTTGGTAATCAAACACCACGTTACAACCAAGGATCAGGGGCTTCGGATTTTTCCGCAAGCATTTCCGGCTTGTCCCAAGGTGGGACCTACTACTATCGCGCCGTCGCGCAGAATTCATGGGGGACGGTATACGGAGACACATACTCTTTTTCGACGAGTGGGTATTATGATTACAATACAAATTGTGGCTTGTCTGGGTATTACGGCACAAATTGTTCAAACAACATCGCTACGGTGAGCACGCGCAACGCTGACGTGTCGGGAAGTTTCGTGGTACTGAACGGTTACGTTGACCCGCGCGGCACAAACGATACCGTACGCTGGTTCGAGTGGGGAAGCGGACAGTATCTGGGGAACTCAACACAAAAGCTCTCACAAGGATACTCCGCATCGAACTTCAATGCAACGGTAACCGGTCTCGTATCGAATACGACGTATTACTATCGTGCCGTCGCGCGGAATGCACAGGGAACAGTATACGGAAGTACCCTTTCATTTGTTACCGGGTATTCGGGCGGTACTTATGGAGATAGTGGATATGCCGCCGCACCATCTGTGACGACACTTTTTGCAACCGAGATGTATAATGGTGTTGCAAAACTGAACGGTCTTGTTTCTACGTCTGCAAGCCAGCCCTCGAGCGCATGGTTCGAGTGGGGTGAGAATACAAATTTGGGGAACAAGACGGTGACGATGAATGTAGGTGCTCTTCCGGTAGTCAAGCACTCCGAAGTCATCTCGGGGCTTCAATCCGGCAGAACGTATTTTTATAGAATTGTTGCGGAGAATCCGTACGGCAGAGTGTATGGCACCGTCATGAGTTTTGTGGCGGGGACCGTAACACCCGTGGTGAGTCCGCCACCGCAGGTGAAGATTGTGACGCCCAAGAAGACAACCACGACGATTGTGCGCGAGGGGATTTCGCAATCGCTCATGTCTCTGACGCTCGATGGTGGTGGTGAAAATATCGTAAGTGGTGAGACACGAACGTATCATGTAATATGGAGAAACACGAGTAGCAAAACACTGACGAATGTCGTGGTGCGTGTGACACCCGCCTCATCGATGCAGTTCACGGTTGCGGACAGGGGGTCGTTTTCAAAGTCTGACAACACAGTGACGATTGATGTTGGTACCTTGTCGGCAAACGATCAAGGCGAAGCATTCATCTCGGGTGTCTTTGGAAAAAACCTCGCTCTCGGGCAGGTCCTCGTCGTGACGGCGAACATCGTGTACACAAACCCGCAAGGCGTACAGGGCGACGAGATCGCGTATGTAACACATCGGGTGATGGGGAATACGGGAGGACAAAATGCAACGGTTTCTGTGGCGACGACATTCTTGCCCTCAACGCTTTTCGAGTGGCTCTTGCTCTCTATCCTTATCCTCCTTTTGATTCTTGTTGGGAACCATCTCTACGGGCGTTTTGCAGAGGGGAAGTGATAGAGGGGAGAATATGGAATATGGAATATGGAATATGGAAAAATGGGTGGGGGCCGAAGGCCCCCACCCGCTTTTTCTATGCCTCCAACATTCCATATTCTACATTCTCTCCCAAGAGTGGTAAGATGAAGGCATGAGTAGAGAAGTTGTCAGTTTGGTCGAATTACGTGCGGTGGCGGAAGCATTTTTGCGAAAACTTGCCACCACACCGCGTACCGAAAGCGCGACCGTGGTCGCACTTTCCGGCGACCTTGGTGCGGGGAAAACCGCGTTTACCAAGGAAGTTGCCGCGCTTCTCGATATCACCGAAACGATCACGAGTCCGACGTTTGTGTTGGAAAAAAAGTACCCGATTCCATCGGGGAAAAATGCGATTGGGTTCAGAACACTCGTGCACATTGATGCATATCGTTTGAATTCAAGCAAAGAGATGCGCGCGCTCGCGTGGGATGAAGTACTCGCGGATCCTGCAAATCTTGTATTGATCGAATGGCCTGAACAGGTCGCCGAAGTAATTCCCGCGCAGGCGCACAGGATTTCTTTCGAATATGTCGACGAAGGCGTGCGGCGCATCTCGGGAGAAGATATTTAATTATTTATGAAAAAAAAAGATTCTCAAAAAACACTTATTCTTCTCGACGCGCACGCGATACTACATCGTGCGTATCACGCGCTTCCGGGATTTACCTCGAGTACTGGCGAACCGACGGGAGCGACGTACGGCCTCTCGACGATGCTCATGAAGATCATCAAGGATCTGAAACCCGACTATATTGCGGGGTGTTTTGACTTGCCCCAGCCGACCTTTCGTCACGAAGCATACGAGGCGTACAAACAAGGCCGTGCAAAAACCGAAGACGATCTCGTGCATCAGATCAAGCGCGCGCGCGATGTGTTTGCCGCACTCGCCATACCTTCGTACGAGCTTCCCGGGTTTGAGGCGGACGATCTCCTCGCCACAATCGTGGAAAAAATGAAAGACAAAAAAGATTTGCGTATCATCATTGCATCGGGTGACATGGACACGCTTCAACTTGTCGATGACGATCGCGTGCTCGTGTATACGCTCAAAAAAGGAATCAATGACACTATTTTGTATGATGAAAAGGCAGTTGTGGAGCGTTTTGGATTCGTGCCGAAACTGTTACCGGACTATAAAGGCCTCCGCGGCGACCCGTCGGACAACATCATCGGTATTAAAGGCATCGGTGAGAAAACGGCAACAACGCTCATCACCATGTTCGGTTCGGTCGAGAATATGTACAAGAAATTAAAAAAAGATCCGGAGAAATTTCGCGCGGCAGGAGTCTCGCCGCGCATCATAACGCTCCTCGAGGAAGGAGAGGAAGAAGCGCTTTTTTCCAAAACGCTCGCCACTGTGCGTCGCGATGCGCCGATTGAATTTTCTTTGCCCGAGAAAGAATGGCGGGAGAACTTTGACCTTGCGCGCGCGGAGACACTTTTTGCCGAGCTCGAGTTCCGCGCACTCAGGGGGCGCTTGAACGAACTTAACGGGGGAGCGAATAAGGCGACACTTTTTCCGGAAGAAGAAAAAAATGAGTCGGTTATCGACCCGACAGAATTCAAGCATGCACAACTTGCGCTCTGGCTCCTTAATTCTGACCTCACCACGCCGTCACTTGAAGATATGTTGCACTATACGAAGAAGAAAAATTTTGTGGACGCATTTGTGGCGCTCGAAGCGGAGATTGGGAAGCAAGGTCTTGGCAGTGTGTATCGCGACATCGAGCTTCCCCTCATCCCGATTATTGAAGAGGCACAAACGTATGGTATCCTCGTCGACACAAAACACCTCAAAAAACTTTCGGAAACGTATCACAAAACACTTGACGAGATTACTACCCGCATCTACACACATGCGGGCGGGGAGTTCAATATGAATTCACCGAAACAGCTCGGCGAGGTGCTGTTCGACAAGATGGGGCTCGCAACGAAAGGGCTCAAGAAAACCGAAGGTGGCGCCCGCTCGACGCGTGAGTCCGAGCTTGTGAAGCTTCGCGAGGTGCACCCGATTATTGCCGAGATTCTCCTCTATCGCGAACTCCAAAAACTTCTTTCGACCTACATCGATAATCTGCCACAGCTCACCCTCGAGGATGGGCGCCTCCACACGACGCTCAATCAAGCCGGTACTACGACGGGGCGCATGTCGTCGTCGAATCCGAATCTACAAAACATTCCCGTCCGCGGCGAGATGGGCGCCGCAATACGGAGTGCTTTTGTGGCACCGGAGGGATCGACGCTTTTGGCGTGCGACTATTCGCAGATTGAGATGCGCGTACTTGCCGCACTTTCCGGTGATGAGAATCTTTTCGAGATTTTTAAAACTGGTGCCGATGTGCATACGTCGGTTGCTTCGCGCGTGTTTCATGTGTCCCCCCAAGATGTCACTGCTGAAATGCGTCGTCGCGCGAAGGTCATCAATTTCGGCATCGTATACGGCATGGGAGTAAATGCGCTCAAAGACAACCTCGGTTCCACGCGCGTCGAAGCACAAGAATTTTATAATAATTATTTTGTGACGTTCCCCAAGATTGCGCGGTATTTCGAGGACGTGAAGTCGCGCGCAAAGAAAGATGGATTTACCACGACGTACTTTGGCAGACGACGGTTCTTTGCGGGACTCAAATCGCCGATACCGTATATCCGCGCGAGTGCCGAGCGCATGGCGATGAACGCGCCACTTCAGGGAACCGCGGCGGACATCATCAAGATTGCGATGAAGCGCGCGCACGACGGGCTCGCCGGAGCGAAACTTTTAGACAAAGCACACCTCCTTCTCCAGATCCATGATGAGCTTTTGTACGAAGTCGAGGAAGGTGTTGTGAAAAAAGCGCGAACTATTATTGAAGACGCGATGGAGCACGCCGTAGATTTTCCGGTGCCGATCACTGTTTCGGTCAAAGAGGGTCCGCGGTGGGGGAGCATGGAGGGGGTCGAAAGGAACGGAATAGAGAATGTGGAATTATAGAGTGGGAATGATTCAAAATTCTATCTTCAATATTTTACCCAAATACGATGTTATACATTATTTACGGCAATGATCGAACAAAAGGACGCGCGCGATTTCAAACACTTCGCGACGAGCTCTCCGAGGGTCGGAATATCGAATCGGTACGCGAAGGCGCAATCTCCCCACTTCTCATTGACGAGATGGTTCTTTCCCGTGGGCTTTTTGACGAAACCGCCGTATTCGTTTTCGACAGCATCCTTGAGAAGGTGACCGAGCAAGAGATTGTTGCTTCTCGTGCGGTGGATCTCGCTTCTTCTTCCAACTCATTTCTCGTTTTCGAACCGACACTCGATAAAAAGATTATTCCGATTATTACCAAAGAGGCATCTCTCGCGGAGGAGTACACTTTAAAAAAATTATTTGAGCGACCGGCATTCAATATCTTCGCGCTCGGTGATGCACTCGGCGCGCGGAACAAAAAGGATTTGTGGGTGCTCTATCAGCAGGCGCTTGGGGCGGGACTTGCACCCGAGGAAATCAACAGCACACTGTTTTGGCAAGTGAAAAATATGGCGCTTATGAAGGGTGCGCAAGCGGGGGAGAGCGCGGGACTCAATCCCTTTGTGGCAAAGAAGGCGCTCGCATTTGCAAAGAATTATACAACCAGTGAAATTGAAAACCTTGCGCGGAAACTTTCGGCGATTGTGCACGAAGATCATCGCGGCGGGGAATCACTCAAGATTGCGCTGGAGAAGTTGATACTCTCTCTATAGTAAAACAAAAAGCCCATCAGTGATGGACTTTTTTAATTAGAGAATTCGGAGACAGAACTAGTACGACACGATGGTTTGTACAATTGGGGGGAATGGAAGGTTTTAAAAATTATTGATCATAAGGTGATCTTGCCTTAAAACATTCCTTCCACCGTTTCTTATCTGCTCTTATTATACACCCGAGGATTTTGGGGACAAGGGGGATAGAGGGGAGGGGTGTGGATAACTTTTTGTACGGTCTTGTGAGACGTAGTCGCACCACAAGAGTACTTCTTGTTTTCTAACTCACTTCGTTCGTAAGAAAACAAAGTCGCCCGTGCGAGTACGCACTGCGTGGACGTAAGTACTCGCGATCCCAACTCGCTATTTTACTTGCACCACAAGAGTACTTCCAATTTCTAGCTCGCTTTACTTGCGAAATTTAGGTCGCTTGTAAAACATAGCTCCGCCTCACACAAAGCGGTTTTTTAAAGGAGTGCCCGCAGGGTACTCCTTTGAAAAACCACTTTGCGTGCTAAGTCAGGGATCTCCCTCGACTAAACTTTTGCCGCCGCAAAAGTTTGTCTGGACACTAGCTCGTCTGTTTTTTCTGGTGAAAAAACATGACTCCGCTATTCGATCCCTACTCGCAGGCAAAGCAGTTTGCCTGCTTGGGCGCACAAAATAAAAAATCCCCGCTTGGAAGCGAGGTTTTTATTTTGTGCGCCCAGTAGGGATCGAACCTACGACCGTTTGCTTAAAAGGCAACTGCTCTACCGACTGAGCTATGGGCGCATGAGGGGGAACAACTGACAACTAACCTCTGACGATATGATGGATGTGCAGAAACAACTCAATCAGACACATTCAACAACAGAAAAATACTACCACAAAAGGCTATTTTACGAAACCCCTCGGCGAATTTGCCCCTAGCACCCCATCCACTTAATTTTGTCCATCATACTTGAATACTTTCTTCGCGTCTTCAATGGTAAACTTCCACGTAATCGTCTCTTCTTTTCGGTTGCGACGTTCTTTCCAATGAGATAGTTCTTTTGCGAGGTAAGAATGTGTAGCAATACGTTTCTTTGTATATTGTCTTTCTACGACCGATAGCTCAATTTCTGCCATATTAAGCCACGATGCATGCTTCGGAGTATGGTGAAGGGATATTTTTTCCATAATCTTTCTCGCTTCATCTTTTCCAAATGTAAGCGCGAGGGACTTTTCGTTGTGTGTATTTAAATTATCGAGCACAATGTGTATCGTTGTGACATTCTTGTATTTTGGTAGTTCAACAACGCGTTTAATTTCTTTTGCAAAGTGTCATCACGTGTTCGTCTTTTTGTGACCGTAGTGGACATGTACCCGTCCCGCGGTTCTACGGTCATGAATATATTAGATGTTCCATTGCGAATGTATTCATAGTCTCGCTTACGCACTTTACCTTTTTGTGTTTGAATCATTTTACGAGAGTCTTTGTGTAATTCCTTTGATTTCTCATCAAAACAGAGTACTGGCTCCTTGAATTTATTTCTCCACCGGAAGCCCCGCTTTTTTCCACTCCTCGATACCGCCGATGAGATTTACCGCTTTCGTAAAACCTTGTTCAAGCATAGTCGATACCGCGCGACTCGATCGCCTGCCAGTTTGGCAATTCACCACATAGTGTACGAATGTATCAAGCGCACGAATGTCCGAGGCAAAGGAGGGTCCATTGATATCAATATTTCGCGCACCGCGGATATGTCCGTCGGCAAATTCACTCGAGGTTCGCACGTCAATAACCACTGCCTGCCCATTGTTAATCATTTTCTGCGCCTCGGTAACGGAAATAGTATTCATGTAAACTATTATAACAAAAAGACCCTCGCAATCAAGGGTTTTTTTGCTATGAAGTGTCATCAATTACGCCACCTTCTTCAAAAGAAGTGCCAAGCGCGACTTTTTTCGTGCCGCGGTATTCTTCTTGATGAGCTTCGTCTTTGCCGCCTTGTCGATTGCTTTGTACGCTTTTGAAAGTGCTTCTTGTGCGGCCTTTTTGTCCTTAGCGTTTACAATGTCTTTCACTCCTTTAATAGAGTCTTTCATTGCTTTTTTGCGACGGTCGTTATATACGCGCTTGCGGAGAGACCCCCGAGCGGCACGCTTTGCTGATTTGGTAATTGCCATATGTGGACATATTGTATACCATTTTTCAGATTTTGCAAGTTTACCCGCCCAACTTTTCTCCCTAAATAACCCAAATAGGCAAAAAAGTTTATGATACTTTCCTGTGTTTCGTAACAGAATAGGTTCCCTTGGAAAAGTTGGGCGGGTAAATCCGCAGTGAACACAAAAGTGCAAAAGGTCGCAAAACCATGTATTATATACGCACATGATCGCGTACTTGTCCGGCAAACTTATCTTCACGAGCGACCGCTTCATCGTCATTGATGTGGGCGGTGTCGGGTATAAAGTGCGCATTACGCTCGACTTCCTCCGCGCGCTTCGGGGAAAGGGGGACGAATTAGTGCATATGTGGACGCACCTCGTCGTCCGCGAAGACGCGCTCGACCTCTATGGATTTCAAAACGAATCCGAGCTTGATTTCTTTGAGATGCTCATCAGTGTTTCGGGAATCGGCCCGCGCTCGGCACTCGGGATCTTGAACATCGCCCCCGTCGACCATTTGAAACAAGCGATTGCAAAAGGCGACGTCGCAACCCTGACCAAAGTTTCCGGCATCGGCGCAAAGAGCGCGCAGAAGATCATCATTGAACTGAAGGAAAAGCTGGGTGGAGACAAAGGGTCTTCGCAAGGAAATCTCTTGCGCGAAGAACAAGACGCGATCGAAGGCTTGGTTGCGCTCGGATACTCCACGCGTGAAGCGCGCGACGCCTTGAAGGAAGTGCCCGCAGAAGTCACGGGTACCAGCGCACGCATCAAACAGGCACTGAAAAAGCTGGGGAAGTAACCCGTGCGCACACAAAATTTTACTAATACTAAGCCCTTAGAAAGTACATAAAAATGGAGGTTATGAAAAAAGATTTCAAACAAAAAGTATTTAACATCATTCGCAAAATCCCCCGCGGAAAAGTCCTCACCTACAAAAAAGTGGCGACTAGGGCGGGCAATCCGCGCGCGAGCCGAGCCGTAGGGGGGATACTCGGCACCAACTTCGATCCCACTATCCCCTGCCACCGTGTCGTCCGCACGGATGGCGGTGTCGGTGGATACAACCGTGGCATCAACAATAAAATCAAACTTCTCAAAAAAGAAGGTGTCGCAAGTAAAACTTTTTTGCTATACTAACCATACCTTTATGATTATGCTGAACCCTTTCCCCGACCTTCTTATCTACGGCTTCACTGCGCTCTTTGTCCTACGCGTAACACTCGGGCTTATGTTCATTAGCTTTGCATACGAAAAGCTCTTCCGCGAGCGCGCATCGCGCATCGCATTTTTCGATAAAATCAGCTTGCGTCCCCCCATGCTCTACTTTAGTATTGTTTCCGGTCTCGAGCTTGTCGCTGGCATCCTGCTCACAATCGGACTCTTCACACAAATCGCCGCTCTCGTCACGGGGGTCATCATGACCCTTGCGACGATTATCAAGTGGCGCCGTCCCACCGCGCTCCCCCAGAACACAATCGAATTCTATATTCTCCTTGCCATCGTTTCCTTTGTGCTCGTGTCAACAGGCGCCGGAGCATTTGCGTTCGACTTTCCTTTCTAGGGGCAAATTCGTCAAGGGGTTTCGTAAAATAGCCTTTTGTGGTAGTATTTTTCTGTTGTTGAATGTGTCTGATTGAGTTGTTTCTGCACATCCATCATATCGTCAGAGGTTAGTTGTCAGTTAATGATATCAAAGTATTGAAACTATGGCAACGATTGGAGAAAACATCAAAAAGGCACGAAATAAACTTGGCTTGACGCAAGACGATTTAGTGAGAAAGTCTGGCGTAAAGCACACAACCCTTACGAAAATTGAGGGGGGTTTTGTGCAAAAGCCAAGCGTTCAAGTTATAGCGAAAATCGCCAAAGCGTTAGGTATTCCGATGGAAGATTTGGTACAATAACATCTATGGAAATTCTCTCACTCATTAAATTCGTACTCATTCAAGTTTTCGGTCTGGTAATTTCCCTTGTTGCCGCTGGAATCTTTATTTTCTGGATTATCCGTAAATTTCATTCGTGGAGGATCGCTACCGCTTTTTCAGTGATTCTCGTTGGAATATCACTTTTTCTTTTCATACCCTATGCATTTCCGGAACGATTGCAGTACCCTTTCTTTTTGAAAACATTTGGACCTGCTGATGGACCGGGTCTCCCATTTAAAAACGTGGTCACGTTCTTTTTGAAAGAGTCAGATATGGAAAGAGTATCCAACATTGCGCGTGATCCCAATGATGTGCCTCAGCCAATTACGCGTACTTCGCCAGAACTGGTGAAAATTGAATTGGAAACTAAGGAGGTCATCGCCGAAATGGCTCCCGGTATCTCTTTTAACTACTGGACATTTAATGGCACGGTGCCGGGGCCTTTCCTCCGCGTCCGTGAAGGAGACACGGTTGAGTTGATGTTAAAAAACCATCCTTCCAGCATTCATCACCATAATATCGATCTTCACGCGGTTACCGGCCCCGGTGGCGGAGCGGTACTCACGAATATCGCCCCCGGAGAATCTAAGACCATGACATTCAAAGCTCTGAATCCAGGTCTCTATGTGTATCACTGTGCCCATCCAAATGTTGCCACTCACGACGCCCATGGCATGTACGGCTTGATTTTAGTTGAACCAAAAGAAGGTTTGCCCAAAGTTGATCGGGAATTTTACGTCATGCAAGGAGAATTTTATAGCACCGGGGGCTTGGGCAAAAAAGGCTTGCAAATTTTTGACGCCCAGAAAATGCTCGATGGACATCCGGAGTACGTTGTCTTCAACGGTAAAACTAAGGGATTGGTCGGCAACATGAAAGCAAATGTCGGTGAGTCCGTGAGGATTTTTATTGGCAACGGCGGTGTCAATCTCATCTCATCATTTCACGTCATTGGCGAAATTTTTGATACCGTATACCCCGAAGCCTCCATTGGGGGCGCGTTGTTCAAGAATGTCCAAACAACATTGGTACCAGCAGGTGGTGCGGCGATCACTGATTTTAAACTGGAAGTGCCGGGAAAATATATTTTCGTAGATCACGCCCTTTCGAGACTGGATCGTGGTGCATGGGGAGTGCTTGAAGTGGCTGGAGATAAGAACCCAGAAGTGTTTGACGGAACCGAAAACATGCCAACCACGCGCGGACATTGAAGAATTCGCCGCCAAAGAAAAACTTGAAACCGTTCTTTCCGCTCCGGTTCCCGCCTATCGGTCGGGCAGGCAAGGCGAGGGGAAGGAATGGTGCCCACAGCACCAGAAGCTATCGTTTCGGTGCTGGGTAAAAATTCCGCCCGCCGACCTGCCCGCCGAAGTTTCAACGCAGGTGTGGCCTAGTCAGTTCCGTTCGGATATTTTCAAACAGACACCACAATAAAACGAAATCAGAATCCCCGCGAAAAAATGGGCTGGCGCGAAGCAATTAATGCGTGCTGTTCAATAAAATTCGCCTTTTGTGCTATAATAGGAACATCATATGAAACACAAAAGAACCAAGGAGTCCGTCATGCTCTATTTCGCAAAAAACATCACCACCGTGATCGGTCTCGTCCTTATCTGGCGCGGGATCTGGTATGTTTTGGACGGGGTTGATGCCCTATTCTTCGACAAGAACCACATGCTGACCGCGCTTGGTGGCATTATCATAGGACTTTTGATCCTCTATATTCCGGACAAAGATCTCAAAGAGATTGAGAAACTTTAAAAACTCTTCTGCGCTTACTGAAGGGGAAACGTAAGCGTGAATGTCGACCCCTTCCCTTCACCCAAAGAAGATGCGGCAACCTCCCCGCCGTTCCTCTCCATAATCTTTTTTACCATAAAGAGGCCTACCCCCGTGCCATCGGTATTTGTACCACTCGTATTTGCCGCCCGATAAAACTTATCAAAAATGTGCGGCAAATTTATAGCCGAGATGCCAATCCCTGTGTCAGCGACAACAAGAACCACTCTGTGGTCTTCTTTGGCAAGAGAAACGCGAACCGTGCCTTGAGGATGGGTGTACGCAAGCGCATTATTGAAAATGATTTGCAAAACAAATTCAAGTTTTTTGGGATCTGCTTTGACAACAAGTCCCTCGTTGGTAATATGGGACAACAAAACAATGTGCTTGTCTTGAAAAAACGGTACGTATGCCTGAACCATCCGCTCAACAAGCTGATTTAGAGAAACTGCGGTCTCCTGATATCCACGCTCCATATTGCCCATGTCGTTCAGTGTAATGAGCGTATCGGTAAGTTCGACGAGTTGATCGTTAGCGTTCGCCACCGTCCTTATCGTATCTTGCATTTGTTCTTGCGTAAGGCGCTCCTTCCCTTTTGACGCCTCGGCTATCGCCCACCGTATACGCGTCAGCGGAGTACGGAATTTGTGAGTGATGATTGTAGTAAATTCATATTTGAGAATATCCGCTTCACGCGCTTTATTCCAAACAAACAGGGCAAGTCCGCCGACAAGTGCCGCAATAAATGCCTGCCCAATCCATTTGGGAAAATCGGGATCAATGATTTGAAGATATTCGTTGACATTATTCATTCCCATGATGAGCAGGCCGAAACCAATCGTCACCACCCCATACAAAATCGCCCGCTTTGCCAGAATGCGGATATCGAATAGTTCATACCGTATCAGAACGTACGCCAAGGGAATCGTATAGAAGCCAAACAATGACGAAAAGAGCGGATCAAATTGGATATCATAAAATAATAATGCCCCCGTAGCACTCACGCTCAATGCATAGAAGAGGGAGAAGAAAACATACCGCAAACGATTCTTTGTTATAAAATTATCTTCACATTGATACGCTATGGAAAGTTCGATTAAAAGATAAACCGTAACCAGTGTATACCATAAATGCATGATCCACTCCCACGGACCCGGCACATAATAATAAGGAAAATACATCTTTGGAACCGACGGAAGAAAAAAAGCTTCGGGTATGAATATCTCAGCAAGAGCGATCCCAATACCGGTTATATAGATCAATGTTAAAACGAACTTCCTTTTAGATCTTATTCCCGTCAACACAAATATCCAATGCACCATAAACACGAGGATCAGCACTGACCCTGTCATGGATAATGCAAAAAATACTTCTGATGTCTCGGCGTTAGGAGCTTTAATGCCCAGAATATGGGACACTTGAAACAATACAACCATGAGGGTCAGGAACAAGAACGTAACAACCGCTGTGTCTATTTGCTTTCGCGAGTGAAATAATACGAAACCACCGAGCATGAGATTTGTTATAATCCCAAAATAAAAGATGAATTCGTATAACTGTAACTCGACAGGCATGGGTATTCCTTTATTCTATATCCATTTGTGAAAAATGCACGCAGAGAGATCCCCACAAAAAGTGGTAGGTTCTCCGCGCGGATCGTTCTTCATGGAAAAAGGTAGCGTCTTCATTATAAATGTATTTTGTCGGCAAACTGCCCCAAGAGCGGGAGTGGCTTCTTTTTTCCTTTCGTCACATTGAGTATCCCGATGACCGCAAGCGCAATGAGTCCGAGATTGAGGAGCGAGGCGATGAACATCGTAAAGAATGTCTGCGAGATTGCGGCGACGATAATGAAGCAGATAAACAACACAAGTCCTTGTTTCACATGATATTTCACAAAAGGATCGTTTTTTGCATCAGTCAAAAGAGGAACAAAGAAAAGAATGTACGCGATAATCGCCATGTTCATGTTCTTTTCTTTATGCTGTTCGTTTGTGGAACCCTCGGTTGATGTATTTGTATTTGTTTCTTCTTCTATCATAAAATTATTGTTTAACAGCAACAGTATTACCCCATTGCCACCCCCTTATTTAATACTTTCATAATACCATATTATAAAAAACAGTCCACTGGGTGTGCAAATGTCGCATTGCCTCACCTAAGAATCTAACTGAGAGCTCCCCGGGCGCGATTAACTTGTAATGGAGAAATTGTATCATAGATGCCATCTTCCGCGCTTCTGTATTTCCGCAACGAGATGGTCAATTTCCTTTCGTAATTTAAATGGGTCAAGGGTTTCAAAGAGACGCGTAAGCGTCTCTTTTGTTTCTGTG
>Ga0209211_10004536_pt1 | contig 21492 bp, 11 predicted proteins | sample RifGroA2_FD_183992 | JGI IMG/M metagenome (GOLD analysis project Ga0209211, IMG submission 183992) | Groundwater microbial communities from Rifle, Colorado, USA - Groundwater A2 (SPAdes) (version 2) | ecosystem: Environmental > Aquatic > Deep subsurface > Groundwater | place: Rifle, Colorado...
GTTTGAAAGTTTGCTTTTTCCCCATATACGCCAATCGCTTGACTTTGCTCCAGACAAGTTTGCCTGTTTTCTTATTTAAAGACTGGATTTCATCTCCTTCTTTAATGTCTTTTATAGCAATTTCATCGTATTCATATTCGTCATCGTCAACTTTTGACTTTTGACTTTTGACTTTTGACTTTTTGCGCCTTCGGCGCAAACGCGTATCTCCGGTAACGCATTGTCCGACTCTAAAAGAATTTGCGACCGTATTGAGAATTCCGACGCCCAATCCGCCCGTGAAATAACCGTGTCCCGTGGTATCACCCGCCGCCCCGCCGACAGAAAGTTTGGTTGAAGGACTCGTCGTCCCGATGCCCACATTCCCTGCGCTCGTATCCACATAGAGCTGGTTGGTGTTAACCGCCAAATCACCCGCCCCTGACAGACTGATATTCACATTCTGCCCCGCTGTCGGAGTAAGAGCAAGCGCTCCCCCCGCTCCTGTTCCCGCCAGCGTTAATCCTCCCGTTGCCCCCACTGTCCCAGACCAATAATTGCTTGTATCATAACCCAAACGGAGCTGTTCTGTGGTGGCGAGGGTGTGGAGTTTTGCGGAAGGCCCCGTCGTCCCGATGCCGACATTACCTCCCATTATGCCCATTTTTCCATTGCTTAAAAATAGTTGCGAGCCTGTTTGAAACGCAAATACATCAATGCCATTTTCTTGAAGCGCAAATATGGTTTGTTTATTTCCAATATCATAAATATCAACGGTGTTTAGATTACCGCCGCCATATCCTGCCCATGAATATATCTTGCCATTATAGAGAACGGAAGTATGACTGCCTCTTGCCGTGCCGCCTGCTGTTCCTGTTGACCAGGAATCTGACGCTATATCATAAATGTCAACGGTGTTTATATCACCACCGTTATTTCCTGCCCATGAATATATCTTGCCATTGTAAAGGACGGAAGTATGAGTGTATCTTGCCGTCCCTCCTGCTGTTCCTGTTGACCAGGAATCTGACGCTATATCATAAATGTCAACGGTGTTTAAATAACCGCTACCATACCCTCCCCATGAATATATCTTGCCATTGTAAAGGACTGAAGTATGACTGTATCTTGCCGTGCCGCCCGCTGTTCCTGTTGACCATGAAGCTGTTGCTATGTCATAAATGTCAATGGTGTTTAGATTACCACCGCCATATCCTGCCCATGAATATATCTTGCCATTGTAAAGGACGGAAGAATGATAGCGTCTTGCCGTGCCGCCTGCTGTTCCTGTTGACCAGGAATCTGACGCTATATCATAAATGTCAATGGTGTTTAAATAACCGCCGCTACTACTGCCTGCCCATGAATATATCTTGCCATTATAGAGAACGGAAGAATGCCTGTATCTTGCCGTACCGCCTGCTGTTCCTGTTGACCATGAAGCTGTTGCTATGTCATAAATGTCAATGGTGTTTAGATTACCACCGCCATATCCTGCCCATGAATATATCTTGCCATTATAGAGAACGGAAGAATACAGGTATCTTGCCGTGCCGCCTGCTGTTCCTGTTGACCAGGAAGCAGCGGTATTAGCGCTTAAGCTCTTATTAACATTCAGAACATCGTTGCGACTGGTAATGTTTGTAATACCTCCGTTGTTATAAATATTATCATTTGTTCTAAACTTTCCTGTTATGTCAAAAATACCATTTCCTGACAAATTAGCGTTTACATCCTGCCCTGCTGTCGGAGTAAGATTAAGAACTCCGCCCGTTCCCACTCCCGCGAGCGTCAGTCCGCCTGTTGAGCCCACTGTCCCAGACCAGTAATTACTTGCGTCATAACCCAAACGAAGTTGCTCGGTGGTGGCGAGGGTGTGAAGCCGAGCGCTCGGCGCAATCGTGCCGATGCCGACATTACCAGAATTTGTTATCCTGACCCTTTCCGCATCATTCGTCCCGAATATAAAATCCTCATTTTCATAAGTGCCAATTAGTAATTTTCCTTCCCGACCCATAATCATACTGGTATCTGCAACACCCATTCCGAACAAAGTTTCAGAATATGATGTTCCGTGTGTTCGCATATCGAAAAACGCACTATCGCTTTTCACTTCAAAAAGGGCACGACCAGAAGCAGCAGTATTTTCAATCCGTGATTGAAGAGTGCCACTATTTTGTTGAACAACAAATTTTACTGCCGGCGCCGTCGTCCCTATCCCCACATTGCCATCATTCAATATCGTCATTGCTTCAGTAGCTCCATTATTGCCAACAAGAAAATGCATATCTGCTCCTGTTGCTCCTATGCCAGAAGTTGTTTTGAGATTAAGGTCTGAAGTGGTTGCTGTGCCGCCAATAATAGTTGGCACGGTAAGAGTCGTATCCATTGTGTAGGCTCCAGCGCCGAATGCTCCAGTTAATACCGCTGCTGCGGGAAGTCCTGTGGCATTGGTTAATACAAGAGCTGATGGAGTGCCAAGAGCTGGAGTAATCAATGCTGGAGAAGTGGAAAAAACTAAATTAGTGTTAGTTGTTCCAGTTGTTCCTGTAACTGCGTTAAGATAATTTAATTGTGTTCCTGTTGATGTTACAGAAGTTGCTCCTAATGTAAATGGTGTGGGAATGGTTACAGCGCCGGTAAAAGTAGGACTTGCCAATGGAGCTTTTAAATTCATTTGCGTTTGGATTGCGCTTGTTACGCCTTTTACATAAGCAAGTTCCGCAAGTGATGGATAAGTGGCAACAGCCGCGGAAACTAAGTTTTTAGAAGCGTCAGTTATTAAAATCTCTGATGGTGTAAGATAACTTCCTGTAATTGATGTTGTAAAAACAGGACTCTCCAAGAAAGCAAAAGTCTTCCTAGCCGCTCCAGTGGTTATTGTTCCATAATAAGCGTCAGTGAGAAATTCTACTGCCCCTGCTTCAGCAGTGGTGTTAAGCGCGCCTGAAGTGAATTTAAAAGGAGCAGTGGAAGCTGTGGCTGTGCCTGCTTTAAGGTGCAGAACAGCAGTGGGAGTGGTTGTCCCGATGCCGACTTTGCCGGAAGAGTCAATAATCATTCTTTGCAAAGCAGTTGTGAAAAATTTAAGCTGATCATTATCAGCTCCAGCAGAATCCTCCGCGCTTATATATGTGTCTTGATCAACATCTATTAAACCTCCAAGAGATCCCCAAGAAGACGCGCTATATCCTTCAAATTGCGATGTTGTTGAATTATATCTTATTGTTCCTGTTGATGGAGAGACTAATCTTTGCAATGTTGTTCCAACAGGAATAATTATTCCGTCAATTGCGTTAATATGCAGTGATGTTAAAGGAGTTGCAGTACCAATACCCACATTGCCAGAGCTTGCGTCAACATAAACCTTATTTGTGTTCACAATAAGATTGCCAGAAAACATAATATCTCCTTCTGTGTCTACGCGAAATTTTTCTGCGCCTGCTATAGCAATACCCAGAAGCGCTTCATTAGCGCCAGCAGTAGTTGGATTTATTAAAACAGAGGAATTCGCAATAGTCGCGTCTAATGGATTAAGTGTAAATACAGCCTGATTAGAACTGCTGATTCCGGAAGTGTTCACATTGCGAGCAAATATATTATTAAATTGCTTTGCGTTAGAGCCTAAATCAATAGAACTATCTGTTGTTGGAATAATTGACGAGGAAAGAGTTGCATTTATAAATAAAGCCCCACTACCTAAAAATGCGTAATCTGGATTGATTGTCGTGTTTCCAAACTGTATTTCCTCTAATAAATCAGTTGTGTTTATGTTTATATAGTTATTAGCTCCTTGTTGTATATCAAAAGCATTAATTATATTATCAGTCATATTCCCCTCTACAATCCCAGCTATTGTAATACTGTTTGAAGATAATAGAGCGCCTATTGATACAGTGTTATTAAAAGTGGCTTGAGCGTTAAATATTGCCGCTCCTTCCTGTGTTAGAGCTCCTCTATTAGTTAAACTATTTTGTATATTAAGATTATAAGAGCCTTCGTTATTTCCAGTAGGGGCAAGCACTTGCACTACTTGATTTATATTTCTATTAGAGCTTATTTTAATTTGATTTTCTAACTCTTCTTTAAGAGCGATAAGTTTTTCATCAATCTCATTTTTTTTAATCGCACTTTCATTGATTGGGAATGAAGAGGAATTGAGAGTTTCAGAATGCTCTTTTTTAAGGTCGTTTATTTGTTCAATTAAAAAACTAATTCTTTGTTCATTATTCTCCATTCTTTGCAGGTCTTTTTCAGGCAAAATAATTTCTTTATTTATAACTTCAGCTAATTTGCTATTAAAAACTTCTTTTCCAGTTTTCCACTGATTATAAATTGCGTCTACTTCAGCTTTTGCTTGAACTTTTTGTTCATTTTGTATTTTTTCTTGCTTGTTATTTATTGTAAATATATTTCTAACGCGCGATTTAATTTCACTAATAGGCAGAACGATCTCCTCTATTATAGAGAAATTATCTAAAAATCCCGCTCTTGCTTCTTGATAAATATTTTTATTATTATCAATAGTTATATCAACTAACTTAGCTATAAAAATATCAGCTAATCTATTCTTTTCATTTACAGATATTTTTACATCGTTAATTTGCCTTATTGCTTGTTTTTTAGCTTGAGTTGGAACAAAAATTAATATTTTTTCAATAATTAAAAAGTTTTTTTTAATATCGTTTTTTAAGTTTTTAAACGAAGATAATGGGTTGTTAATTTTATTTAAGTTGTCAAAAACCCATGCCTGCGTATATACAGGAATAAAAACAATAAAAATAACTATTGCTACTATTAAGCCCTTTTTCATATTGCCTTTTCTTGTTTATCCAATTTAATATATTTTATCATAATTTTATTTTTTATACAAAAATTTTAAAATCAGTATAATTTCCTTAACTGTCAATATAAAATATGGAAAGTTATAAAAAATTGAATATTTTACTGTGTGGATAACTTTCTTGTTTTAACAAGGTTTGAAGATATTAAACTATGCTGATTGGAATTTGACTTCAACAAATTGAAATATTGATTTAAATTTAAAATTATATTATAATATTGCCATGACTTTAAAACAAGAAATTATTACTGAGCTTAAAAAATTAATCAAGAAAGATATTATTTTAATAAAAGCGCCAATTCATACTGGAGCTGATTTTACTACAAATATAGCCTTAAAAACTGGAGCTAATCCAGAAGAGCTAATTAAAAAAATTAAAAAATCTAAGCTTTTTTCAAAAATAGAAAATAACAAAAATTTTATAAATTTATGGGTAAAACAAGAAATGCTAATAAAAAATTTTCAAAATTTTTTATTAGCCAAAAAGCAAAAACCAAAAATCAAAGGTATTAAAATTAATGTGGAGTTTCTTTCTTCAAATCCAACTGGAATGCCCCAGCTTGGAAATGGTAGAAATGGTTTTTGGGGTCATGCTTTATGTAATATATTAAAGGCGTCTGGAAATAATATTACTCGAGAGTTTTATTTAAACGACTCTAAAGAAAGCAAACAAATACAAGAATTAGGAATGACTGTTTTAGGCAAAGCAAAAACATATAATTCGCCTTATTTAAAACAAAAAATAAAAGAGCTTAAAAAAAATAAAATTTTAAATGAAAATTCTTTACAAAAAAATCCCGGAGAAATTGGCAGAATTATGGCTGAAGCAATATTTAAAGATATGAAATCGTTTTTTAAAAAAATAAACATAAAATTTGATAATTTTTTTAGCGAGGACGAATTATATTCATCAGGCGTTATAAAGCAATTATTAACTATTTTAGAGGATAAAAATTTAGTTTATATGAAAGATGGCGCGCTATGGATAAAACTTAAAGAATTTGGACATACGCAAGATGAAGTTATTGTGCGCTCCAATGGTAAACCAACTTATTTAATGGCTGATATTGCTTATCATAAAAATAAATTTGAACGGAATTTTGATAAACTTATAGTCATTTTAGGAGCGGATCATCATAGCCACGCTTCTCGTTTAAAAATTATTGCTAAAATATGGGGCTATAATAAACCATTTGATATTTTAATAACGCAACTAGTACGCGTTAAACATAACAATAAAACAAGCAAAATGTCTAAACGTTTAGGCACAGCAGTAGAATTGGAAAAAACAATCAATAATGTTGGCGCTGACGCTACCCGTTTTATGCTTCTTTCGCAATCAATTGAATCGCATATGGTTTTTGATACAATACTGCTTAAGAAAAAAAATAATAGTAATCCGATTTATTATATACAATACGCGTTTGTTAGAATACTTGGAGTATTAAAAAAATTTTCAATTTTCAATTTTCAATTTTCAATTTCAAAATTAGAACTAAAATTTATAAAACAAGAAGAAATAAATTTGATTAAAAAAGTTTTGGAATTGCAAGATGTTGTTTTAGAAATATCACAAAATTACAAAGTTAATTTATTAACTGAATATCTATCAGAATTAGCAAAACTTTTCCATAATTATTACGATAAATATCGCATTATTGATGAAAAAAACATAAAAACAACTGAAATAAGATTGGTTCTTATAACAGGCGTAAAAATGGCTTTGGGGCAAGGATTAAAATTACTCGGCATTAACGCTCCAGAAAAAATGTAATGCTAATTTTGACTTTATTTATTAAATATTTAGGCAATAGTAAACCCCTTATTACAATTGACATAATAAGGGGTTTTCTTTTTTCTTCATTCTTTTTTTAAAAATGAATAAAAAAATTTACTTATTCCCAGCACGATTATCAAAAAAACAACAATCGTGCTTTCAAAAAAACTTTCATTTCTCATATTTATCATTTTACCCTCCTTTAAAATTTTTTGAATCTTCTAAGAAATAAAATCGGACTAGCAACAATAAAAACTGTCAGCCCAACAAGCGCTATAAAAAATAGCATTATTGCTATTTTTATATTTTTTGTTTTCAACTTTACCCTCCTTTAAAAAATAATTTTCAAAGAGTTAAAAAAATTAAATATACTACATTTTTCTAATAAAGTCAATCTTTTTTATTTGCTTAAATATGATATTGTAAAAATAATGGAAATGGAATATGAAAAAGAAATCTTAGAATTTTGGCAGGAAAACAAAATTTTTGAAAAATCTTTATCTAAAAAAGCTCCTTTAAAAGAGTATATTTTTTACGATGGTCCGCCTTTTGCAACTGGTGCTCCTCATTATGGTCATATTTTAGCTAATATTATAAAAGACGCTATTCCGCGATATAAAACAATGCAAGGGTTTAAAGTTAATAGAAAATGGGGCTGGGACTGTCATGGATTGCCAATTGAAAATTTAATTGAGAAAGAACTTAATTTAAAAAATAAAAAAGATATTGAAAATTTTGGAATAGATAAATTTAATAATGCCGCGAAAGATAATGTGCTTCGCTATAATAAAGAATGGAAACATGTTGTGCCTCGCATTGGAAGATGGGTTGATATGGAACGCGCTTATAAAACAATGGATTCCTCGTACACAGAGTCTATTTGGTGGGCGTTTAAAAAGCTTTTTAGCAAGGGCTTGATTTATAAAGACCATAAATCAATGCATATTTGTCCAAGATGCGAAACAACTTTATCTAATTTTGAAGTTACCCAAGGTTATAAAGATATAACTGATATTTCATTAACAGCTAAATTTAAACTAAAAAATAAACCTAATGATTATATTCTCGCATGGACTACCACCCCATGGACATTGCCAGCAAATGTGGCGCTCGCAATAAATAAAAATTTGATTTATTGCAAAATCAAATATCAAAAACCTAATACTGAAAATAATGCATTTTATATATTAGCAAAAGACAGATTAAAAATTATAAAAGAAAAATTTGAGATTATAAATGAATTTAAAGGCAAAGAACTTATTGGTTTAAAATACGAACCTATTTTTGATTATTATAAAAAAGCTAATTTGAAAAATAAAGAAAACGGATGGAAAGTTTATGAAGCAGGTTTTGTAACAACACAAGAGGGCACGGGAATTGTACATATCGCGCCTGCTTTTGGCGCTGATGATATGCTCTTAGAAAAAAAATATAATTTGCCTTTTATAAAAAATATTGGAGTTGACGGCAAATTTACAAAAGAAGTAAAAGATTTTGCTTTTATGTTAGTTAAACCAAAAAACGAACATCAAAAAACAGATATAGAAATAATAAAGTGGTTGTCTCATAACGACAAACTTTTTGCCAAAGAAAAAATAATACATTCTTATCCTCATTGCTGGAGATGCGATACTCCTTTACTTAATTACGCTTCAACAAGTTGGTTTGTGAATGTTACAAAAATAAAAAAACAAATACTTGCTAATAATAAAAAAATAAATTGGGTGCCAAAATATTTACAAGCTGGTCGTTTTGGAAAATGGATACAAGAATCTCCTGATTGGGCAATATCGCGAACTCGTTATTGGGGAGCGCCTATCCCGGTATGGCAATGCAACACTATAAAATCGCAAAACTCAAAATTAAAACAAAAAAAAGCATGCGGGAAAATAGAGGTTATAGGTTCTCTTGATGAATTAAATAAAAAAGCTAATTTAAGTAACAATACTTTTTATTTTGTTCGGCACGGAGAATCAGAAAATAATGTGCTTCGCGTTGTGTCTGATGATAAAAACAAAAATCCTATAACTGCAAAAGGAATAATTCAAATTGAAAAAACAGCAAAAAAATTAAAAAAAGAGAACATAGATATTATTATTTCTTCTCCTGTTTTAAGAACAAAACAAAGTGCTGAAATAATATCTAAAATAACTCGCGCAAAATTAGAATATGACAACGAGCTTAGAGAAATTGAATTTGGAGAATATAATAATAAAAAAAGCGCGTTATACGAAAAATATTGGAGCAAAGATAAAAAAACAAATAAGCATATCAATTTGAATCTTTTTTATGGCAGGTCTCCAAAAAAAGGAGAAAATTTTCAAGATTTAAAGAATAGAATGTTTAACGCAATAAAAAATATTGATAATAAATATAAAAATAAGCATATTGTTATTGTAACGCACAAGGGAAATATATGGGTTGCAAAAGGAGCGTTAAAAGGATTTTCAAATGAAATAATATCAGAAACGCGATTATCTATATCTAACGGATCCATTGATAAAGTTAAATATTCTGTTTTTCCTATTAATAATGACTTGGAACTTGATTTACACAGACCTTATATTGATAAAATAGAATTTCCTTGCGATTGCGGAGGAAATATGAAAAGAATTCCAGAGGTGTTTGATTGCTGGTTTGAATCTGGTTCAATGCCTTTTGCGTCAATTCATTATCCATTTGAAAACAAAAATTTTTTTGATAAAAATTTTCCTGCTGACTTTGTTGCTGAGGGAATAGACCAAACCCGCGGCTGGTTTTATACTTTGCTTGTTTTATCAACAGGATTATTTGGCAAACCAGCTTTTAAAAATGTAATTGTTAATGGAATAATTTTATCAGAAAACGGCGAAAAAATGAGCAAACGTTTGAAAAATTATATAGATCCAATGAATATAATTGATAAATATGGAGTAGACGCGCTTCGTTATTATCTTTTATCTTCGCCTGCTGTGCGAGCAGAAACATTAAATTTTTCAGAAAAAACAGTTGAAGAAATATATAAAAAAATAATTTTAAGACTTTTAAATGTTGTTACTTTTTATAAAATATACAATAAACAATTTAAAAGTAAAAAGTTAAAAGTTAAAAATCAACACAAGAATATTTTGGATAAATGGATTGTTGCGCGATTAAAATTATTGCAAAATGAAATTTATAAAGCTATGGAAAATTATGAATTAGATAAAGCGACTCGCCCAATTGAAGAATTTATAGATGATTTATCAACTTGGTATATTAGACGTTCAAGAGATAGATTTAAAAATGAAAAACAAATAAAAGAAGCGTCTGATACAATTAATTTTACTCTTACGGAATTTTCCAAAATTATAGCGCCTTTTATGCCGTTTATCGCTGAATATATTTATAAAAAATTTACAAGCCTAAAATCCGTGCATTTGGAAAAATGGCCGGAAAATAAAAAATTACGAATTACAAATTACGAATTAAAAATAATAAAAGAAATGCAACAAATAAGAAAAATTGTATCTTTAGCTTTAGAGCAAAGGGCAAAAGCTGGAATAAAAATAAGACAGCCATTGCAAGAATTAAGAATCAAAAAATACGCGGAAAATGTCTATGGAAAGCAAAAATTAATAGACAAAAAAGAATTATTAGAACTGATTAAAGACGAAGTAAATGTAAAAAGTATTGTTTATGATAAAAATATTAAAAATGAAGTTGAGCTTGATATTAAAATAACTACAGAATTAGAAGAACAGGGATTGGCGCGAGAATTTGTAAGATTTATTCAATCTCTTAGAAAAGAAGCGAGACTTATGCCTGATGATATTATTGAAATAACTGTTAGCGCGAAAAACACATCAAAAAGAAAACAAATTGAAAAATGGCTTATAAAGTATCAAAAAGAAATTGTAAATAAAATTAAAGCTAAAAAAATATATTTATCAGATAAAGAACAAAAATCTGACAAGGAAAGCGAATTTAATTATAAAGGAGAAAAAATTATTGTTAAGCTGTATAAATGTTATTAAAAAAATAATGCGGTATAAAATACAAAACGCTTTGATTTTAAAGCAGAGTAATTTTCGCGAAAATGATTTAAAAATTACTTTATTAAATCAGAATGGAAAACATGAACTTTTAGCTAAGGGCGGGAAAAATATAAATTCTAAATTAGTTCCAATGCTTTTACCACTGTCTTTTTGCGATTTGTGGATAATAAAAAGCAAATATCTTTCTTTAGATATAATCGCAGATGTAAAAATAAGAAATAATTTTTTTGAAAACTTGCGAAAAAGTCCTTTACATTTAAAATTTTCTTTGCGCGCAATAGAAATATTAGACAATATTTCTTATCCGGAAATTTCATCTGGCAGTTTATTAAAAAATCTGTTAAAATTATTATTAACACTTCCTAAAATAAAAGAAATAGATTTGCCTAAATTATGGATACACTTTGAATTGTTTGTATTAGAATATTTAGGATTAAAGCCAAGTAAATTGCCTAAAATGTCTATAAAAAAGTTATCCAAATATTTAGAAGAAAAAATTCTTAACTCTTAAATTTATAACTTTATAAACTTTCTTTATGTCATTAGACGATATTCAAAAAAATATATACAGAAAAAATCCGCGTTTTAGCGATCGCCCGCAAGGAGAAATTAATTCTTCTCCTAAAAATTATCAGTATGTTAAAATGAAAAAAAATAGAAAATCTTTTTTAGGAAATTATATTTGGATACTAATAATAGTGCTGTTTGTTTTAGCAGGAGGAATATTTTCTGTTTTTTATGGTTTAACAAGTTTTAATGAAAATAATATTGATATAGTTATAGAAGGATTAAAAGAAATCTCAAGCGGAGAGCAAATTTCATATAAAGTGCTTATAAAAAATAATAATAGACTAACGTTGGAAAGCGCTGTTTTAGATTTCCAGTATCCAATAGGCTCTATTCCTATTAATGACAGTTTTTTAGTTGATGATAAATCTTCGCAAATAGTTATTGGAAATATAGAATCAAAACAAGAGCTTGATAGGGAGTTTAAAATGCGCGTTATGGGCGGAGAAAACGAGGAAAAACATATTAATGTTATTCTAACTTATACGCCTTCAGGTATAAATAGCGCTTTAAAAAAACAAATTTCTTTTACAAGCGTTATAAAATCAGTGCCTCTGATTATGGAAATAGAAAGTCCAAAAGAATTAAAAGCAGGCGATCAGGCTTTTTGGAATATTTCCATAGCTAATAATTCTGATTTTGATTTTGAAGATCTTAATTTAATTATTAATTATCCATTGGGTTTTATTTTTGACTCTGCTTTACCTGCATCTTATTTTCAAGATAAAATATGGAATATAAAAAGCATTCCGTCTAATTCTGTTTATAAAATTTCAATAAAAGGTTCTGTAACGGGACAAAACAATGCTTTAAAAATTTTAGAATTTTCTTTAGGAAAGGGCGAGTTTAACCAACAAAATATAGTATTTACGCAAGAAATCTCTTCAACCCGCATTAGTTCATCTCCAATCGCTCTTATTCTTTCTCTTAATGACAATTTTAATTACAACGCTAATATTGGCGATACTTTAAATTATAAAATATTTTATAAAAATAATTTAAACATTTCTTTAGATAATTCTAAATTAGAAGTAAAATTAATTGGCAATGTATTTGATTTGGAAAGTTTTGAAGGAAGCGGAAAATTAAATAAAGAAAATCAAACGATCACTTTTTCTAGCGACAATATATATGCTTTTAAAAATATTACTCCTAACGAAGAAGGCAATATTAACTTTAAAATAAAACTTAAAAACGCTTTATCAATATCTAATTTTAATGATAAAAATTTTACAGCAAAAGCACTAGCAACTTTAAGCGCGACTGATGTTCCTAAAAATTACAATAAACAAGATGTTACTCAAACAGCAGAGCTTGTCTCGCGAATAAATACAGAAGCTAAGATTTTAACTGAACTTTCTTTCAGCGGAAAAGAATTTACTAATACCGGACCATATCCTCCGCAAGCTAACAAGCAAACAACTTATAATATATTTTGGAGAATTATAAATACTTACAATGATATAAAAGATGTTGAAGTATTTGCTTATTTGCCGGACTGGGTAGTATGGACAGGTAATTTTTCTTCTGATTCAGGCGGGGAAATATATTTTGACAACAAAACTAATAAAGTAACTTGGAATTTGCTTAAGGTCCCGGCAACAACAGGGGTAGCGCTTCCTATTTATGAAATTACTTTTCAAATATCGCTTGAGCCAAGTAATGAACATATTGGAAAAAGTATTAATGTTATTGGCGAAAGCCAGCTTGGAGCCATAGATGAATTTACACAAGAACAAATACTTTTCTCTGCTCCTCCTCTTGATCTTACTTCAAATGGCAAAATTAAAAATATTTACAGCAAAGTACAACCATAATCATAAAATAAATACTAAACAAATAAAATATAATATATGAATTTAATGGATAAAATAATTAGTTTAACTAAGAGGCGAGGCTTTATCTTTCCTAATTCTGAAATTTACGGCGGATTAGCTAATAGCTTTGATTATGGACCTCTTGGCGTGGAATTAAAAAATAATATCAAAAAATTATGGTGGGATATGTTTGTAACAGAGCGAGATGATATTTACGGAATTGATTCAGCTATTATATATAATGCCAAAGTTTGGGAGGCAAGTGGACATTTAAAGAATTTTACTGATATGCTCTCTGATTGTAAAAAATGCAAAGCAAGATTTAGACCGGATAAATTAGATAATCCTAAAATTTGCCCTAATTGCAAAGGAGAGCTAAGTAAACCTCGCCAATTTAATACTATGCTTAAAACATTTTTAGGGCCAGTTGAAGACAGCGCTAATACTAATTATATTAGACCAGAAACAGCGCAAGGAATGTTCGTGAATTTTAAAAATATTATTGATTCTTTTTATCCAGATGTTCCTTTTGGAATGGCTCAAATTGGCAAAGCATTTAGAAATGAAATCACTCCTGGAAATTTTATATTTCGGACTCGAGAATTTGAACAAATGGAAATAGAATATTTTATACAAGAAAAAGATTGGGAAAAAAGCTTTGAATATTGGTTGGAACAAATGAAAAAATGGATGAAAAAAATTGGCATCAGTGAAAAAAATCTTGTGTTTAAAAAAATAAAAGATAATGACAGAGCGCATTATTCTAAACGAACCATAGACATAAATTATAAATTCCCTTTTAAAACAGATGAACTTTACGGTTTAGCATATAGAACTGATTATGATTTAAAAAATCATAGCAAGGCAAGCGGGGTTAATTTAGAATATCGCGATAAAAATACAGGCGAGAGCTTTTTGCCTCATGTTATAGAGCCTACTTTTGGAGTTGATAGGACAATGCTCGCTATTTTATTAGAATCGTACTATGAAGAAAAAATAGGAGAGGAAACGCGAATAGTATTAAAATTGCCAAACGAATTAGCTCCGATAAAAATAGCGATTTTGCCTTTAATTAAAAAAAATGCTTTGCTAATTAAATTAGCTAAAAAGATATATAATAATCTTAAAACAAAAACTAACGCAGAATATGACGATAATGGAACGATAGGCAAGCGTTATCGCAGGCATGATGAAATAGGAACTCCAAAATGCGTTACTGTTGACTTTGATTCATTAAAAGACAATACCGTTACAGAGAGATACAGAGACTCAATGAAACAAAAAAGAATACCTATTAAAGATATTGAAAAAATAATAATTTAATAATTTTTACGAAAATGAAATCTATTTCTTTAATTTTAACTTTAATTATAATTTTTATCGGATTATCAATAACTCTTGGATTAACAAATATTTTTGTTACTGAATTATATTCATCAACTAATAGCCATTTTGCAACAATTGCTTTTTATGCGGCTGATTCTGGCATTGAAGAAGCGCTATGGCAAGATAGGCAAGGAATAGGATTAAATGATTTAGATATTGGATCTGGAACTTTAGATAATGGAAGTGCTTATAGCTATTCTGTTGTGGGCGACAGTCCTAATAGAAAAGTTGTGTCAAATGGAATATACCAAAATACTACGAGAGGCGTGGAAGTCTCTTATTAATACAATGAACAATGAGCAATGAACAAAAAATAAAAATTAAAGAACGTATTGAAAAACTTCGTAAAACAATAAATTATCACAGATATTTATATCATGTTCTTGATAAACAAATAATATCAGAGGGAGCGCTTGATTCTCTTAAACAAGAGCTTAAAAAATTAGAAGACAAATATCCAGAATTCATTACCCTTAATTCTCCCACAAAACGAGTTGGAGGAGCTGTTTTAGATAAATTTATTAAAGTTAAACATCAAGTAAAACAGTGGTCTTTAGAAGACGTTTTTACAGAAGAAAGTTTGCTCAATTGGGAAAAGCGCTTAAAAAAAATACTGTTAAAAAATACAATAGATTATATTTGCGAACTTAAAATAGACGGCCTTCACATTGTTCTAAATTACGAAAAAGGTGTTTTTGTTTTAGGTGAAACAAAAGGAGACGGAATAATAGGCGAAAATGTTACTGAAAATTTAAAAACTATTGAAGCTATACCCCTTACATTAGAAAAAAATATAAATATAACTGTTGAAGGAGAAGTTTTTATAAAAAAAAGCGATTTTGAAAAACTAAATAAAATACAAAAACGAAAAGGGCTTAATCTATTTGCTAATCCGAGAAATATTGCCGCAGGAACAATTAGACAGCTTAATACTAAAATCGCGGCAGAACGCACACTTGACTGCTTTGTTTATGATTATGTATGGCCAGAACGCGATATTCCAGAAACTCAAATTAAAGAACTTATTATATTAAAAGATTTAGGATTTAAAGTTAATAAATATTGGGAACATTGCAAAAATATTAATGATGTAGTAAATTTTTGGCATAAATGGGCTAAAAAATATAATACTCTTGATTATTGGATAGACGGAATAGTAGTAAAGGTTAATAAAAAAACATTGTGTAATAAATTAGGTTATACTGGGAAAGCTCCTCGTTTTGCAATAGCAGCTAAATTTCCATCTGAAGAAAAAACAACTAGGATTAGGGATATTGAATTTAGGGTCGGCAGAACTGGGAAAATTACACCAGTTGCAATAATGGAGCCTGTTTTTATAAAAGGCACTGTTGTTTCGCGCGCAACTCTGCATAATTTTGACGAAATAAAAAGACTTGATGTGCGAATAGGCGATACTGTAATAATAACAAAAGCAGGAGAAATAATCCCTAAAATAAAAACTATTATAAAAGAACTTCGTCCTAAAAAAACTAAAAAAATTAATGTTCCTAAAAAATGCCCTATTTGCTTTGCTAATATAATAAAAAAAGAAAACCGTATTGATTATTATTGTAAAAACAAAAACTGCTTCGCGCTAGAAGCAAAAAAAATAATTTATTTTGTTTCTAAAAAAGCTTTTGATATTTCCGGATTAGGAGATAAAATAGTAGAAAAGTTATTAGACGAGGGGTTGATTTCTGACGCTTCAGACTTGTTTAGCTTAAAACAAGGAGATTTAATTCCTTTGGAAAAATTCGCTGTTAAAAAAGCTAAAAATATTGTAAACGCCATAGAAAAATCAAAAGAAATTCCGTTGTGGCGATTTTTAACTGCTTTGGGTGTTCGGGGTGTAGGAGAACAAAACTCTTTATTGCTGGAAAAATTTTTTATTTCAAAAGGATTTCATATAACAAATTGGACAAATAACATAATAAACGGCATTCAATCTATTAGAGGTATTGGGCCAGAAATCGCTCAAAATATCAAAATATTTTTTAAGGATAAAAAAAATATAAAATTTTTGGGAAAATTAGATAAAGCTGGCATTAAAATAATCTTGCCAAAAACAAAATTAAATAGTAAGGTGAGTGGGAAAACATTTGTTTTTACTGGCGCTATGGAGAATATTATAAGAGATGAAGCTCAAAAAAAAGTAATTGAATTAGGCGGTAAAATTAGCAACAATATTGGTAAAAATACAGATTATTTAGTTTTAGGGGAAAATCCCGGAAGCAAATTTGAAAAAGCGAAAAAATTGAAAATACAAACTATAAATGAAATAGAATTTTTGAAAATTATAAAATAATTTTAAATTAAAACATGAATATAAAGAAAATCGCTAAATTGGCAAATCTAAAACTTACTAAAAAAGAAGAATTAAAATTCCAAAAAGAAATGGGAGTTATCTTAAAATATATTGACAAGTTAAATGAATTAAAAACATATAATATTAAAGCGTATTCCAATATAAGCGGATTAAACAATATAATGTATGATGATAAAGAAACTAAAACTTTATCAATACCTGCTTTGCTTATAAAAGAAGCTATAAAAAGCAGAAATGGATATATAGTAGCGCCAAAAGTTTTAAAACAATAAAATTAATAATTTTGTTTTGCGTTAGAAAATAAAACTATTAATTTTGTTTTGCGTTAGAAAATAAAATTAATAATTTTGTTTTGCGTTAGAAAATAAAACTATTAATTTTGTTTTGCGTTAGAAAATAAAATTAAAAAAACAAACAAAAGAATTTGTTTTAAGTTAATTTTTTATTATGGAAATGCAAACAAAAAATTGTCAAAATTGCAAAAAAAATTTGAAATTACAGAAGATGATCAAAAATTCTACTCTAAGATAGATGTATACAATATCACCTATTCAAATGAGTGTTCGTCTTGTTCAAATCTTTTTGGATGTATTGGTCTTCGCAATAAACAATACTGTATTTTAAACAAGCAATACACAAAACAAGAATACGAGGAGTTAGTGCCAAAAATTATTGAGCATATGGGAAGTTAGTTAAAAGTTCATAATTATTTTTATGATTAAAGAGATTCATAACAATTTAATTAGCAAAAAAATTTCAGCTATGGAACTTGTTAAAGAATATTTAAAACGCGCTAAAAAACTAAATAAAAAATACAACAGCTTTATTTCATTTACTGACGAACTTGCTATAGAAAATGCTAAGTCAGTTGATGAAAAAATAAAAAAAGGAGAAAATATCAGCTATTTAGCTGGTATTCCTTTTTCTATTAAAGATAATATTTTAGTTAAAGGATATAATGCCACCGCTGGTTCAAAAGTATTAAAAAATTATATTTCAAGCTATGACGCTGATGTTGTTTCATTTTTAAAACAAGAACATGCTTTAATTATCGGCAAAACTAATATGGATGAATTTGCAATGGGTGCGTCTGGCGAATATTCTGCATTTGGCAGAACAAAAAATCCCATTGATACTGATTTAGTTACTGGTGGTTCTTCAAGCGGTTCTGCTTCGTCTGTTGCAAGTAATCAAGTAATCGTTTCATTAGGCTCTGATACAGGCGGATCAGTCCGTCAACCTGCTTCTTTTTGTTCTGTTGTTGGATTTAAACCAACTTATGGTAAAATAAGCAGATCTGGCTTAATTGCTATGGCTTCCTCATTGGATCAAATTGGCATTATTTCTAATAATGTTTCAGATGTTGCAATAACATTGGAAGCTATATCAAAAGAAACTCAATATGACAGCACTAAAAAAAAATTTACAAATATAACTGATATAAAAGCAATCAATGGTTTAAAAGGACTTAGAATTGGAACGCCAAAAACTTTTTTAAGTCATGGCATTGAAAATGAAGTTTTATCTCGTTTTAACAGCTCTTTGCAAAAATTGGAAAAAAGCGGAGCTAAAATTATTGATATAGATTTATCTATTTTAGAATATGTTGTTGCGTGTTATTATATTATAATGTCAGCGGAAGCTTCTTCTAATTTAGCTCGCTATACTGGTATTCGCTATGGTAGAAATAGAGAATATTTTGGCAATGAAGTAAAAAAAAGAATAATTTTAGGAGCTTATGTATTATCAAGCGGTTACTCTGATAAATATTATAAAAAAGCTCGAGATGTAAGAAATCGTATTTTACAATCTTTAAATAGCGCGTTTGAAAATGTTGATTTAATAGCAATGCCAACAACGCCAACTCGCCCTTTTAAACCAGGAGAGCGAAGCAAAAATCCTATAGCTATGTATTTAGAAGATATATTCACAGTTTCAGCTAATCTTGCGGGAATGCCAGCAATTTCATTGCCTCTGTCTAAAGATGGAATAAGTATTCAATTAATGGGGCCTCAATGGGAAGATGAAAAACTACTAATTAATGCTATGGGCGTGGAACAATTATTTAAAACAAAAGATCAAAAAATAGAAATACATAAAATACAAACTACTTAAAAAACATAAAATCACAAAAAATATTTTGTGATTTTAAAAAAATTTATGTTTGAAATACCTTTATACATTATAATAATAACTCTATTTCTTGCTATATGCCTTACAATAGCTACTGGCTACCTTTTTTGGCGTTATTACTTTGTTTTAAAACCAGCCCTTATTTATATTGGTAAGCCAGAAATCAAAGATGTAAAAATAGAAATTAATGATTATTTAAAAGGGCATTGGAAAGAAATAAGAATTGCCATAACAAGCTCTGATGTATCACAATTAAAATTAACTATTATTGAAGCTGACACTATTATTGAAGATATTTTACGCTTAAATAATTTAGCAGGGGAAACAATGGCAGCTCTTTTATCAGAAGCAAGTTTGTATGGCGTTATAGGAGCTGGAAAATTATGGCGCTTTCATAGAATACGAAACAGTTTAGTTCATGACACTGCTTTTAAACTTGATTTAAAAACAGCGCGCGATATATTGCAAGAAGTTGACGAAATTTTAAAAATATGGGGTTTTTGATTCAATTTTCAATTACAAATTTAATGACAAATGTTGCTTTTTTGATATAAATTGGCTATAGTATTAGAAAATAAAACTATTAATTTTGTTTTGCGTTAGAAAATAAAACTATTAATTTTGTTTTGCGTTAGAAAATAAAACTATTAATTTTGTTTTGCGTTAGAAAATAAAACTATTAATTTTGTTTTGCGTTAGAAAATAAAACTATTAATCTTGTTTTGCATTAGAAAATAAAATTAATTTTTACTAAACTGAATGTTAAATTATAATTCATATCTATTTTTGGCAGGGTAGCTCAGTTGGTTAGAGCGCGGGATTCATAAGCCTGAGGTCGTGGGTTCAAATCCCACCCCTGCTATGTTTTAAAATTAATAATTAAATAAAAGGGGGCGTAGCTCAGTTGGTTAGAGCATCTGCTTGTCACGCAGAAGGTCGCCGGTTCGAGCCCGGTCGCTCCCGCTATATTAATAATTAATATCCCTTGCGCTTAAAGTAAAAAAGTGTTATTGTAGCTACCTATGATAAAACACACTCCTGTTGTGGTTGTTTTAGGTCATATTGATCATGGCAAAACAACTCTTCTTGATTATATTCGCAAAAGCAAAATAACTGCTTACGAAGCAGGAAGTATTACGCAATCTATTGGCGCTTATCAAATTGAATATAATAAACAAAAAATTACTTTTATTGACACGCCAGGACACGAAGCGTTTTCTAAAATGCGCTCTCACGGAGCAAACGCCGCTGATTTAGCTTTGCTTATAATAGCAGGCGATGAAGGTATAAAATCGCAAACTATTGAAGCAATAAAGCATATTAAAAAAGCTGGTTTGCCTTTTATAGTAGTTATAAATAAAATTGACAAACCAAATGCTGATTCAAATAAAGTTAAACAAGAACTTTCGCAGGAAGGAATTTTAGTTGAAGGATGGGGCGGAAATGTTTCTTTACAAGAGGTTTCGTCACAAACAGGCAAAGGCATAAATGAACTGCTTGAACTTATTATTTTAACAAGCGAAGTAGAAATAGATAAAAAAAATAATCCGAAAGTAAAAGAAAAAGCAAGTGGAATAGTTATCGCGTCAAGCATTACAGCTAAACAAGGAATATTAATAACTCTAATTGTTAAACAAGGAGAAATTAAACAAAATGATTGGATAAAATTTGATACGATTTTTGGAAAAATACGAGTCATATACGACTATAAAAATAAAATTATAAATAAAGCTTTTTCCGGTGATCCTGTTTTAATTACAGGATTTAAAAAAGCGCCTGTTGTGGGAGAAATATTTACTATCGCGCCTGACAAAAAAACAGTTGAAGCTAATCTGCCAATTAAAATAAATACTGATTTAACTAAAAGAGAGCACTTAGAATTAATTTCTAAAAACAAAAAAACTATAAAAATTATTATTAAAGCCAATGAAAGCTCCGCATTAGAAGCAGTTATAGAATCTTTGCAAAAATTACTCGCGCCAGAAGAAAAAGATATAGAGATTAAAATAATTAAAAGCGAAATCAGCGAAATAAACACCAGCGACATAGAATTAGCTAAAACTTTTAAAGCAGTGGTTTTAGGCTTTGCAACGCCTGTTAGTCCTTTTATTGAAAAGCTCTCTTTAAAACGCGATATTACAACCAAATCATTTGATTTAATTTATGAATTAACTGATTTTGTAAAAGAAATTATTGATAAATTAAAAAATAAAGATAATGCTTTAGCGGAATTAGGACGCGCGGAAATTTTAGCCACTTTTAGCAACAATAAAAAAGGACAGGTAGTAGGTGGTAGGACATTGCAAGGATTGATTAAAAAAGCAAACGCTAAAATTATTCGCAATAAAGAAATTATAGGACAAGGTAAAATAATAGAATTAAAACAAAACAAACGAAACGCGATACAAGTGGAAAAAGGAAAAGAATTTGGAATCCTTTTTCAAGGCAACAAAATAATTGAAAAAAACGATATATTGGTTGTTTATATTTAATCTAAGATTAAAAACAAAACAAACAAAACATTGGTTGTTTATATTTAATCTAAGATTAAAAACAAAACAAACAAAACATTGGTTGTTTATATTTAATCTAAGATTAAAAACAAAACAAACAAAACATTGGTTGTTTATATTTAATCTAAGATTAAA
>Ga0209211_10004539_pt1 | contig 21479 bp, 15 predicted proteins | sample RifGroA2_FD_183992 | JGI IMG/M metagenome (GOLD analysis project Ga0209211, IMG submission 183992) | Groundwater microbial communities from Rifle, Colorado, USA - Groundwater A2 (SPAdes) (version 2) | ecosystem: Environmental > Aquatic > Deep subsurface > Groundwater | place: Rifle, Colorado...
TTCTATGTAAAGGTCATCATCAGAGCTAACAACCATTAGGCCTGAATCAGTGCCGTGAGTTGTAACACCAGCCGCATCAGAAATGGCGTTATAGGCAAGTGAATCAACACCGCCAAAGTTCATACGGCCTGTACCGGTCAAAGCGCCCGCCACTGTTGAAGAACCGGTTGAAATCAAGCCGCCATCAAAATAGGACAATCCATCGGCTTCAAACGAACCTTCAACAAAGAGGTCGTTATCCGTGTTGATGGCACTTTGGGAAGCCGCCGTGCCATCTGCATTGGCGACGATGTTATAATTCTGACTCGTCAGGTATCCACCTACCTGAAGGGTAGAATACAGCGTGCTTGAGCCGGTGATGTCAAGCGTGCTTGAGGCCATGATAAGGCCATCCGTAATCACATTGCCACTCAATGTGGTTGCGGCATAGAGGCGATCCGCCATAAAGACGAAAAACGCCACCATCAAAAAAACGATAACATAATGCAACGCTCCGTACTTCCCCCTTGTAGCTGCACTATGTCCTTTGTCTATAAAAGACATATAGTTAAATTAAATTAAGGTACATATTAAAATTGTGATGCCTTACGCTCAACAAAAAAGAGTATATTTTCTATCTGCTTTATTATACACCACTTTACAAAACAATGATATAAATATTTCAACAATGGCTGTGGATAACTTAATATCGTGTTGTATCACGTGTTCCAAAAATATCCAAGGTCCAGTCAATAACAACCCGAAAACGATCGCGCCAATTGTATATATACATAAGATACACGGTACGGCGCAACCACCAGGCCAAACGCCCTTTAAACTGAAAACCAAAAATTTTTGCCAGCGCAAACCAGTCGCCTATAGGGATAAGCATGCCTTTTGAGTGAAAATGGAATATTTTCAAGTCAGGTGAACCCCGCACCAGCCGTGCAATGTTTTCCGCAACGACTTTGGCGCTATTATGGGCGAATTCTCCTATCATGGGAGCGTCTGACGGCGCGCCCATACTATAGATGCGGGCAACATCACCTGCGGCAAAAATAGCACGATGACCCACAACAGACAGTGTGGGATCAACGACTATAAAACCCTTTTCATCAAGCAGTTCCTTGGGGATTATACCCTGTGTGTTTGGTTTTGCTCCTGCGGTCCAGATGTTTGAGCGGGTTTTCAAAACACTTCCATCATCAAGCATCACCGCGTCTTTTTTCACCTCAACAACACGATGGTTGAGTATCAAGGTTATCCCCAGCCGTTCAAGTTCACGTGTCGCCCAACGCGACATTTTTGGCTCAAGTTGGGGCAAAAGACGATCTCCGGTGTGCACCAAACTCACCCTAAACACATCACGTTTAATGCGCGGGTACAGCTTGCACACATCTTTCAACAAAACCCCAAGCTGCCCGGCAAGCTCAACACCAACTGCTCCCCCTCCAATAATCGCAATATGCATTAAAACACGCTGATCTTTTTGTTGCGCTTCTGACGCTTCTTCAAACAAACTATTCAGATGATTACGCAAACGCTGTGCATCTATATAGGTTTTTATGCTAAAAGAATGCTCCTGCGCGCCCGGAATACCAAAATAATTGGCTGAAGAACCCATGGCAACAACCAGATAGTCATAGTGCATATCCCCCTGATCTGTTTTAACGACCTGTTTTGCGACATCAACACCCGTCACTTCACGCGTGTACACATCGTGGTTGTTGCACGGCACAAACTCACGCAGTGGTGTTATTACGTGGCTATCTTCAACCCCGCCCGTTGAGGCCTCATGCAAAAGAGGCACAAACGTAAAATAATTAGTACGGTTAACAAGCATTATGCGCACATCACAGGTATGCCTGTGGCACAATTTTTTATGTAATTCCTGATATATTTTTATGCCCGCAATACCTGCCCCCAAAATAATTATCTTTTTTTTGTTCATACAGCGGGTAATGTGTAGTGTAAACGCAGTTCTTTTTTTTGATCAAGCGCCAACTTTTGGAACGTATGTTTAGTCCAAGCATGCGAGCGCAAAAGGCCGGAAAACCATTGGCCTATAAGCAAGTGCGGTAACACCACATAATCTGCGCCAGCCGCGTAGAGGTCATCTATAAAACGGCTATGCTGGAGATGACCTATGAGCAGGGTCTTTTGTGAATGTGCGCGCACGTGCTTGAAAAAAGTTATCTGATCGTCAGCCGCCGGGATGGTGGCTATGATTAAACGCGCTTTCTCAAGCGCCAGCAGATCAAGAAACTCAACATCAGCAACATCGCCAAAATAGGCCGGAATGGAACGGTTTTTTAATTTTTTAATGGCTTCAGGATTGTGGTCAATAACGGCAAAAGAAACATTTTTTTCTTTAAGCGCCTCGCATATTTTCCATCCAAGCCGGTGATAGCCAACCACCCATACATCATATATAGCTTGCATCTTTTTTTCTTCTTGCTGAATGTTATCGGGCCCCCACATCTTAAAAAATGGCTTTACCAAACGGTACAACTGTTCGTTATACGTTATCAGATATGAAGAGACAAAAATGGTAAACAAAGCAACCATAGTCAAAACAGCGAGTTCTTTGCCAAGCCCCAAACCAAGGGTTTGTCCGGTAAAAAGCAATATAAAACCAAATTCGCTCACTTGCGCCGCCGTAATACCCACGAGCATACTGTTTCTTCTGGTAAATTTCATCAAACGGAACAACACAAACAAAATAATGGGTTGCGCAATAAGAATAAACAGGGAAATCACAAGAAACGGAACGAACAGCGTGCCTACCTGGCCAAGCGTCATCTCACTTCCCAAAATAATGAAAAACAGAACAATAAAAAAGTCCCGCAATGGCTTTATTTTGCTCATGATTTGAAATTGATAAGGAGAAGACCCAAGTGATATGCCAGCCACCACAGCGCCGATTTCAAGGGAAAAACCAAACCCATATACCAAGCTTGCCACGCCAAAACACCACGCAATGGTAAAAATAAAAAGAAAATCGCTTGTTTCTGCCACCCGTTTTAAAAACACAGGCAGCACTAATCTTGACAGAAAATATATAATTGCCGCAAGCGCAAATCCCTTTGACGCCATATCCCCGAGCGATGCGGTCAATGATGTATTTTCTTTCAGGAATGTGGTCATGAAAAGCATTATAACAATGGCGATGATATCCTGAACTAAAAGCAATCCAATGGTATAACGCCCGTAAACGGTTTCAAGATCGTTTTTATCTGAAAGCAATTTGACCACGATGATGGTGCTTGAAAATGTTATGGCAATTGAAAGATACAAGGCGCTTGCAACAGGAAAACCCAAAATATAATGGATGAGCAAAAAACCAAGCCCTGAAGTTGCCACAAATTGTCCAATACCTGCCATAATAACCACCGCACCGACACGTTTCAGATACGTGAAGTTTAAACTTAAACCGACCACAAACAACAGCAGAACCACGCCCATTTCCGCAAATGCCTTAAAAAATTCCTCTCCGCCATGCGTCAAATTCAAAAAAACCGGCCCGGCGATGATGCCCGCCACAATGTATGCTATCATGAGCGGCTGACGCAAAAAACGCACCAAAAATGCAATGGATACGGTTATGGCAAACAACAAACTGATGTCCAAAAAAATATTCCCTACCATAGGGAGTTCCTCATACAACGCTCTTTACACGCTGATAAATATTTTTCAAAGGGCGTGAAAAAATGGTTTGCATACCGTAATAGTCAGCACGCGCCCTAATGTGTTCGTTAAGCGCCCACAAACATTCTATTTCACCCCGTTTTGCGGTAGCTGTTTTTGCCCACAAACCACGGCGTTCAATATTTTCGCGCACATGTTCTTTACGCTCTGCTAACAAAAAAACAACGCGCGCTTGTTGTTCACGGCAAAACGGAGCAATAAGTTCCGGCAACAGCACTGAACCTTCTATAACCGCACCGCGTGCTTCAAAGGGTTTATAGGGCTCAAAAAGACCCAAGATGGCCTTCATGACCTCTGCGGCTTCTTTTTTGCAATGACTCACAAATGTCTTTGGCGCTGTTTTCAAAAAATAATGGTCAGGATTTTGGCGCCTTAAAAAATGTACAAAAGGAGTTTGTTTTGCCGATGTTGCAGTAACAACAAGACGCGTTATTATGTCAGTTGATAGGTAATCCATTGACCTATGCGCCGCTAACGTACGGGCAACGCTTGATTTTCCAATAGTGGGAATACCGCCAATCATGATGACTGGCGGTTTTGCCTGTTTCATATATTATCGCACTGCAGAAGTTTGGAGCGCCTCTGCACGCTCGGCAGCCACTCCATTATTCTGGTCAACTTGTAAAATACGATTATAATACTGCAGTGCCGCCTGTTTATCACCTTTTTTCTCTGCAATCATAGCAAGAATCATGAGCGCAGATATATTTTTTGCATCATCCCGCAAAAAAGCTTCAGCAATGGTTTTTGCCTTTTCCAGATCTTCAGGTTGTCCGCGACGCGCGTAAAGCTGGCCCATGTTTGCAATATAATTCTGATCATTACCAACCACCTCAAGACCTCGCTCAAGCACATTAATTGCCTGTGTCATATCGCCCTTCTTATCATACCATGCAGCCATATTGATATAGGCAGGTACAAAATCGGCCTTAAGCGCGAATGCTTTCTCATAACTTTCAATTGCTTTATCGCCGTTACCTTGAAATGCATAGGCATTGCCTATTTGATTGTAAAAGAAAGGATTGCTCGGCTCAAGGGCAATGGCATGTTCCAGCGCATCCACGGCCAGTTCATTTGCGCGCGGCTCAGCCGATTGAGCATATAAATATATGAGGGCTAAAAATTGCCAACTTGCAACGCGGGTCGGTGACAATGTTGTGGCAGTACGCGCTTCATTCACCGCAAAACCAAACAATTGCGTTATACGCTGTGTATCCGGATTCTCCAGTTCTGATAACCGTTTGGCCTCACCAAGCGCTAACCGCGCAGCTGCAGTACGATATGTGTGATACTGGGGACGTTTTTTGACCGCAGCATCAAGCAATTCCATGTTTGTTTGAAATGAACCTTCACTTTCGCTACGCGCCAGGTTGCTAAAAGCAACTTCAGCAGCGTATATAGTGCCCAAGTGTACCGCAAATGCAGACAAACTGACCACCATAAGCACGGCAACAAAGGAAAAGGTCAAGCTGTAGTGTGGCGTATCAGACAGCGGAATATGATGGGAACTGGTAAAGAAGGTTTGGCGCGGCTGTACCAATACAACAGTAAGCGCAAGAAATACCCACCACAAAAACCATGGTACCGTGTCATAGATGTTGATAAAGAAACCAACCGTCAAAGCCAAAAAAATAGCGCACACTGTTCCTATTAGATAAGGGTCTCCCTCTTCAATATGCTCCTCATTGTGTTGGCGCTTGCCAAAAAAACGAGGAATAACAAAACTAACAACCAGCAACACGATAAACAGCAACACCAAGGCCCCCAGCACACCAAGCTCGGAAAGAATACTATGCGCCGTACTCATGGGTTTTTCAAAACGTAGCGACCAAAAACGTTCAAGCGTATTAAAGTTACCGGCACGATACAGAGAAAATAACTGGTTAAAAGTACTGGGACCGGCACCAAGTAAAAATGATTTAGCCCCAGAACTCAAGCTTTGAGTGACAATGTTATTTGAAGCGCTCCGCCCAAGCGCGACTTCAGGAGGAAAACCCGGACGTACAGCCCCTGGTACATTAATAAACAACAATAACCCAAACAAAAGCGCCATGCCAAATGCAATGGATGCCCAAATATAGCTGACACGATGAGCATTAATCACCGCAAGTAACAGCATGAGCGCCAATCCCACGATGGCTACCACTACCGCGGAGTGAAAACCGGACGTTAAAATTAAAAAACCGGTAACCACAAATGTCAGAAGCCAGGGCGCTTGCTTTTGCAAAGACCTTTTTTTGTCAAATAAGTAACCCAGCGAGAGCAAAAAAGCCGGCACGAGCGTAATAATAAATATGCTGTTAAGCGAAGAAACCGGGTTAAAACGCAACACTGCGCCGCCTATGGCCAAACCGTCTGCAGTTCCAAAAATTAAATAAAACAATATCCCAAGCCATGAAGCCACCACCAGTCCGCCCAATGCTTGTTTTATGAGTTTATAGGACGTCAGCGACTGAACAAATAAAAAATAAAACAGCGTGAGTGCGGTATGGAACAAGAAGCTGTAATTAAACAATGAACTGGTGCCAAAAAAACTTTCCTGGCGGTCAAGTGAAAATAGTGTTGAAAGACCCACCACTGCCAACAAAATAATCAAAGGAATATCAAGCGCTGTTTTGTGGATTATAAGTGTTCGTCTTGCCATGGCAGAAATAAACCACATAAGTACGCCCACGGTTACGAGACCATACAAGAGAAACTGCTTATTAAAATCCAGAATATTCAAGGTTATGGGCAGGAAAAAAACAGGCACCAGTATGACGGTCAGCCATACTACTATCTTTAAAATATGTTCAAAAACATGCTTTTGTTCTGTTTGATTCATACATTTAGGTATTATTAAGATTACCCGTAGTTTATCATCAAACGACCGGGGTGTCAAAGTCGGCCTCTAGAGCCGCAGCCGTTGCCGCTGCCCCGGCTTCACTGCTTGCGCCTTCCCCATAATACATTTCTGCAATCTCTTTTTGAACCACATCAATGGGCTGTGCATACGTTTGCCGGCAGAAATCAATGATACGCTGTTTAATTCCTGTGTCAATAACACCACGAACCGTAGAAGTGTAAGCTGAAAATGCCGGTGCCGTTGCTCCGTCAATGGACATTTTAACATAAATCTCGCGAACACCCAGGTTCATAATATCATTACTGTTAAAACGCGGTTTTAATTCACCTTGTATATACTCCGCATCTTCTGCGCCGGTTCTGAAGGTGATAAGCGAGCCGGTGTTACCGAAAATGGTGTCTTTTAATGCTTTTGAAAGTTGCCCCAGGTATTGGTGTGAAACCGTAATACACAAACGATATTTACGGGCTTCAGACAGCAATGTTTCAAATGATTCTGTGGCAAAATTCTGGAACTCATCAACATACAGGAAAAAATCCTTACGTTTTTCTTCTGACAAATAAGCGCGCGCCATACCCTGTTGTTGAATCTTGGTAATCATCATCGCGCCCATAAGTGCGCTGTTTTCTTCTCCCAATTTACCTTTTGAAATTTCACACAAAAATATCTTTTGATTATTCATAATATCATCAAAATCAATCAGATTTTTGGGCTGGGCAATAACGTTGCGCACCATGCCAATAGACAAAAATTGGCCCAATTTGTTGACCAAAGGCACAATGGCTTCATTGTCAAACTTTTCAGACCATGAAGAAAATTCATTTGCCCAAAAGCGCTTGACCACATCATCTTGAATATAACTGATGATCATTTGGCGGTAATTGCGGTCCGTGAGCATAACCTGCATACCCATGATGGTCGCTTTTTCATAATCCATTAAAGCCAAAATGGTAAAACGGAACACGTGTTCAATTTTAGGCGACCAGTCCGCGCCAAATGACTTTTTAAAAATTTCAATCATGCCCTGGGCCACATGCTGCTTGAACTCTGCGCTCACACTCATGATTGGATTAAACGCAACCGGATAATTAAGATCCGACGAATTGAAATACACCACATCTTTCCAACGGCGTTCCGGCACGCGTTCAATAATTTCTTCAACCAAATCGCCATGGGGATCCAAAACCCCTACGCCACGGTTGCTGTCAATATCCTCTAGAATTAAACTCTCAAGCAGCTTGCTTTTGCCAGAACCGCTCTTGCCTAAAATGTACAAATGACGCCGCCTATCCGGCGCTTTAAAACCAAAATGCATCATTTCACCGTGAAAGTTTGTTTCCGCAAAAAGAGACAGCTGTTCACGTGTTGTGTTTTTAGGATTGGGCAAACCGAGCGGCGGTTCAGCGCGGCGTGAATACAACCAATTAATACCACGCACTTTACTGTCAGGTGACGGGATATGAAACAAGGATGCCAGCTCTTCTGTATTCATTATTGAGGGTGTTTTGAGCGCACGATTGAAAAAATCGCCCACCACACCTTGAATATCTTTACTCAATTCAACATTAATGCGGTTGCGCTCTGTTGAAAAAACACTAAAAACATTTTCAAATGAAGGCAGATATTCATCAACTTGCTGCGCATTATTGGTAAAAAAAAGTAGTCGCATGTTAACATGAAACTTTGGTTTTAGTTGTTCCACCAAACTTTCTTTTTCAGAATACGAATAAAAACCGCCTCCGCCCGCTCCTTCCACGGACTCGTCAAGCGCACGTATAACAATTTGATAAAAAACAGCATCATCAGATGAAAGTGCAGAAAGAATATTGAAAAAACCGGTCAGAGGATCTATTTGCTTGTGACTGGGATAGGTACGGAGCGTATAGGCCTCACTACCGATGGGTTTAATATCAAATGCAACTCCCTGATTGGCCACTTTGTCAAGATAGGGAAATTCTTTATAAAAATCAACATTACTCTCCGGAAACACAGAAAAGACAAGCGACTTAACGGTCTGCGCAATGTCCGGCGGAACCACGATAAAAAAATTAATGACACCTAAAATGCAAGACATTTCCAAACTGACCGCGTCTTTTTTCTTGCGCTGAATAAGCGTATAGAAAAAATTCTGAAAAAAACCATCAAATTTTACCCCGATTTCTTGATTTTTGTTTCCGCCACCGCCCCCACCATCTCCTTCTACGAAAGGAAACCGAATTTGTATAAGCGTTCTATTCATACATGTTGCTGATCTTTAAGCACGTTTAAGGATAATTCTCCTGCTTTGCTTGTATCAACGACTACGGGTTCAAAACGCGATGCCATTTCCCTTGGCCATGGTGATTGAGGTCCGCCCCCACTCCCACCCCCCGCAGTTTTTTTCTTGCGTTTTCGTTTACGTTTTTTTGGTGCTGTGCCATCTGCAGCTATGACAGCGGCTTGCGCCGGCGCAGGTGTGCGAGGAGCGGGCGGTTTTAACGCAGGAGCCGCTGATGGTGGTGTAGCCACTTTTTGTGGCGCCGGAACATTCACAGGAGCTCCGCCAAATTGCACGGATGTAAGTGTGGGTATGTGATGCGTAGGTTGTTCTTCTTTTTTTTCAGATGCTTCATTACCTTGCGCAATCTGCATAATATTAAGCGGCGCAAAACCAGCAGGTGTTATGCGTTTTTCTCCTACGGGCGTTGAACTTGACGGCTTTGGAGCAGGAGGTGATGAAGCAGGCCGCGGCGCAGGTGGCCGATGTTCGCGTGGTTTTTCTCCTACTGGTGCAACGGCGGGTCTGGCCATTTTCTTTTTTGCGTCAAAATTTTCTCTGTTTTGTTTGTGCGCGTCTGTTGGCTCCGGGCGCTCTTCCACAGGTTTTTTCTCTGCCATTATTTCTTCCGCTTCTTCTTCTTGGACGCTTTCAAAATCCATGCCGCTCCATTTCATGACTTTTTCTTCAATGCTTTGACGCGTCACACCATAACGCTCCCGTGAAATACGCACGACTTTTTCCGTGCTTTCTGTGCGTTGCGCAATGGGTGACAAAGTAGTGGCTGAAAAAGGCAAGGTGGCGACCCCATCTACCATTAACTTTAAGTATACATTAAACTTTTCCAATTTTACCAGATCTTCAGAGGTAAACTCCGGCTCAAACTCTTTTTCAAATGCCTCGGCATCACGTGAACCAATACGAAAACACAACAGAGTTCCTACGTTACCAAACACGGCTGCCGCGACTTCTTCTGCCAACTGCTCCACAAATTGGTGAGCCATAATAAGGGAAAGTCGGTATTTACGCGCTTCAGACAAAATATGAGCAAAACTTTCTGTGGCAAAATTCTGGAATTCGTCAACATACAGAAAAAAATCTTTGCGTTCCGTTTCCGGTATATCAACGCGCTCCATGGCAGACAGCTGAATTTTGGTAATGAGCATACCCCCCAAAAGCCGCGAGTTATCCTCACCAAGGCGGCCTTTTGACAAGTTCATGATCAAAATTTTGCGTGAATCCATAATTTCACGAATATTTATGGTTGACTTAACCTGCGCCACAATATTGCGTATGATATTAGCGGATAAAAATTGACCCACTTTGTTTTGAATAGGCGCAATGGCTTCTTGCTGATAACGCTCATTGTATTTTGCAAATTCGTCGGTCCAGAATGACTTAATAATGGGATCTTTAATTTTGGCAATGACTTTTTTGCGATACGATCTATCAGCAAGCAATCGATTCACACCAAGTAATGTGCTACCCGGATAATCCAACAGCGCGAGCAAGGTGTTGTTTAAAATGTATTCCATGCGCGCGCTCCATACATCTGGCCATATTTTTTTGAAAATACCCATAAGACCGGCAACAATCAAGTGCTTGTGGTCTGGGTTAACATTTTCCAAAATATTAAATCCAAACGGATAGCTCATGTCTGCCGGGTTAAAATACACCACATCATTCAACCGATGAGTTGGGATATAATCAATAATTTTTTCAGCGGAATCGCCGTGCGGATCAATAATACCTATGCCATGCCCGGCATAGATGTCGTTTAACATCATGTTTTCAAGCATGGTGGTTTTGCCCATACCGGTCTTACCAATTACGTACATGTGGCGTCGGCGATCATCCAGTTTAATGCCAAAACGCCGCGGCTGGCCGCGGAAGCGTGTAGCCGCAAAAACATTCATCTCTGGATTGATGAACACTTTTGGCATTGATTGTTCCGGCGTTGTATCTTCCATGCTTTTTAAGATTATCGCATTAGCTAATCAACAAAGGGTAAATTACCAGGAGGCGCACCTTTTGCTTCAGTCAAACCACCGCCGTGAGGCGTTATTTTACCAACAATCTCTTGTGCCGCGCCCACTGCATGTGCTGCCACAGGCCCCATCTGCTCCACGACTGCATTGCCTCCATGACCAGCGCCATGCCCGCTCAAAGAAACCCCACCTTCTTCAGTCCTGCTCTGGAACGGCCCAAAACCTCCTTTGAAAATGGCTTGCGGTGGAGGAGTCGTTGACGTAAGCGGTTCAATAATTTTCCCTCCTTTAAATTCAAACGGCAATTCCGTAGGCGGACGCGACGTGCGCACTTCACTGCGCTTCAAAGCAGGTGTTTTAACTTCAAGCATAGGGAAATGCCAAATGGTTGCCAATTCACGAACATTCAAAATAAAACGAGGATAGCCCTGCCACACATCGCGCCGCTTGTAGTTACGTATGAGCTCACCGCGTTTGTGGTTCTTACGCCAATCCTCAAATAAATAATGGGCGGTAACCTGCGTATGCTTGGTGTCCGGTTTCAGACCATTACCCAATTCGTCCGTAAACTGTTTCATAGCACCGGTTATGCCGTGGTGCACCCTGTTTTTGTTAAAAACCCCATGCTCGGCAATATACACAAATCTGATTTTTGCATGAAACCCGATGCGGCTCACTTTGTTCACCACCCCCTTAATGGTTTCAAATTCAACCGGGTTCATAAATTTAATTTCCGGCCGTTTATTATCGTGAGCTTCTTCCCCCACTTGACCGGTCATGGCATGCCGCGCAAGCATTTCCAGCCCCGTAAGCGGAGCGGAGAGAGCTTTTTGACCAAGGGACTGATGTCCGCTATGCTCATCCTTAACACCCATGATTTTGTTAATTCTCTCAACACCCTTTTTAACCCATGCCTGGCCAATAGGACGCACGAGTAACTGCATCCACAACTGTTCCCCCTGCCCAATGCGCGTAAAATTTTCCAACAACGCAGCCATGGGGTCTTTGTAGGTGCCTGTTACTTTATCTTCAAAATCATCCCACATTCTGATGGAGTTGGTGTAATCCTTGTTAACCGGCCTGTATTCAAGACCCCATATTTTATATTGCGGATGCGGATAATGCCCAGGCGCCCATTTGCAGTAATCCTCAATTTCCGTAAGTTCAGCATCAGGATATTGTGCATAAATGGCGGCCTCAACCAAATCACGATGTTTTTTTTCCGTACCCACCACAAATTGAATGTAGCCGCCCACAGAAACTATTTCAAAACTAAACCAGCGCTGGGTTTCTCCGAGCCAATATTTTTCAACCAAGTCACGCGTTGAGTGCGCACCGGCAAGGTGAGCAAAGATGTTTTCTGCGGCACGGGGCGTTTGTTCATTATTTTTGGGAACATCAATGGCCAAAAAAACCCATTTCATTTTTGCCTTAAATTCAAGGACATCATAAATGTGATGCAAATGGAATACGGCTTCAAACAGAAAAAAATACAACAAGAGCCACCCGCCATGGTTAAAAAGATACACAAACAACGCAAAAAAATCTCCTTCCAAAAGAAGATGCTGCATTTTGAGCACGCCGGCAAGGATTTCATCAACCATATATCAAAAGCCCCGCTTTTCACATAGCGGATACAAAAATGTGCTATACATAGTATAGCACATTTTTGTAAGCACGCGCCACTGTTCGTAGTATTAGTTGTTACAGTGTTCAAAAATGAGATGTGTTTATCTCCTGATTACTCATCAGGAACAATAACTTCGTACAATGTGAAAATATTGACTATCAGAAAGAGAAAAAACATCCACCACCAGCCCTGTTTACCCGCAAAGTAGGCGCCGCCAAAAATAATCGCTTGTATCACGGTACCCCCTATAGTCAAAAGCCAACGCCATACTTTGTCTTCTTTTAAGTGCGAGCTAAAAGCAACAACTGTTACGAGTACCAAAATAACGATAAACGCTATGGCAATCCAAATTCCAAGTGTCATATGTGTCTAGTATAGCACACAGAGAAAATACTGGCTAGAACGAAAAAATAATAAGGTTCAATGTTTCTTTTTTCGGCAGCACTTCGCGCGCTCCAGCGGCGCGCTCGTTCCGTCCTCGGCGCCGCGCCCCTTCGGGGACCAAGCCGCGACGCCTGCGGACTGCCTCAAAAAGAAAACATTGAACCTTATTTTATTGGGATGTTCGTTTGCGCTGTGTCCACAGGTGCCATTGAAGTAAGAGCGGACCGGCTACAAATATGGATGTGTAGGTTCCGATAACCACGCCAAAAAGCATGGTGAGAATGAAATATGAAATTGAAATGCCTCCATACAAATAAATTGCCAGAAGCACCAAAAACAACGTGAGCGAGTTGTTGAGCGAACGGCCCAAGGTCTGGATTACGCTTGCATCAACAATTTCCGTAAAACTTTTGTCGCCACGAGCGCGAATAAGCTGTTCACGCATGCGGTCAAAGACCACAATAGTGTTATCCACAGAGTAGCCCAAAATTGCAAGCAGCGCCGTAACAAACAAAATATCAATCTCAATGTTAAAGTAACGGCCCAAAACGGAAAAAATACCCACAGGGATGGCAATATCGTGAAACAAAACAACCAGAGCCGCAATACCGTATTTCCATGACGGCACGGGCTTTGAAACACCACGAAACGCCCATGCAATATAAGCCACAATAGCGATTAAAACCGCGACAATAGCTCCCCATGCCTTTTTCTGCAGCTCACTGCCAATGGCAGGGCCAACAATTTCAAACCGCTTTTCAATGAGTTGACCGCCTTCCTGACGCTGTGCCAGCTCACGCAATGTATCTGCAACGGTTTGATACTCTTCACCGGACAAGAAACGCATGCGAATAATGTATTCGTCTTGTCCGCCGGGTTGCACGCGCGCAGGACCATAGTTGAGTTTTTCAAGAACATCCGCCACCTGGGCTTTATCAATAACAGCCGGCTGAAAACCAACCTGTATAAAACTGCCGCCGGTAAAATCAATACTTAATTTTAAACCCCAAAGAAAAAATAAAACAACGCTCGCCGCCACCAGTAACCCTGAAAAGGTAAGCCATACGTTTTTGAATTTGATTATGGGAGAAAGCATACGTGTATTATTTTTTACGGCCCAGAAATAACCAATGCGCACGGTCTGCCACAAACGGTTCAACAAATTGCATGAGCGCCCGCGTTATAACAATGGCGGAAAACATACTCAAAAGCACGCCAATGGCAAGCGTAACGGCAAATCCGCGCACAATGCTCGTACCAAACCACCACAAAAGCACGCACGTGATGAGCGCTGAAATGTTTGAATCGCGAATAGATGTCCATGCGCGTTTGAAACCTTCTTCTGTGGCGCTCTTTAAGTGCTTGCCTTCACGCAATTCTTCTTTAAGACGCTCAAAAATAAGGATGTTCGCGCCCACGGCCATACCAACAGACAACACAAAACCGGCAATGCCCGCAAGGGTCAGCGTAACCGGAATGAGCTTAAACACCGCCAACACGAGAGCCATGTAAATGATAAGCGCAACGGATGCCAAGAGACCCGGCAACCGATAATACAGCATCATAAAGAGCGCAACAGCCAGAGCCGCCACAGCGCCGGCCACCAAACTTCTCTGTAACGCTTCTTTGCCAAGAGATGCACCAATTGATTGCTGACCGACCAGTGTTACGGGTACCGGCAATGCACCGGCGTTTAACCGCTGCGCAAGTTCACGCGCTTCTTCCAGCGTAAAATTACCTGAAATAATGGCCTCACCCTGCAAAATCTCCGTTTGAACCACCGGAATGCTAATGGGCACTCCATCCAAAAATATAGCAACCGGTTTTTTCAAATTACGCTTGGTAACTTCAGCGAACAAATCTTTTCCTTCACTGTTAAAGGTAACTACCACTTCAGCAGCGCCTGTGTATTGATCAAAATTGACGCGCGCATTTTTGAGATAACTGCCCGTCAGACCAGTGCTCTTCCATTCTTCCTGCGGAGGCACAATATCCTCTGGTTTGCGCTTGCTCACCAAAATATGTGAAAGCAGATATTCTTCTTTTGTAGCATTTTCCTTGTAAATAACGTGATACCCAAACTCGGTTTCAACCGGATCTGAAATTTCATCTTGACCAAGGGCAAAAGCCGCTGTCTCAAACGCTGGGACAAGAGCGCCTTTGCTAAACCAGCCCAAATCACCGCCGCGTTCTTGAGCTCCGTTTTCATCAGAAAATTCACGCGCCAAAGCCGCAAAATTTGTTGGTTTTGCTTGCTGTTTGAGTTCTTGCGCTTTCTGAAGAGCTTCTTCTTTATTCAATTTACTATCGCAATTTTGCGTGGCAGATCCCACATAGCACACCAAAATATGGCGCACTTTTATACGCTCTGCCCCGTCTTGCTTCCCGCCGATACGCACAATACTCCATCCATTTTCATTTTCTACCAGTCCTTTTTCACCTGTGCTGCGGCCCTGCGCCCATGTATACAAATTGCGATAGTGCGCGTTATCCGGCCCGATATACCCAAGCGAACCGCCGGTTTCACGCGTGCTAAAGTCCTCGGATGTTTTTTTGGCAAGCTCCGCAAAATCAGTGGGGTCATCCAACAGCTCTTGCGCGCGTTTGGCGGCGTCTTTATTATACTGCTCCATGTCCTTGCGTTCCTGCTCTGTCAGTTCACGCGATGGTTCAGTATTTTGTTCTTTAAAATCAAGCGTTGGCGTTTCACCAATAACGCGGAGCGCTTCCTTGATGTCCGTAACACCCGGCAGTTCAATAATAATGCGATAGTTGAGCCCTGACTTGTTGGTCTGTACCACCGGCTCTGAAACACCAAGCGCATTCACACGGCGCTCAATGACATCACGCACACCCTCAACCGCGGATGCTTGTTCAGAGGGCGCAATGCGTGAAGTGTCTGTATCATACATCAACTGCACACCACCCTGCAGATCCAAACCAAACTGGAACGAGCGTTCAGTCAACGTGGGGATGGAAATACCCATTTTTGAATCCACGGCACCAGCAAGACGGTTATAATAGCCCGGAAACGAATACGCAAGCGCAATTAAAAAAAGAGCCGCAATGCCCACAAGCTTCCAATGAACGCGCGAACGGATTTGTTTTTTGATTTCTTTTTCCATGATCTGTGAATATTAACCTTCAAGCCAACGAGCTCAAGTTTACACCAAACAGGAAAGGAACGTCAAGCCCTTTTCTTTTTTAATATGAGAAAGTATGCAATGACAAGCACCATAGCCACACTTATGTATTGAGCCGGCGTCAAGCCAAAATAACGCGCGTCTCCCGGCGTTAGGTCGCTCGGCGCTGCTCTTAAAAAATCAAGGAAAAAACGCGGTATGGTATAACCCAAAATAAGGGTTGTTACCATTGAACCCGTTTTTTTAAACCAACCTATTTTTTTGCCTACTACCAGTATAACACCAATAAAAAGTGCAAGCAAGCCGTCATATAAACCAAGATCCGCGCGCACTGTCCCATCAGGATATTCTACACCCAGCAAACAACCGTGGCATGGCCGACCGGGATGATCATGAATTAAAAAACAACCCAAACGTCCCACAAACCAGCCCCAGACAAAAGCATACGCGCACCGGTCATACAATTTTTTCCAGTCAACACCTTTGTATTTCATTTGAAAATAAATGAGCGCTATGGCAGCGCCCATAAATCCGCCGTACGATGACCACCCGCCGCGCCACAGAGCAAAAATCTGCGCTAGGTGCTGACTATAATATGCCCACTCATACCACAAAACATGCCCCAACCGTGCGCCTATAAAACCACTGATGACAACAACAAAAAAAATACGTTCTACCAACTCTCTATATTTTGTATCTTCTTTTTTACATTGGCGCTGTAAAATAAAAAAACTCACTACAATCCCCAACGCCACAAATAACCCCCACACTTTTATAGGGATGGGCCCGAGGTACACGGTAGTGAATTGAAAATATGGAATGTTTACCATTATGAACGCACTGCTTTTTTGTGTGCGCGCCCATGGCGCGCACGATCGCGCACAATAAATTTGACAACGGAATCAATATCATCAACCACGGTGAACAACGTGGAGTCACTGGCATTAATGGTTTTGAATTTCTTACACAACATTCCACGAATAAAAGCAACTAGCGGCTCCCAATATGCTTTCCCCACCAAAACGACCGGCACTTTTTCCATTTTTCCGGTTTCCATGAGCGTGAGCACTTCAAACAGCTCATGCATGGTGCCAAAGCCGCCGGGAAAAAATACAAATGCTTTTGATGGCGCCAATAAAATAAATTTCCGGGTAAAGGGAAAATTAAAAGCTATGGAGCGTTTGACGTATTCATTAATACGTTCTTTGTAATTGACTTGCGTATTGATGCCGATGGGCTCTCCACCGCCTTCAAATGCGCCGCGGCTTGCGGCTTCCATAATACCCTGACCGCCGCCAGTTACTACGCTAAAACCACGTTGTGCCAATTTTTTACCCAACATGCGAGCTTTTTTGTAATACGGGCTCCCCTGCTTAATATGCCCGGTGCCCAAAATCGTAACATCCTCAACAAGACCGGTCAAAAATTCAAATCCTTCAACAAGCTCTGCCATAATGCGGAAGATGCGCCAGTTAACATTGACATCACACTGAAACAAACTGGGCGCGAGCATACATTCCTTGCCCTGATCTTGTGTTGTCTTAATAATATCAAACGCTGCTTGCGCTGTGTCCACCATATGACACATGGACAAATCTTTTGGTTTAAGCGCATGAATTTGTTTGAACGCTCCGTGTTCCAAAAAAGAAAGCACTGGTTTCCAAAAGGCGCTTCCCAAAAGAATAATGGGCGTGCGCATCATAAAACCCAATTCAATGTAATCGGCTATTTCAAAAAATTCATCAAGCGTGCCAAAACCGCCCGGGAAACAAACAAACGCCTGCGACGGCGCGGTCAACATGACTTTACGCGTGATGAAAAAAGAAAATGCGGTTGATTTTTTGACGTACGGGTTGGTGCGCTGTTCAAACGGCAACTGGATGTTGAGCCCGAGCGACTCACCGCCTGATTCATACGCGCCACGATTTGCAGCTTCCATAATGCCCGGGCCGCCACCCGTAATGGTTGTATAACCACCTTTGCCCAAAAGATGGCCTAAAGCATGCGCCTCTTTTGAGTATACGCTGGTAGCCGGCAACCGTGCGCTGCCTAAAATGGTAATTTCATTTTTAAAACTTGACAAAAATTGATAGCCCTCAACAAATTCCGCCATGATACGAAAAATGCGCCAACTGTCACGAAATTCACCTGTCTCATTATCAACAAATGATTTTGCTCCCGGGTGCTCAAAACGAACAGCGTCCGCCTGTGAAGGTGTAAAACGTTTTTGGAAATAATTCATAACGATGACGACTGGTCCTGTGTCTCTTTCTTTTCTTCCGGGCTGCCGCAACATTCATGCACCCACTGCATATAATGATTATTGACCGCCTCTGGTTTTAATACTATGATGGCAGGGACTGAATAGGAGTGCATTTCACGCAAACGCGTGCGCGCTTCATTGAGCCGCGAAACGGCAACACGCAAAAGAAGTGCGGTCTCATCTCTTTCCTTAAAAGTATCTTCAAAAATATGCAAAGATTTGATGACCCAATAATTTGCGCACGCCACCACTTTCTCTTCCACAAGCTTTTTGGCGATACTGCGCGCTTCTTCAGGATACGGACAGGTAGTATAGATAAGTCGCATATATATGAGAATTGGTTCCGGCTTTTTTCAGCAAAACTCACTATAAGTTCATATGGAACAGTATACCACAAAAACTGAAAAAGAAACAATAGAATTGGGGCGCACGTTTGCTGCCGGTTTGCGCGGTGGGGATGTGGTTTTGTTACGCGGCAATTTGGGCGCGGGCAAAACGGTGTTTGTTAAGGGTGTGGCTGCTGGGTTGGGTGTGCGTGAAGATATTACAAGTCCTACGTTTATGTTGATGAATCTCTATGCGCTGCCTGCTTCTGCGTCTGCTACTGGTACCGCCTCAAAATTGTTGTGCCACATTGACACGTATCGCTTGAAATCCACTGAAGAATTGCGCACGATTGGCGTACAAGATTATATTGGGCAGCCGTGTGTGATTACCCTAATTGAGTGGCCGGAAAAAGCAGCAGGATTGTTGTCTGTTTTGTTGTGTGTTGAAGTGGAATTTAAAGTGATAGACGGTGACATAAGAATGGTAACAATAGAGTGGGATAAACGACCATACCAATAACGGAACACGACGACAAGTAGAAGAGCGCCATTCTATTGACTAATACTACTTTTTAAAGTACTATAAAAACATACAAGACATCACATTAATCTATGCGTCTATTGAATAAAACAATTTATTTGGCAGCCAAAAAACTACGCCAATGGGGGTATCATTTTAACGAGGATACAGACCTGCGTATTTTAGCAATGAAAAAAAAAATCCAACATTTAGGTGGTAAAATCGAATTTAAGATTGAACACTATCCGGATGGTTCTTGGGTTGCTGAATCGGTTAATGTGGATGGAATAATAACAGGCGGGAAAAACACCAAAGAAGTAACGTCAACGATTCGCGATGCTGTTTTTGCCTATTTTGAAATTCCACCACATCTTTGTAATGACACTGTGCTGCGCGCAGACAATGAACCGATAACACTCAAGCAGCACGTGTATGTCTAGCCACAGTTTTTCAGACATCACACAAGCACAATGGATAAAAGCGTGTCGAAAACTGGGGCTTAGTATTGACTGTCATGTTGGTAAAGGAAGCCATGTCCTGGTGAAACATCAGAACACGCAAGCAAAATATACCATTCAATACAATCTGCACAAGTTCATTAATATAAAGATCTTCAAAAAGATGATGGAATGGGGTTTTGATGAGGAAAAAATTTGGGATGCTCTAAAATAGGTATTGACAAATATTAATGAACTTATTAAATTTTTCTAAAACACGCATCACACCACAATGGGCGTTTTGTGACGGACGGATCTGCCATTGAATACATTTTTTTACCGCAATTTCCACAGGTGGCTGTATGCGGGAACGGAAATGATTGCGCGTGCCCTTGTTCACGCTTTTGTATACACTTCACGGAAATCAGAACCTGAAAATTTTCGTGCTTTTGTTTTATAAACCTGCATAACCCTCCTTATAATTTTTACAATCTCTCAAGAATTACACCTCTATTTTGAGGCGTTTACCAGTGCGTGTCGCTGCACGGCGTTTGCCTTTGGGGCCGTAATTTATTTTTGCGGGGTCTTCATCATCTTCCGGTTCTTCGTATTCCGGTTTTGACCGGCGTTCACCGGTTGGCGCAACCGGTGGTACCGGAGGAACCGGATCTGGTGTGCTCCCTGTTTCTGGTCTTGGTGTTTTTCTTTTTTTGCCACGTTCTACACCACTTGAATCGCCGCTGCCAACCGGAGGTACTTCAGATGCATTTAAAATTTCAACTTCAACGTGACCGCGCGGTGTTTCTTCCGGCTCTGTATCATCTCTATGATCATACACATGCGGCCTTTCATCTTGCTGGTGTCGTGGCGGGCCGTATTTTCTTGGATTTTGCCCACGACGCAAGCGCTTTAACTCTTCCAATTCTCCCGGGCTCAAGGGCCCAAAGCGTATTTCTCTACTCATATTCATATTATGTACGCCCCTTATTACGTTGCATTATTGCAAGCGCCTTTTTAGCGCCATGTTGTTTAACCACATTATCAAGCGTTACCAAAAACCGCGGGTGATATGCTTCACTAACGAACGTGGTCAATTTTTTCCAGGCAGGCACGCCTGTGCCTCTGGTGTTTTGGGTTGAGGTATCCAGCAAAGTTGGATTATAATTTTCAAAATAGGCGTTTACCAAGATATTCCATGGAATTTCTTTTTTACCACGTACCATGAATGCTTCCAAAAGCGCTCGCTCATCCACGTATGAAAACTCCGGCTTTTGGCCAGTAGGTTCGTCTTCATATAATTTCATAACAAGCGACTCGGTCATTGCTTCATTAAGCCACCAAAAGCGGGAAGAGCTTTGATAACGTTCCCGGTCTTTAAAATGCATACCAAGCCGCAAAGGGCTCACCATGGTATAAGCTTGTTCCGATCCTTCCTCAAAGATGCGGCTTGCGAGCGTATTTCCGGAAAATGCATGGAGCCATTCATGCGTTAAAGTTTTTTCACGAGCCGAAAACGGCACATTTTCACCAATACAAATAGCCCCTTGCTCATTGTAAAAAGCTCCGCCATAACCCCCTTCCAGTTCCATTTCAAGCCCATCAACCAAAAATACCTGCGTTCCTTTTATTCTCCTTTCAAATACCCGCTGGTCAATGGGCAACGTGCCCTTATCCATCCCTCTTTGAATACGTAAAAAAACCGCTTCCTGCACAGCAGGTAATTCACGAGCAAACGCTTCTTGTTTCTGCCGCATATTTTCCTGCCGCCAACGCAGCAATTCTTCATACAATTTATAGGAAATGCGATGGACAAATTGAAAAGCCAGCTCAGGGAACAGATAACTGCCTATTTTTCTAAATTGAGGTTCAAGACGCGGATCATGCATGGCCTCTCTTAAAAATGCGGCAGTGGCATGGTTTGTCTTGTTACTATAACATAAACGTTTAAATTCCTCGCGGGAAGCCCCCAGCACCTTTTTTATTTTTTGCTCTGCCGCTG
>Ga0209211_10004540_pt1 | contig 21478 bp, 25 predicted proteins | sample RifGroA2_FD_183992 | JGI IMG/M metagenome (GOLD analysis project Ga0209211, IMG submission 183992) | Groundwater microbial communities from Rifle, Colorado, USA - Groundwater A2 (SPAdes) (version 2) | ecosystem: Environmental > Aquatic > Deep subsurface > Groundwater | place: Rifle, Colorado...
AAAGACGTCAATCCGAATCAGCCGGCGGGGAAAATTGAGATACTCGCGAAGCGCGTTGCCGTATTGAACGAGGCTAAAACGCCGCCGTTTGAGATTGATAAAAACACGCGGGGTATTAATGAAGAGTTGCGCTTGAAATACCGCTATTTGGATTTGCGCAGCGAGCGCATGCAGAAGAACATCAGAATGCGCGATCGCGTCATCAGCTTCTTCCGCTCGTACATGCACGCGGCCGGATTCGTCGAAATAGAAACCCCTATTCTCATGAAAGGAACGCCTGAAGGCGCGCGCGAATATGTGGTGCCGTCCCGCGTCTATAAAGGAAAGTTTTACGTCCTACCGCAGTCGCCCCAACAATTTAAACAGCTTTCTATGGTTGCGGGATTTGAGCGGTATTTCCAGATCGCGCGCTGTTTCCGCGACGAAGACCAGCGCGGCGACCGCCAGCCGGAGTTCACGCAGCTTGATTTCGAGATGTCGTTTGTCGAGCGCGAAGACGTGCTTGCCTACACCGAGGAGATGTTCAAGGAGCTGGTGCAGAAATTATTCCCCGAAAAGAAATTAAGCGCCGATCCGTTTCCGCGCCTTACGTATGCGGAGGCCATGAAACAATACGGCACCGACAAGCCTGATTTGCGCAAAGACAAAAATAATCCCGACGAGCTGGCGTTTGCGTGGGTGGTTGATTTTCCGATGTTCGAAAAATTGGAGGACGGCTCGGTGCAAGCGATGCACCATCCGTTCTGCTCCATCCATCCGGACGACATGGATAAACTTGAGAGCGATATTTTCAGCGTACGCGCGAATGCGTATGATTTGGTATTGAACGGTTTTGAGCTCTCCAGCGGCAGTATCAGGATTCATCAGCGAGAACTGCAGAATAAAATTTTCCAGCTGCTTGGGCTTCCCGATGAGGAAATCAATGAGCGATTTGGGCACATGCTCGAGGCTTTCGAATACGGCGCACCTCCCCACGGCGGATTCGCGCCCGGTATTGACCGCATCTGCATGCTGCTCGCGGGAGAGCCCAACATCCGCGAGGTGATCGCCTTCCCGAAGACCGGCGATGCGCGGGATGTCATGATGGGCGCGCCGTCCGAGGCGAGCAAGAAGCAATTGGACGAACTGGGCATTACTATAAAGAAATGACGACACGCGTGTGGCTGCGCATAACAGGCGGTGCCGTACTGGCGATCAGTGCGGCATTTGCATTTGAAGCATTCCGGCGGTGGGGGAGTCTCCACACGGTTTCTTCCCCCGTGTTGACGATTGCGCTTGCATATGGATTGCCGCTCATACCGCTCGCGGCTGCAATCATTGTGCTGTTCCCTCTTACACGTGCCGAAGGATCCCCCCGCTGGATTTCCCGCGCAATCCTGTTCTTTTGCGGTGCGGCCGCGGGCATATTTTTGTTCTCCGGCATCAGCTCGCATATTGTGTTATCACTATTGTCGGGGTAGGTCTTGACTGAGCAACGCAAGTGAGTATACTCAATTTATATGGGAATGACCTACGTACACATGAAGATGGGCCGTTCGGGCAACGGTACGCAGATGCGCACCCTCAAGTTTCTTGTTGACTCAGGGGCGCTCTACACCGTGGCGCCTGCTAAGACGCTTAAAAGTCTGGGAGTGAAACCTCATTCAACGCGCGTATTTACGCTTGCGAACGGCGAAACCATTAAGCGAAACGTGGGAGATGCGCTGTTTTCCTATCAAGGTCAGAAAGGGTCGTCGCCGGTTATCTTCGGCGAAGCGGGCGATAGCAGTCTTCTCGGCACGGTGACGCTTGAGACGCTCGGCTTTATCCTCGATCCTCTGGCGCGGGAGCTCAAAACCTTGCCTATGACCTTGGTGGGGCTGCGGTAGTGAGCGTAGCGTTTTTGGGCGCTCATTGCGGTATGGTATAGTAGAGGCGCATTATGCGTCTTTCTTTATTGCAAAAATTCATAGTAAGGAGCGTGTATGAGAGCCGCATGAAGCGGTCCCCGAGGGATACGTTTGTACAATTTTACCGGCAAGGCAACACACCCCCGCGCCCCTCTCAAGAGGGGATCGTGAATACGATAACCAAGAGCATTGAACGGTTGATAGAACGAGAGTTGATGGTAGGGTACGGCGTAAGGACTTCCCGTAAATGGTACATCCACGAAGTGAAGCTAACGGCGGAGGGAAGAAAGCAAGCGAAGAAGTTGAGGGGAGAACAGCAACAACTGCCGTTGAAAAACCCTAAACCCTAAACTCTAAATCCTAAACAAGGCTTAAATGAGCGAAGCGCTAAACAAGCGAAAGTACGATTTGGATGAGAGAACTTTTTTGTTTGCGAAACGCGTAAATGAATATGTAGAGAGGTTGCCAAACACTATAAGCAATATTGAAAACGGGAAGCAGTTGGTTCGTTCGGGAGGATCAGTAGGAGCGAATTACATCGAGGCGAGTGAGGCGTTCAGTGAGAAGGACTTTTATTTGCGAATCAAGATTTGTAGGAAGGAGGCGAAGGAAAGCAGGTACTGGTTTCAATTAGCCCTAGACCTGATGACCAGAAAGAAAAGGAGTATTTGGTTAATGAGGCAGGAGAACTCATGAAGATATTTGGATCAATCGTGACCAATGCGTGTTGATTTCGAAAATTGAATGTGGGTTTGTTTAGAGTTTAGAATTTAGAGTTTAACATAATAATATGTCCATACCCAAAAAACTTCTCAATTACTTACAGCAGAAAAAAGCGGAGTACGAGTTCGTGCCGCACAAGACCGTGTTTACGGCGTTTGACCTGGCGCAAACTTTGCATCGAAAGTCGAAGGAGGTAGTTAAGACGCTCGTCGTGAAGCTGAACGGCAAAGAGCCGGTGGTAGTGATGCTCACTGCCGATAAGAATCTGGATAAGAAAAAATTTTTAAACGTCGTGAATGCGTGGATGATGCATAAAAAAGCGCCGCCCGAGGCACTAGAGTTAAAAGAAAAAATCCGCGGGCGGGCGCGCACGCTGGAATTCGCCAATGAGAAATGGTTGCGAGAAAAAGTGATGGGCAAGCCCGGCGCTACGCCGTCGTTTGGCAGCCTCCTCAAGATGCCGCTGTTTGTTGATAAGCAAGTACTGACACTGAAAACTTTGTTGATTAATTCAGGGGGTTATGAGACGTCCATTAAAATGAGCGTTGCCGAATTTAAGAAATTAGAAAGGTGCGTGGAAGGAAGATTCAGCGCTTTGCGCAAGTAAAACACAATTGTCATTCCCGCCCCGTATGCCGCTACGGGGCAGGCTCCAGCGGGAATCCAGAAGAAAACAAAAAATCGCACCGGTTTTTCTGTTTCTGTGTCTGGATCCTCGATCTCGGCCCGCCTTGCCGGCGAGGCAGGTCGGGGATGACAGTAAAGGATTGAAAATATTTCATGTCACGTGAACCATTAGTAAGTTTGAAACTCGACAAATTCGAAGGCCCGCTTGATTTGTTATTGCAATTGATTGACCAGGAAAAGCTGCCCATAACCGAAGTGGCCATCGGACAGGTGACGGAGCAGTACTTGCAGGCCTTGCGGACGATCGAAGGAGGAATGCATCCGGAAATCCTTGCCGATTTTCTCGTGATGGCGGCGCGACTGCTGTATCTCAAATCGAGGGCACTGTTTCCGCGCATGGGCCTTGATGCGGAAGAGGAGGGAGTGGCGCTGGAAGACCAATTGCGGCTGTATCAGAAGTTCGTTGAGGCTTCGAAAGTAATCGAGAAAATTTTTCACCACCGGCAGTATTCATTTGCGCGGGAGAAGCTCGGCGGGCTTGGTCAGCCGGAACATGGCGAAGGCGGGCAGGCCGAGGCGATCTTTGCTCCTCCGCACCATCTCAAGCCCGAGCGGATGCGTGCGATCATGCTCGCGGTGCTCAAGGGGCTCGAGCCGATAGTCGCGATCCCCAAGACGGTGATTGCGCGGACGCTGTCTCTGCGCGATACTATCCGCAGGATTGAAAAGCTGCTCGCGCTGCAGGGAAGCATGCGGTTTGGCACGCTCCTGCACGGCGCAGGAAGCCGTACGGAAGTGGTGGTAACATTCTTGGCGCTCTTGGAACTCGTGAAGCAGAGAACGGTGGCGATAAAGCAGGAGGTGATGTTTGAGGAAATGACGATTACGAGAATGACAAATGACAAAGTCCAAAATTTTTGAAATTGGGATTTTGGATTTCATTTGGCATTTGAACTTTGAGCTTTGAACTTATGCAATGTTATGCCCTTATTATCTCAAATTGAATCCCTTTTATTTATCTCAAACCGCCCGTTGACCGCGCGGCGGCTGGCGGAATTGGTTGAAGCAAAAGAAGACGAGGCGGTGAAGGCGCTGGAGGAATTGCGCGCGCAGACCAATACCGACGGCAGAGGAGTGCAGCTGGTGAAGGTGGGGAATTCGTACCAGTTCGCCACGCGCGGCGAACATGCAAAATTGGTCGCGTCGTTTGTGAAAGAAGAGCTGGTGGGCGAGATGACCAAGCCGCAGCTGGAGACGCTCACCATTGTCGCCTACCGCGGGCCGGTGTCGAAAACCGAGCTGGAGCAAATTCGCGGGGTCAATTGCAGTTTGATTTTGCGGAATTTAATGATTCGGGGATTGGTGGAGGAAGTTGAGAGTAATGTACCGACAGGTCGCGACCTGTCGGTACAGAATGGATTGGGTGCTTTGGTGCGGAGATATCAGGTGACGCATGAGTTTGTGCGGCATTTGGGGCTGTCGGGGGTGGAGGCATTGCCGGATTATGCGCCGCTGTCGAAGCATGAGCTGTTGGAGGAGGTGGCCAAAATAGCCAGCGCGAATGCGTCTGCGATGCATGCCGCCGCGCAGGACGAGGGCGGAGAATTATCGGCCGGGCAAACTGAGGGAAAAGCCGTGTGATCGCGTTTCTATGAAAGAAATCATCGGGTTGCTTATTACGCTTTCTTCATTACTGGTGGGATCGCGCGGGGGCGGGGACGGCGGCGAATATTCATGGCGCGCGGAGGAGGCGGGCGAGAGGGAAGCGGCGGCAGGCCGCGGGCAGACAGAAGGCGACGCCGTGCCGGCGCAGCTGCCGGAGGTGAGGAGAATCCCCGAACGCGTGCCCGGGGTTGTGCGGCCGATGGTGGATGCCGAAGGCACGCTGGTGCTCGACGCGGGCACCGGGCGCGTGCTGTATGCGGAACGGAGCGATACCGTGCGGCCGCTGGCGTCGCTCACCAAGCTCATGACGGCGCTCGTGGCGCGCGCCACGCTGGCCGATCTGGAGGCGCGCGTGACGATCGTGCGGGAGGACTATGCAGGGAACGGCCGTACCTATATGTATGCGGGAGACGTGGTCACGGTGCGCGACCTTTTCTTTCTTGCGCTGGTCAGTTCGTCGAATGACGCGGCCGCAGCGCTTGCGCGCGCGACCGGGCGCACCCACTCGCAGTTCGTCGCGGCCATGAACGAGAAGGCGAAGGGCCTGCGGCTTACGCGGACGCGCTTCACCGATCCCACGGGCCTCGACGCGGGCAACGTGTCCACGGCGCAAGAGGCGGCGCGCATCTTGCAGACGGCGCTCGCCGATCCGGTATTGCGGGAGATTTTATCAACGGAAGAGTATCGCTTCACCACGGAGAACGATACGCGCGCGCGTACGGCCGTATCCACCAACCGCCTTCTGGGAGCCTCTGCCTTTGACATTATTGGCGGCAAGACTGGCTATATTGACGAATCAGGGTATAATTTTGCAGTCGAGGTGGCGGGAATGCGGAATGAGCTGCTGACTATCGTGGTATTGGGAGCAAAGAGCGAGGAGGCGCGGTTTGCGATTGTGAAAGATTTGGTGGCGTGGGCGGAGCGGGCGTGGAAATTTTGACAGTTCGTAAAGTACTTAAAGTCCATAAGGTCGTAAAGTTCGTGCTCGATTGACTTGATGGACTTGAGAGACTTGATGGACTCTTGACTTCACATGAAATATCTCGTCGCCAATTGGAAAATGAAGCTCACGATCGCGGAGAGCGTTGATTTGGCGCGGCACGCGCGGGAATGGTATGAGGCTTCGGCGCACCCTCCGTTTGCGCTCATTATTTGCCCATCGCCGTGCGCGATCCCCGCGGTCGCGGATGCGTTGAAAGGGAGTACGATAGGCCTGGGCGCGCAGGACGTGGCGGAAGAGGAGCGCGCATCGCTCACCGGCGCGACGTCGCCGCTGCATTTGAAGGAATTGGGCGTGCACACGGTCATCGTGGGGCACTCTGAACGGCGCGCAAAGTATGGCGAGACCGATGCGCTCGTGGGCAAGAAAGCTGCGATGGCCATTGCCGCGGGGTTGCAGGCTATTCTGTGCGTGGGAGAGACTGAAGCGGAGCGCGCGGCAGGGCAGGCGGAAGAGGTCGTGCGGCGGCAGGTGAGATTGGCGCTCTCGCAGATCTCTTCGCTTCCGCGCACGTCCGCGTTGAGACATGAGGACGACAATACCCCTCATGCACTTATTGCGTATGAGCCGGTATGGACGATCGGCACGGGGACTCCCGTGACTATCGCTGATGCGCATGCGCAGGCTGCCGTAATCCGCGACGAACTTCGCGCAGTCAGACAAGGAGAAGGGGCGGCCGTGCCTCTGCTCTACGGCGGCAGCGTGGATCAAAGGAATGTCGCGTCGTTCACCGTTGATCCGCTTGCCGGCACCTTGGTGGGCACGGCGAGCCAGACGCGCGAAGGGCTCCAGGGGCTTGTCGAAGCGCTCAAAAACGTATACCATTGACAGTCGTCACCTCTATGTGGTTATTTATTGCAGCATGCGCGGTATTTCTCGCTTCCCTTGGCGGCATGATCGTCATGGCAGTGCGGAAATTTCCCGTACTCGCGTCGCTCAACGTGCATGATGAGGGCGAGGCGCGTGAGGGGGGCGTGCGGGCGGCGATTCTGGAACAGCGCCTGCGCAGGGAATTTTTCGCATCGCTCGCGTCGTTGCGCACGCGGCTGACGCCCCTGTTCGGATGGTTGAAGGCGCGCGCACAGCGCATCCGGGCGTGGGCTGTCGCGCTGGAGGCGCGCTATCAACGGACGCTCGAAGAAGAGCGCGCGCGAGTGTTCCCCGAGGCGGCGAAATCGCCGGACCAGCTCATCGGCGAAGCGGCGGCGCTCATGGAGAAAGGGGATATGCCTGCGGCGGAAGCGGTGCTGCTCAAAGTGGTGGCGCTCGCGCCCCGTTCGGCGACCGCCTTCAAGATGCTGGCGCGCTTGTATACATTGAAGCGGGAGTACGATCATGTGCGCGAGGTGGACGAGTTTCTCCTGAAGCTCGATCCGCATCAGGCGGACGTGTATGCCGATCTGGGCGCTGCCCTGGTCGCGCTCGGCGATCCGCTGCTTGCGCTCGACGCGGTGGAGAAGGCCGTTGCCATTGAGGAGGGGAATCCCAAATATCTCGATCAGCTCATCGACTTGGCCATTCTCCTCAAGCGCCGCACGCTTGCGCAGGAGATCTTGCAGCTGCTGGAGGAAGCGAATCCGGAGAACGAAAAAATTCCGGTATTCGCGGAGCGCATCCACGAATTGCCGAGAGCGTGAACAGTTTTTCAGTTTGTCGGTTTTCGGTTTCCGAATCATTCGCCGTTGTAGCTCCCGCCTCTTGCTGCGCCGCCTATGCCTTCGCTTCGCTGCGGTTCAGAGGCACCGGCATACTCGGCGGGCAAGCAGTCGGTCATGTCATTTCGCACTTTGAAATAACAAAAATCAAAAAATTAAGCATCAGTTCGCCGTTGTAGCTCAGCTGGCAGAGCAACTCCATGGTAAGGAGTAGGTCCGCGGTTCGATTCCGCGCAACGGCTCCAGATTTATCACACAAACATCATGGGCAGGTAGCGAAGTGGTCAAACGCACCTGACTGCCACCGCCTGTGGCGGAGTGCCGCCCAAGGCGGCATAAATCAGGTGCCCTTGTGGCTACGTAGGCACGCCCCGCACTAAAATACGGGTGGGTAGCGAAGTGGTCAAACGCATCTGACTGTAAATCAGACGGCCTTGTGCCTTCGCAGGTTCGAACCCTGCCCCACCCAGTGCCACCTTAGTCCAGCTGGTAGACCTGCCCGCCAGTCGCCTCACGCCGATGTAGCTCAGTTGGTAGAGCAACAGTTTTGTAAACTGTGGGTCGTCGGTTCGAGCCCGACCATCGGCTCCAGGTGTGTGGCAGGCGGGGCAACACTTTTGTAAAGTGAAGGTCGTCGGCTCGAGCGGGAGAGGCGGATGAGTACACCAATATATAAATGTCGATTGCGTAATTCTCTTTTCTTAATTCATTATCCTTATCGTTATGCCTTCACAGGAAAATCTCATCAAGCTCGAGTGCGGCGAATGCCATCGCATCACCTACTATACCTACAAGAACAAACGGAACAAACAGAGACTCGAGCTCAAAAAGTACTGCAAATTCTGCAAGAAGCACACGCCGCATAAAGAAACAAAGTAAGTCGTTGAGGGGTAAAGGCAAGGAAGCCCGTACTCGCCTCGCTATCGCTTTGGCGAAGCGGGTCGTTGTACGGCTACGTCAGACGTCAGACCGATGACGAAACAGACATCATAACCGTTCCCGAATTCCCATGCCCACTCTCGGTGTACACAAAGGCTTCAGCTCTTCTTTCGCGATTCTCATCGTCCTGCTCTTTGTGCTGGGCGCGATGGTCTGGGGCCTCTGGCCCAAGGGGAAGAGTTTTGAAGAAGCGATGGGTTTCAAGTTGCCTTCGTTTTCGCAGTGAATGGGGGGTTCGTATAATGGTAGTACAGTGCTCTCCAAAAGCACTTGCGAGGGTTCGATTCCTTCACCCCCTGCCAATCAGTACAAAGAGGATTTCTTGAAGAATTTTCTTGTCCCGCGAAGCGGGACTGGCGGGCAGGCAAATTTGAATTTTCATTTCGTTCAGCCAAAATTGGCCAGGGTTTCTGCCAATCCCAGCCAATGCGTTTGTGGAAGAGGGTGGGGTTCGATCCGGATTTTTCCACAAAGATTTTCATTTGATGAAAATCTTCTGACAAAGCAAGTTTTTCTGCATAGTGAGCGGATAAAATCCAATTGCGCAAGGGTTCGATCCAATTGTTTCCCTTTCGCCCAAAATTGCCTTTCTTCTCCAGAAGGGCGGTTTTGTTTTTCAGCAGTTCTTCTTTCTTTACGAGGTACGTATCTTTCTCGATAGTCCCTTCGAGAAAGGCATTTACCAGTTTATCGAGCTTCTGTTCGACTTCCTTGATCTTGTTCTCAAGATTTTGGGCGAACGTGTGCGAAGACCGCACTTTCTCTTTTCTCCACATCTCTATTTGTCCCAACATCTTCTCTTTCCAGTCTTCGCACAGAGCGACGGTTTGAAGCCTTTCCTTGACCTGCTCCGCAAGCAACCGCTCTTGGAGATACCCTTGTGTGCACTTCCCGAATTTTTTGGTACAGCGGTAGTAGGTGTATCTCGTTCCCCAGCGGTTGATAGCATATTGAGCTGTGATTGCTCCTCCGCACTCACCACATCTGAATAATCCTGTGAATGGGAAGTCATGCGGCTGCTTGCTCTTGCGAGGCCGTGACTTTCGCAGGAGCACCTTCTGCACGGCTTCAAACGTCGCTTGGGAAACAATTGGTGGGAAGTTACCTTCGTGACATTCTCCATCTCTTTTGATAAGTCCGATGTAGACTGGGTTCGTGAGCATGTGCTGGATCATGGATTTGGCAATCGGTTTTCCGCTCTTGCTCACGACGCCCCAAAAACTCAGGCGCTCTTGGAGACTCTCGAGAGTGTGGCACCCCTCGGCAAACTCCTCGAATGCTTTACTCACCACTTTTGCTTTCACAGGGTCAGGCTCGATATTATGCGTCTTGAGATTGTTCGTGTAGCCGATGGGCGCAAGTCCTGGCCACTCTCCGCGCCTGAGTTTTTGCCGGATCCCGCGTTTGACGTTTTCGGAGAGGTTGTCGCTGTAATATTTCGATTGCCCGAACGCCACTTGCAGCATGAACAACCCTTGCGGAGTTGGCTCAAACCAGAATGTAGGGAAGCGCAAAGAAGCAATCTTTCCAATGTCTATGGAGTAGATGATGAGGCCACCGTCCACGGAGTTACGGGCTAGACGATCGGGATGCCATGCAAGTAGTCCTACTGGTTCTCTAATCTCCTGCACCTTGCTCATCATCTCGTTAAATATTTGTCTCCCCGGCTTCTTTGCGCTTTTGCTTTCGATGAACTTCTCGACTACTTCCAGATTCTCCCGTTTCGCAAACTCAGCCAACTCCGCAAGCTGGGCTTCGATGCTCATGACTTGTCGCTCCTCATCTTCTGTTGATTTACGTGCGTAGAGAAAGTATTTCATACAAGCGCGGGATTAAGAAAAACTTGCTTTGTCTCGCCGCTACGCGGCGATGGAAAATCTGGATCACGAAACTCAGTTTCGTCAGCTGCTTCTGCAGCTGGAACCCCACCCTCTTCCACAAACGCATTGGCTGGGATTGGCAGAAACCCTGGCCAATTTTGGCTGAACGAAATGAAAATTCAAATTTGCCTGCCCGCCAGTCCCGCTTCGCGGGACAAGAAAATTCTTCAAGAAATCCTCTTTGTACTGATTGGCAGCGAATTTTGAACGCGGCTCGAACTTTTTTCCAGGAAAATTTCTGAAATTCCAAAAATCCAAAACCGCTTCGGGCGGGGCGGGAAGGAAAAGGGGTGGGGGAAAAGGAATTCCCGCCCCGCCCTCTGCCCGCCGCCACTCTCACGCCCGCTCGCGCGGACACGCCGCCTCTTGCATGCGCTTGCCCCACCCTCCCGTGCGCGCGCATGGAGGCTCCCATTTTTTCTGACGTAATAAGTGTATCACTGTTGCCACTAGTCCGTCACGGGGGAATTAATTGTCGATAAAGTGGGCCGATAAAACGAAGACTTGAGCTTGCTTTTTGCGTTGGGGGGGGGTAGTATATAAGCATACGTAACCCAAAATTAAGGAGTAATTTTCTAAATTCCAAAGTATGCATACATCAGAAACCCCACCATTCATCTCACCTAGTGAAGATGAGAATCAAATAACACCCCAACAGGTGAGGATAAGTGGGGAATACTGTAAAAAAGTATCAAATTATGACCGTGCCGAAAAAGCACTTACGGGCAGGACTCCGGAGGATCTTTATATTGATAGTGGCATTGAAAAAGAAAGGCTGTTTCCAGAAGGGAAAATGATTTTATATGTCGGGGATCCCTATCAAGGGATGGGTAAGTTTATTGACAATAAAAACTTCGTCACTATTGATTATGAATTTGGAGAACAGACCCAATTTATTTATAACGAACAAAGTTTTCGAGAGAACTTGGCCTCAGCAGCCCCTGCTCTCGTTAGAGCCATTACTAGCTGTATTAGCGGCGATTATGGCGATGATCAGTACTCCGAAGATCAGATAGAGCTACTCAAGCAAACACTTGAAAAATTAAAAAAGGCGATAGAGCTTACTAACAACGCACCTTACGTTCATGACGACCCAGAAGGATATCAATCAAAATACAAGGAAGTCATTCAAGCATGGTCAGATGTTAAAACAGTGATCGTAAAGGAAAGGGCATTACTTAAGCAACGATCAAAAAAAATGAAGATGAAAGAAGATATGGAGTTGGTTCCTTTTGCGCAAAAAGATATGGACGATATTTGGTATCTATGCTTAAAGGCGATTAGAGGTTTTCAAGATATTCCAGATTTTTATGAAAAAGTATGGTATCCGTTGTATGAGCACATGCAGGAGGAGCAAAAAAAACAAGGAAAAGTCTTCGACGATAAGGAAAGAGATGAATTCATAGATAAAAACGTCAGGCGTTTCTCGGATCCACTGCGGTTAAAAAAGAAGACGAAGGAATCGCATGTCGTCCAGGCGATGTTTCCAGCCCTCCCGTTTGGGGATGAGACTTTTGATCGATTTGTTGCGTCCTGGTCACTCAGTACTCACGTATTTCATCGGCTGGACGCAAAGGAATTTAACCACACATGGGAAGTAATCATGAGGGTTTTAAAGCAAGAGGGTGAAGCGTTCATTTTTCCTCTTTATTATAAAGGCTTACCTTCGGAAAGCAAAGAAAGAATGGTGGAAACATTAAAAACGTATGGATCTGAGCATCCAGATTTTCTGTGGGAACTATGGGATATTTTTAAGAACAAAGTTGATGATCCTGCTTCTGCTTGCACGCTTTATATAAAAAAACAGAAATTAGCTTTACAGAACAAGGAGAGCATACCAATTGGTTAGCGGTTAAATAAAAGAGATACTATTTGGTGGCGTGCCCGCGCGAGCGGGCGTGAGAGTGGCGGCGGGCAGGGAATTCCTTTTCCCCCACCCCTTTTCCTTCCCGCTCCGCCCGAAGCAATTTTGGATTTTTGGATTTTCAGCATTTCAGAAATTTTCTTGAAAAAAGGTTCGAGCGGCGTTCAAAATTCGCTGCCATTCCTTCGCCAAGGCAATCCGTCGCTACTTCGTAGCTGTGGAATTGCGCAGGATAGCTACGGAATGGCGAGTTCACTAAAAAATAAGTGAGTCTCCTAATAAACTCTTGTTTTTTTGCTGCATCTATGCCATACTGCGCTCATGACCAAACCAAAAGATCTGCTCTTGGAAAAGAGTCAAAAGGTAATTTCATCGTCAGAGTTTCTTCGGTCCTACAACGAGAGCATTCCGGCGGCATTTCCGCCTGCGACCGCTGCCGCCCTTGAAGAGTTCGCCACCATGAACGGACGCCTGTTCAGCGCGCGCGGCGCATGGTCGCTCGAGAAGCACCGCAAGCGCCTCATGGACTGGCTTCCGTCGTACCAAAACCGCCACGGCGCGTAACGCGCAACCTCTGCTCCTGCGTTGTCTCCCGCGCCAGACCACGCGGTTTTTTTTGTTTTCCATGCTGGCATGGCAGCAGTATGGTACACTAAGAATGGTATTATTTGTGAAAGTGATTTATTAATTGATCGCTAAATATATGGCGCGGATTTTTGGGAATGAGAGCGGGCATGTCAGGCGCATGAAGTTTGGTTTCCGGGTGCGGATGCTGGTTCTTTTTGCAATTTTTTCCGTTGCGCTCTATGCGTTCGCAAAAGATTCTTCGTCTCTATTTTCATCCGATCCTCTTACCGTAGGCGTGAGCATTATCGTATTTCTGGGCGTTGCGAAGATAATCTCATTCCTTTTCAAACGGCAGGACAGGGGACTGCATAAGGCAGGCAGGGGACTGAAAGGGGAAGCAGAGGTGGCGGAGGCGCTGGAAGCGCTGCCTGAATCGTATCGCGTGTATCGCGGCGTGAAATTGCGAAAAGGAGGCGATATTGATTTCGTCGTGGCCGGCCCCAATGGCGTGTGTACGGTGGAAGTAAAAAGCCACAGGGGAAGGGTTGATTTCAATGGGAGAGAGCTCACGCTCAACGGCACTCCCTTTCGGGACAAGAACGTCCTCCATCAGGCGTTTGGCGAAGCGATGAACCTGCATCATTATTTGCGGGAGCGCATGCAGAAAGATATTTTCGTCACGCCCCTTATCGTGTTCTCCGATGCCGAGGCGTTTCTTCATTTCGGAATGAATCCCGTCTATAATGTCTATGTCATTCAAAAGGATTTGCTGCGAGAATGCATCACGGGGTTGAGGGAATCGGTTTTTTCGTTAGAGGAGATACACGCATTATTGCTGCCGTGCGTATGATATTTCTTCCGCGGAGGTTTTCTAGGCAATTGATAATCGTTTCTGTGCTTCTGATGTTCGCAGGTGCGGGGAGGTTGTGGTACCAGAATATATTTGGCGCGCCACACAGGCAGGCGGAGGCGGAGCAATTCGTGATCCCGCAGACGGGAGAAGGGGATGTGGCGGTACGCCTGCAGACGGAAGGATTTATCAGGAGCGCCTGGGCGTTTGAGTACGCGCGCGGAGAGAAAGAGATCGAGCCGGGCGGATACCGGATTTCGAAGGCAATGAACGCGTGGGAGATCGGGCGCATCCTTACCCGTCCACCCGCGTCCGTGTGGGTCATTATCCGCGAAGGCCTGCGCAAGGAGGAAATTGCGGCTATTCTCGCGCGGAAATTAGGTTGGAGTACGGAAGAGCGGGAGAAGTGGGTCATCGACTATACGGCCATGGATTATGACCATGTAGAAGGCGTGTATTTTCCCGATACGTATTTGATCCCCACTGATGAAACACCATTCGATACTGCGGAGAGGATGCGGAAGAATTTCGAAGCAAAATTCGCACCGCTTGCCGATGAAGCGTTGCGGCAGAATATCCGTTGGGTGACGGTGGTGCGCATCGCGTCATTGCTGGAGCGGGAGGCGGCAGGAGCGCACGACATGCCGCTTATCGCCGGCGTTATCTGGAATCGATTGTTACAAAACATGCGCCTGCAAATTGACGCGACGCTGCAGTACGCGCGGGGAGACGAGGGTGGCGGATGGTGGGCGCCTATCAGCCCGGCGGACAAACAAATAGACTCTCCCTATAACACGTACAAACATTCAGGACTCCCTCCGCACCCGATTGCCAATCCCGGCCTCGCTGCCATGAACGCAGTTTTGTATCCGGAAGAGACTGATTGCCTTTTCTATCTCCACGACCGCCTCAAGCGCATCCACTGCGCCGCGACGTATGAAGGGCATCTGAAGAATATCGAGGAGTATTTGCGATGATTCGCGGTTCAAAAATTTTCTGATATACTTAACCAACACCTATATGCACCTTCCTGACGGGTTTTTGAATCACGGGACCGCCTCCGGGCTTGCAGGGGCGGCCGCGGCGGCCGTGAGTTTTGCTTTGGCGAAAGTGCGCGCGGCGTTTTTGGAAAAAGTGCCGGTGCTGAAGCGCCGCTTTGCCACGTTTCCCGATATGGGCGGGGGAGAGGTAAGTTGGCAGAGTAGGTTTTCGGTACTCGGACGCGAGAAGATGTGGCAGATGGCAAGCGTCGGCTCTTTGATATTTGCCGCGCAGATGGTGAATTTTCCCATTGCCGGAGGGACGTCAGGGCATGTGCTTGGCGGCGTGCTGGCCGCGCTTATTGTAGGTCCTTTTGAAGGCCTTATCGTCATCGCCCTTGTTCTGGCGGTTCAAGCGTTTGCGTTCGGCGACGGCGGAGTGTGGGCGCTCGGCGCGAACATTATCAACATGGGACTGGTGGGGACGCTGGGCGGCTACGGGCTGTTTGTGCTCGCAAAGAAGCTGATGAAGAATGAAAAGAAAACTTTTTTGCTCTGCGCCGGCTGTGCCGCATGGCTTTCCGTGGTGGCGGCGGCGGGCGCGGCATCGGTTGAACTTTCCGTGTCCGGTACAGCGCCGTTTGCATCTGTTCTTTCCGCGATGATGAGGTATCATGTACTGATCGGGCTGGGCGAGATGGTTATTACCGTAGGGATTCTCGCGGCGCTCAAGAAAAAGAAATATCCGATTGCGGCCCTGGAGAGCGAAAAGGAAAAAGTAATACCATGAGGAAGCCTTGGAAAATTATTTTGTGGTGTGCGCTGTGGGGAGCGGGCATACTCTCCCTCTTTGCGTCATCGGCGCCAGATGGACTGGAGAAGGTCGCGGAAGAAAAGGGTTTCCTTGGCCGCGGCGTGTCATTGGTGTCAGGGCTTATGCCGGATTACGCGATTCCCGGCATTCCGCACGGATTGCTTGCGGCATCGCTTGCAGGCGTGATCGGTGCGCTCGCGGTGTTTCTTCTCGCGGCAGGTGTTACACGTTTCATATTCCGGTCACCTGATTCCGTAAATAAAATACGGAACAAGTTTGATGTGGATGACGGCGAGGTGCGGATGAAAGGAAATTAATGTATACTGGGTACTACTATAAAACGCAGGGAGCACCCTACGCTTTTTAAGACTCATTAACTTATCGTATCGGAATTTCAATCTTTTTCGCTTACCATAGCCAAATTTTTTTCTATGGGTATCACCGTTATCCGCCACAGCACTAAAGGCTCGCTCGCTCGCCTTAGTGCGGGACTGCGTTAGTGCGGCGGAGCCGCCTAACTTGAATATTTTGTATGGATCAACCCGCGTCAAATGCAACACCGGCCAATGTACCGGAACCGAAAAGAGGATTCGTCGGTACGCTTATTGCTCTCGTCGCGCTTGCGGCGGTGGGCATCGGCACTGCGTTCTTCAGCAAAAAGCCGCAGCAGAACGCTCAACCGCAGTCAGCGGGCAGCGAGATGCCGGGAGGCGTGGATACCCAACCCGCGCCTCTCGCGCCAGAGAGCGCGATGCCGGTACCGCCTGCAACGTCGTCGGAGACCGCTGCGCCTGAAATGATAGTATCCGACGATACCGGCGCGCCGACTGCCTCGTCGTATAAGGACGGCGCGTATGCGGCGATGGGGAATTACGTGTCGCCGGGCGGCCCTGAACAGGTGGGCGTAACGCTCACGCTTGAAAATGACGTGATTATTGATACGCAGTTCGAGATCAAGGCCGAGCGTCCGACATCGGTGCAGAAGCAGACGATTTTTTCGGAGAATTACAAGCCGTTCGTCGTGGGCAAGAACATTGACGAGGTGCACCTGACCAAGGTTTCGTCTTCTTCGCTCACGCCGAAAGGGTTCATGGACGCGCTTGAAAAGATAAAAAAGGAGGCGAAGCCCTCCTAAGTTTTGCGGGAAGTTAATAAGTCCGCTCATAGAATGAGGAGGCGGGGTTAAACTTTCGATAATACATGGATGATGTGCAAAATTTAGGCGGGCAGGGCTTTTCGTCATCGTTCGAAGCTATCGGCACCCATTGGCAGATCGATATACCCGAAGATCGTACGTCCGGGGCGTACGATCTTTTGTTCCAAGAAATCCAACGGAGGATCGAGACATTTGATCGGCATTATTCGCGCTTTCGCGACGATTCGCTCATTGCGGAGATGGCGCGCCGTGCCGGCGCTTACTCACTTCCCGACGATGCCGCGCCGCTGCTGGATCTCTACGAGAAGCTCTACTGCCTGACGGACGGCGCATTCACGCCGCTCATCGGCAGCGTGATGGAGGAGGCGGGCTATGGCGCGGATTATTCTCTGAAGCCCCGTACGCTCCACGCGCCGCCGCGCTGGGATGAGGCGATGGAGTATTGTTTCCCGCGTTTAACAATGAAACGCCCCACCTTGCTTGATTTCGGCGCGGCAGGGAAAGGGCATCTCATCGATTTGGCGGGACAATTACTGCAGAAAAACGGAATTCAGGCATATACGATTGACGTGGGCGGGGATATTCTCCATCGCGGCGGAAATCATTTGCGCGTGGGCCTTGAGCACCCGGAGAATCCGCAACAAGTGATCGGCGTGCATGAATTGAAAGAAGGAAGCATCTGTTGTTCGGCGGGCAACCGGCGGGCGTGGGGGAACTTTCATCACATTATTGATCCGCGGACGCTCACATCGCCGCGGCATATTTTGTCCGTATGGGTCTCGGCACGGGCGGCCATGGTAGCCGATGCGCTGGCGACATGCTTGTTTTTAGTTTCACCGGAGGTATTGAGACATTCGTTTGATTTCGAATATGGTATTATGTATGCAGATCATTCGTTCGCGCAGTCGGAAGGTTTTGAGGCGGAAGTATTCACGCAATAGATTATGCTTGCGCGCATCGATCATTTTTTCAATTCAATCACCATGTACCGCCTGGTGCTCTATACGCTGGCGGCGCTTGCCTTGGTCGCAGTGATACTTGGTTTCCTTGGCATGCTGCCCTCCACCGGCGGACAGCTTGCGGGGTCTGCGGTGTTTCTTCCCTTGTTGTGTTTTGGCGCGAACAAAGTTTGTGCGGCATTGTGGAGAGCGCCGGTAAATACCGAGTCGGCGCTCATCACCGGCCTCATTCTTTTCTTCGTGCTTTCGCCCGCAACGAACCCGAAGGAATTGGGAATGGTGACGCTTGCCGGCGTCGCGGCGATGGCGTCGAAATACGTGTTTGCTTTTTACGGACGACACCTCTTCAATCCTGCCGCATTCGGCGCGTTTGTTTTAGGGCTGCTCGGCAGCGGGCAGGCTTCCTGGTGGGTGGCGACGGCGCCGATGCTCATCCCCGCGCTGGTAATAGGGCTTGCCGTGGTGCGCAAGGTGAGGCGCTTCTCGATGTTTTTCTCGTTTCTTATCGTGAGTCTCGTTTCCATGTCCGTATCTGCGGCGAAGTATGACATTTTTGCGCTAAGCACTCTTACCGAATCCTTCGTCTCCTGGCCGCTCATATTTTTCGGCGCGATCATGCTTACGGAGCCTTTGACCGCGCCGCCGACCCTTCGTTTGAAAATTTGCTACGGTGCGCTCGCAGGCGCATTGATGACCGTGCCGTTTCATGTCGGTCCGGTCTTTTCCTCGCCCGAGCTGGGGCTTTTGGTCGTGAACGCGCTGGCATTTTTCTTCAGCCAGAAGCGCAGGTTATCCTTGAGGCTTGGCACGCGGACTGCGTGCGCGCACGGCGTGTATGAATTTAGTTTTATTCCCGATTATCGGCTGTCATTCCGTCCCGGGCAATATTTGGAGTGGACGCTGCCGCACGGCGGTGCCGATACGCGCGGCATCCGCCGGTATTTTACCATCGCCTCGTCGCCGACCGAGCGCGACATCAAGCTCGGCGTGCGCGTGAGCGACAAGCCCAGCAGTTTCAAAAAAGCGCTTATACAGCTGGCACCGGGCGCCGCGCTCACGGCATGCCACTGCGCCGGGGATTTCGTGCTGCCGAATGACGTAGGCAGGAAGCTCGGTTTCATCGCCGGCGGGATCGGCATCACGCCGTTTCGCAGTATGCTCAAATATCTTCTGGACATGCAACAGAAGCGGGATATTGCCTTATTGTACGCGAGCGCCACACCGGACGGGTTTTGCTATGAAGAATTATTCACGCAGGCGCAAAAGGAATTAAGTTTAAAATATATCCCGGTGGTGACCAATATTGAAAAAGCAGGGGAGTGGAAAGGGAGAAAGGGATTTATTGACGAGGCAAGGCTCAAGGAAGCCGTGCCGGATTACCGGGAGCGAAGGTGGTATCTTTCTGGGCCTTCGGCAATGGTGGATGCCTATAAAAAACTCTTGCGCCACTCCGGCGTCCGCCGCACCGCAATCATCACCGATTACTTCCCCGGGTTTTAAGGAACGGGCTGTGTTACCTTGTGCAGCGCCTTTCGTTGTATACTGAAGGCGGTATTATTAACTCATTTGCATAATATGCAATTGCTTCAAAACGTTAATTTCGACCTAAAGCGCGTGCTGAAAATCGGCGGCATTACGCTCGTCGCGCTTATCCTCATCTCGCTCGCCGTCACCCTGGTGAGCTCTACGGTGAAGACCATTGCGAGGAGGGGAGGCGTGTCGGTGATGCAGTCAGGAGGGGGAGACTCATTCAGCCTGGGGAATATGGCGATGGAAGAGAGTGCTATTGCCTACGACAGCGCGAAGGGCATGGCGTTGGGTGCGCCCACGCTTTCCGCGCGCAATATCGCGCCCATACCGCCGATTGATGGGGGAGGCACGACCGGCAGTGATGCAGAAGCGTACGAAGTCACCCAATATCGCGGTATGATTGAAACGCGCAACAAGGATGAGGCGTGCAAGGCACTCTTTGATTTGAAAGCAAAAGACTACGTCATTTTTGAGCAGGCGAATACCTATGACCGCGGATGCAATGTTACGTTCAAAGTCGTCCGCGACCGCGTGGACAAAGTTGTCGTTATTGTGAAATCCATGGATCCGAAAGAATTTGTTGAAAATTCCCACACTATCAAGAGCCAGGTGGAGGATTATACGAGCGAAATTGGAATCCTTCAGAAGAAGCAGGCGGTGATTGAAGATACTTTGAACCGCGCAATGGCGGCCTATGATGAAATCACGACGCTCGCGACCCAGACGCGGGATGCGGAGAGCCTTGCCCGTGTGATTAACAGCAAGATACAGACCATAGAGCGGCTGACCAATGAGCGCATCAATATCAGCACCCAACTGGACCGTCTTACCCGTTCAAAGGCAGAACAGCTTGATAAGCTCGACTATACCTATTTCTACCTCAATGTCATCGAAAACAAATATCTCGACGGTCAGAGCATCAAAGATTCATGGAAGGCCGCCATCCGCGAGTTCGTCAGAGATGTGAATAAGGTGGCGCAGGACGTGAGCGTAAACCTCGTGCCCTTCTTCCTCCGCGTTCTGCAATACCTCCTCTACGCATTCATTATCCTCGTCATCGCCAAATACGCCTGGCATCTTGCCAAGCGCATCTGGAAAGGGCCTGCTACACCGCAGATTTAGTATGAAACGCGTTATTATTGCGGCGATCATCGTGGTGGTAGTTGGCGCCACAGGTATAATCGCACTCCAACGTTTTCAGTCATCACCATGGGGCGCTTCACCGGAGAGTGCCGCGCCCTCGGGGTTTGTGCCGGAACAGTATTTCATCTGCCCTGATGGATCATCGCACGGTCCCGGCGTGCCAACAGAAAGTATCGCATCATGGTGCAAGAAGAATGGGTTTATTCTCAAGGACGGCGTTCCGTCTTCCCCTTCATCGGACGGGGGAAGGCTTCTGTATCGGAATACCGTGCGCGGAATCGAGTTTTGGTACCCGAAGGATTGGGAGATGCTTGTCAACAACCCTGCGGACCCTTCGGCGATTGATTACTCAATCCGTCCTGCCACGTATGACGGCTCATTTGAATGGCCAGGATTAACTATCACTGACACTATTGATAAAACCGCAAGGTACTATGATGCCATTTGGTTCTCGGAAGATAATGTGCATGATGGCGTCATCAGTACCCGATTGTATGTCGGGAACAATACGCTGTATATCACCTGTGCATTGTATCTTGATCAATCCATCCACAGGCAGTGCAATCAGATTCTCTCCGCGCTCCGCGCATTTCCTCGTTCTTCTGATCCTCTGAGCGAGTTCGAATTCAATTATGCATTCGGCGTGGGGGAGCAGAATATTCTCTATACACACGAGCAGAAGTACGTGAAAGACATGGTAGTTGAAGACGACCAGGTGTACACGATGGCACTTACGCCGGAAGAAAAGGAAAAGATCCGTCAGAACATCATTGCAAATAATATTTTTGCCGCCAAAGGAGACTATGTCCAGAATTGCGACGAGAAGGGAGTGTGCATGGGCGTAATTCCGCTCTCTAGCGCCACCCTAAACGTGTGGCTCAGTGATCAGCACAAGGTATTCCATTGGCGCGCGGATTACATCGATACCAACGACGCGGGAGTCCAGCGGCTGCAAGCGGTCATGAAAATTATCAACGATATTATCACCGCGAAAGAGAAGGAGATGAGGATTCCCCAGCCCAAGGGCGGGTATCTGTAAGTTTTTTGCGGCGGAATGAGACACTCACAACCACGGGCACTGCTCGGAGTTTGTGTTGATTTTTCTTAAAGGAGTGTTACCTAGTTTTTAAAACTGGACACTTACGATTTAAAACTGGACTATCGGCAAGTCGGCGCTCTTCACCCGCTGCGATCCCGTGAAATGACCCTCATGCCAGAACCGCACCTCAGTGATACC
>Ga0209211_10004541_pt1 | contig 21478 bp, 20 predicted proteins | sample RifGroA2_FD_183992 | JGI IMG/M metagenome (GOLD analysis project Ga0209211, IMG submission 183992) | Groundwater microbial communities from Rifle, Colorado, USA - Groundwater A2 (SPAdes) (version 2) | ecosystem: Environmental > Aquatic > Deep subsurface > Groundwater | place: Rifle, Colorado...
GTAAAGTGGCAACAGGAGCGAGAACCAAAAGGCTAACCATTATCATTCATGCCTTCTAGGCTGGTGTTCATGCCACCGCCTTTGGCGGTGGTCGTTGACTAACCATGTTCTCCCGCCGATGTACATCAAGGGAGAGCTATCACAGCTGTGATACTGTACAAACGGCATTGCGCCGTAACACATGGCCGGGGTGCGATGCCCCGCCTTTTTTCTTAGTTGTTTGATGCTAGAATAGCCGCATGATTGTGGAAGATTTACAGAGGAAAGTGACAGCCGTCCTTGAGGGAATAGGTGTAAAAACCCCAGAAGTGGATTTTGAGCATCCGGCGGATTTAGCACATGGGGATTATTCGACGAATGTGGCGCTTGTTTACGCGAAGGAATTGAAAATGAAGCCGAGGGAGTTGGCGGAGAAAATCGTACACATACTTCATAATTCAAAATTCATAATTCATGAGCTTGGGCAAATTGAGGTGGCGGGGGCGGGGTTTATTAATTTTTATCTGTCACCGAAGTTTTTTGCCGAGAGCGTGGCCGAAATCCTTGGCAAGGCCGAGAATTTCGGCAGAAACGAAAGCCGGAGGGGAGAGAAGGTGATGGTGGAATACACCGACCCGAATCCGTTTAAGGAATTTCATATTGGTCATTTGATGAGTAACGCCGTCGGCGAATCAATCGCGCGGCTATTTGAATTTTCCGGCGCGAAAGTTGTTCGCGCCTGCTGGCAAGGGGATGTCGGACTTCATGTGGCGAAGGCCGTCTGGGGAATTTTGAAAAATAATTTTCAATTTTCAATTTTCAATTTTCAAAAAGATGCCATAGCACTTTTGGGGCAAGCGTATACAACCGGCGCAAGAGCGTATGAGGCCGACGAGAAAGCGAAAAAGGAAATTGAGGAGTTGAATCGGAAGATTTTTGAAAAATCCGACCCGGAGATTAACAAACTCTACGATGAAGGGCGGAAAATAAGTTTGGCGCACTTTGAGGAAATCTATAAGAAGCTTGGCACGAAGTTTGATTACTACTTTTTTGAGAGCCAAGAAGGGCGTGAGGGCGAGAAAATTGTTACGGAGTTTTTGAAGAAGGGGGTGTTTGAAAAAAGCGAAAACGCCGTTATCTTCCGAGGAGAAAAATTTGGATTGCATACGAGAGTTTTTATCACTTCGCAAGGCCTGCCAACCTACGAGACAAAAGAGCTGGGTCTTAATAAAGCGAAATTCGCGAAGGAGCCGGACTTGAGTCAGTCAATTATTATTACAGCCAACGAGCAGAACGATTATTTCAAAGTTGTTTTGAAAGCGATGGAGGAGATTTATCCCGAAATTGCCAAAAAAACGAAACACATTTCTCATGGCATGATGCGGTTCGCCTCGGGTAAGATGTCTTCACGAACTGGCAATATCATTACCGGTGAGTCGCTCATTACAGCGATGGAAAATTTGGTGATGGAGAAAATAAAAGACAGGGAACTGCCCACGGAGGAAAAGCAGAAAATAGCCGAGGCGGTCGCGGTTGGCGCTATAAAATACTCAATCCTTCGAGCGGGAATCGGAAGCGATATCATATACGATTTTGAAAAGTCCATTTCCTTTGAAGGTGATTCAGGGCCGTATCTAGAGTACACCTACGCAAGAGTGAGGTCGGTACTCCGCAAAGCTAACGTAAAGGAAGGTTTAGCCTTCCTTTCATTAAGGAAGGCTAAACCTTCCTTGGGACTTTCGGGTGGGTTGGTGGCAGAGCGACTGCTTTACCGCTTCCCCGAAGTGGTGGAACGGGCGGCGAAAGAATTTGAACCGCATTATGTCGCCACGTATCTTATAGAGCTTTCCGCCGCCTTCAACAATTTCTACGCCCGCAACAAGATTATTGGCTCGGAAGAAGAAAATTACCGTCTCGCCCTCACTCGCGCTGTTTCTATCATTCTCAAAAACGGCCTCTATCTCCTCGGCATAGAAGCGCCGGAAAGAATGTAGGGCTCGGCTTTCAGGCTGGGAGGATCAGATGCTCCCAATGCTAGGCGGCACTTGTTTTATAGCAAAAACCACACTACGCTATAGGTGGTTTCATTGCTCTTTATGCACACTATTCCTGAAGTTGTCATCAGACGATCTGGTGTTACTTTCATAGCAAAACCTGGCCTCTGCTCGTGGGTTGAGACGCAAAGCGGAGCCGCCTACTGGTTCCACACGCTTGAAGCAATCGTCGCAACAATGCGTCCCGAGATTGATAACGGAACGCAGCAGGTAGAGCTCTACGGCGTATCGCACACCGAACGGGTGTACGCGAAACTGAGGGACGGCGAATTTCCCTCCCAACAAGAATGGACGCTCCAGTTTGCAAGAGGGACCGCACGGCTTTCACGGCTCCGCTAATCGCTTTTGGGGAGCGAAAAAAGGTGCTAGAATCCACAGTATATTTGGACCTAGCGCCTTTCTTATATCTCAAAATGTTATGGAGAATCAACCGCCCGCTCAAAAATCTAAGCTCGCGCAGCGCGAAGAAGAGATTCTCGCGTTTTGGCAGCAGAACGACACATTCAAGCGCACTTTGGAAAAACCTTCTCCCAACGGGGAGTTCGTGTTTTACGATGGGCCGCCCTTTGCAACGGGTACCCCGCACTACGGCCACATTCTAGCCGGTACGATAAAAGATGTTATACCGCGCTTCAAAACTATGCAGGGATATCATGTGCCGCGGAGGTGGGGGTGGGATTGCCATGGACTGCCGGTTGAAAATGAGGTTGAAAAGGAGCTCGGCTTCAAGACCAGGAAAGATATAGAGAACTATGGCATTGATAGATTCAACGCGAAGGCGAAAGAAACAGTCATGCGCTACGCCGATGATTGGCGACGCATCATTCCACGAATGGGGAGGTGGGTGGACATGGATAATGACTATCGCACGATGGATTCCCCCTACACCGAAACGGTGTGGTGGGTATTTAAGACACTGCATGAAAAGGGACTCATCTACCAGGGATTCAAATCCATGCACCTATGCCCGAGGTGCGAAACGACACTCTCTAACTTTGAAGTAACGCAGGGCTACAAAGAAATTACGGATATTTCTGTGTTTGTGAAATTCAAGCTTCTTTCGGAGGCCAACACATTCCTGGTTGCTTGGACGACAACTCCGTGGACGCTTCCCGGGAATACGGCACTCGCGGTGAATCCAGAAATGGATTACACTTTTGTCGAAATCACAGCTTCGAATTCTGAAGAAATTCTGACTGGCGACACGCTTGTTGTGGGAGCCAGAGAGGACATCTTGAAGCGTGTGTTTGGTGGCGAATCACTAAAATTCGACCCTGCCACCCATATCGGCACTTTCATGTGGAATGGAGATGAAGTCGCTTTTTCCGCGAGGCGAGGCGTTAAAGGCAAAGACCTTTTCGGGCAATCCTATGAGCCGCTTTTTGATTATTACACCAATCCGAAATCTGGAAGAGAGCGGCTCCCGAACCGCGACAACGGATTTAGAGTTTATGGAGCAGATTTCGTTAATAAGGAAGACGGCACCGGCATCATTCATATCGCGCCCGCCTTTGGCGATGATGATTATAAGCTTGCGACCGAGAAGAATCTCCCGTTCATTCAGCATATCAAAACAGACGGCACCTTTAGACCGGAGGTAACCGATTTCGCCGGCCTTCCCGCCAAACCCAAAGGAAACCCGCGGGAGACTGATGAGAAAATCGCAAACTATCTTGAAGCAAGGAAGAAACTTCTGAAGCGCGAACCCCATACGCATGAATATCCGCACTGCTGGCGGTGCGACACTCCGCTACTCAATTTCGCCTCCCCGTCTTGGTTCGTGAATGTATCAAAAATGCGCGGCAAACTCGTGGAGGAAAATAAAAAGATAATCTGGGTGCCGGAAGAAGTTGGGAAATATCGCTTTGGCAACTGGCTCGCGGACGCGAAAGACTGGGCCATTTCGCGCACCCGCTTTTGGGGCGCGCCAATACCGGTATGGGGGTGCGAAAGGTGCAAAACCTACAATGTAATCGGTTCTCTAGACGAACTTAGAAAGAAGGGAGCCGAAACAATTACTAAAATCATCCTTCTTCGGCATGGAGAGAGCGAAAAGAATGTTAAGCATATCCTAGACGATACTCCAAACGCTTTTCCTCTTACTCATGAGGGAAGGCGAAAGGCCAAAGAAGCGGCAGAGTTTATCAAGAAAGCGGGAGGAGTGGATGTCATATATACGTCTCCTATACGCCGCGCGAAAGAGACCGCCGAGATTGTCGCAAAGGAAGTAGGGAGAAAAGTAGAAGTGGATGAACGATTTCGCGAGGTTGATAGCGGCAGATGGGACGGGAAAAAGGATAGCGACCTTACGCTTGAAAGAGAGCGTGGCGCTTACCGAAGCCTTCCGAAAGAAATGTATTATCAAACCAAGCGCGGTGGTACGGGCGAGAGTTGGGAGGAGGTGGAGAAACGCATGGCTGACGGACTTTCCGACATTTTGCGGAAACATACCGGCGAAACAATACTTATCATTTCTCACGAAGGTCCCATAGTTTATTTACTCAAAGCGATTGACAATTTATCATTGGCCGATAGCGATTCGTATTTTCGCAAAGAAAGATTTGAAGAATACGCGCGTCCAATCACTGTGTATGTGGACGCGAAGACCGGAAAGGAATTTGATATGCACCGGCCGTATATCGACAATATCGCGCTTACGTGTGAGACCTGCTTTAAGGAAAGCGGTTCCGGCAGGGGCCTTATGCATCGGGTGGAGGAAGTCTTTGACTGCTGGTTTGAATCTGGCTCGATGCCTTATGGGCAGGCGCACTACCCGTTTGAGAAGTTTGTGGCAGAAAAAAACGGCAAACCCTTTGACCCCTTTGGAGGTTTCTGGAAGAAGACGAGCGGTTTTCCCGCTGATTTTATCGCAGAAGGACTCGACCAGACGCGCGGCTGGTTTTACTCGATGCTCGTTCTTGGCGTCGGTCTATTAGAGAAGTCTCCGTACAAAAAGGTAGTGGTTAACGGGCTTATTCTCGCGGAGAATGGAGCCAAAATGTCCAAGCGGCTCAAAAACTATCCAGACCCGATGGATATCGCGGATAAATATAGCGTTGATAGCTTGCGCTTTTATCTTCTCTCTTCACCTGTAGTGCGAGGGGAAGACCTGCGTTTTTCCGAACGCGGAATAGACGAAGTAAGCAAAAAAGTATTTAACCGACTGGATAACGTACTCGCGTTTTACAAATTATATGAAGGAAAGATGACGCATGAATTCTCAATTCTTGTCTTTAAGTTCTCAAAAGGCGAGCATATTCTGGATAAATGGATAGTTGCCCGCCTCCGCGAGCTTACTCTAGAAGTAACGACTGCTTTGGAAAATTATGAACTCGACAAGGCGGCGCGTCCGATAGCGGATTTTATCGATGACATTTCAACCTGGTACCTTCGGCGTTCGAGAGAACGCATTAAATCAGATGACATAGGCGAGAGCGCACAAGCTCTAAACACTTTGCGACACGTTCTTTCCGAGCTCGCCAAAGTTATGGCGCCATTTGCTCCATTTTTCGCGGAATATCTGTATCAAACAGTTAAGGATAAAGGATTAAAGATTAAGGATTCTTCAAACGAGAGCGTGCATTTGGAACCATGGCCCTCCTCTGCTAAAGCTTCGGAAGGGCAGGGCGAAATAATTACTAGAATGAAGGAGGTTAGGCGCATTACGTCGCTTGCGCTTGAAGCGCGGGCAAAAGCGAATATCAAAGTGAGACAACCGCTCGCAACGCTCAAAATCCGAAATCCGAAATCCGAAATCCGAAACAAGCGCGAATTCCTGAACCTAATAAAAGAAGAAATAAATGTAAAGGAAGTTGTGTTTGACGAGACGCTTCAAAACGAAGTTGAGCTTGATGTGACGATGACGCCCGAACTTAGGGAGGAGTGGATATTGCGGGAACTCGTGCGGTTTGTTCAGGGAATGAGAAAAAAGGGCGGGTTTGTAGCTGGGGAATCAGCAACGCTGTTAGTTTCCGCCGACGGTTCATCCAAACGCTTTATCGAGCAGAACGAACAGGAACTTTCACGCGTCGCGTTTCTCAAAAATATCATAATACAAGAGACGATCGAAAGCGGCCCCACCTCTTCGGCGGACATGGAGCTATTTCAAGCAGGCGAACTCAAAGTACAGCTTTCTCTTACTCGAGTTTAATTTCTCTCATTGCGCTAGACAATAAAAAAACCCGGCGCCTTCGCGTCGGGTCGTGAATCTTTAAGCGGCGCGTGGATTACTTTCCCCACTCCTTGATTTGTTGCTCTGCCCAATCGGCGATGGAGTGAGCACATTGGGTAGCATCACCAATGTATCGTTCTGGGTGAGAAAGAAGGTCGAGTACTTCGCTCGGAATGCGATTGTAGGCCTCAAGGAGGTCTGCGTCATTATCCGCGAGCGTTGCAACAGCGTTGTGTAGGAAGGTTACCCCTCCACACATTGGCACAGCTTTTCTGTTAATTAGCTCATGCGCATCTTTAGGGTAACCTGCCATCTGAAGCGCGATGTACCATGGTTCAGCAAGAATAACCTTCTCGCTCATGCCGAAATTCTTTCGGCACGCCTCCTCATTAACGGTGATGCGTTTTAAGAACGGAACTCCCTTGTCGTTTTTGCGTAACAGGGTTTCAAGTTGCTGAACAAGATTGACAATGATGATAGGAAAGTCGCGCATGACCGAGTTTCCAACTAAGTCGCGCTGGTGTTCGCTCATAAGCGCTGTCATCACCTTAACATATTCAGCCAAGGTGCGGATGTACATTCCCTCCAAGTTTTCGAAGTTGATGGGGTTTCGTTTGTGCGCCATAGTGGACGAACCCACTTGACCTTCTTCAAACGATTCCGCTATTTCAGCGATTTCGCTCCGCATCAAATTTCGGCAGTCTCTTCCGAATTGTCCCAGAGATCCTGTCATCAAGACCGCGGCATTTAGGTAATACGCCAGCGATTCTGGCTGGAGGATTTGCGTACTGATTGTCGCTGGCTGGAGGTCGAGCTTTCGGAGTACCCGATGTTCAAAACTCCTGTTCCCGTAGCGGGCGCCTTTGTCTGGCGGCGATTCTTCACAACGCTTTGCGATACCAAGACCGATTTGCGCGTTGTGCGCACCGACGGCGCCGGAGATTTTCCCGACGAGAGAGCGTTTGAACATGCCCATTATTCCGAAGTTCGTGAGAATGCGGGAAAGAGTAGTAGCGAACCAGAAGCCGACGGTTATTGGTAGCGCGTGCTGGCCGTGCGTTCGTCCAATCTGAACAATATTAGCTGAACGGCGAATGTGTTCGACAAAGAGTCCAGTAACTTTCGCCACATGGGGCCTTATGACTTGGTCATGTGCGCGGCAGTATTGTAATGCCCGCGCTGTTTCAATCGGGTCGTAGCTGGTCAATACGACGTGCACCCACCTATCAAGCGGAGGGCCAAGGATTTCCTTCGCAAGAAGCACCCATGCTCGTATGTCGTGCTTGGTAACCCTTCTCTCAACCTCATCCACGCGGCTGGTTTCAATACCAAGGACCGCTTCGCGTCTTGCCGGAGTGAGCGTTGCCCATTCTGTTTTGGGGATGACTCCCACTTCAGAGAGGACTTCGAGTGATGCGAGCTCAACCTCTCCAATTGGGCGCATCAGGTTGTCGTATCCGAAGAACGGTTGAAGCGATTTCGGTTGGTAGCGGGGATTCCCGGGTAGCGTGAGATTCATATCTTGTAGCCTTTCTCGTTTGTGAAGGCCGTATACGATACGGCGAACAGTTCTTTCACCATACTACCCATAACACATCTCCCGTCAATGCGGCGATTTTGCTACAATAGTCTTAATGAAACGAGCATTTCTCATTCATGGCTGGGAAGGCAAACCCAACGATCACTGGTTTCCGTGGCTTACGCTTGAGCTCCGGGCAGAGGGTTGGGAAGTGAACGCGCCGCAGATGCCACATCCGGATAAGCCTGGAGTGTCGGAATGGACCGGATTTCTGAAAGAATATGTAGGAAGGCCAGATAAAGACACATATTTTGTCGGCCACAGCTTGGGGTGCATCACGATTGCCCGGTATCTTGAGGGGCTTTCGCCCAAAATGAAGGTTGGTGGGTGCGTTTTTGTGGCCGGGTTTTCTGGGCGCATTAATGTGCCGGAGATACTGAAGTTTTATGAACCGCCGTTTGACGCAGAAAAAGCAAAAACGCATTGCAACAAGTTTGTCATGATTTTTTCCGACAACGACCCATATGTGCCGATGGAGAAATCTCTTGAAATGGCAAGAGAGCTTGGCGCGAAAACAATCTTGGAGCGCGGCAAAGGACACTTTTGCGCAAGCGATGGTGTAACTGCGCTTCCGTCTGTACTTTCGGCTCTTTTGTCTTTTTCTGAAGCTAAAAGCTAAAAGCTATCAGCTAAAAGCTTCTCTATGTCCTACCACCTCTACCACACCGACGCCCTTGTGCTTGGCGGGACCCTCTCTGGAGAGGGAAGCAGGACTATCGCGCTCTTTACAAAAGAGTTTGGTTTTCTTACCGCTTTGGCGCAAAGCGTCCGCGAAGAGCGTTCAAAACTGCGCTATGGACTACAGGATTTTTCATACTCCGAAGTGGCGCTTATTCGCGGGAGAGAGTATTGGAGACTCACGCACGCGTCCCTCAAGGAGAATGTCTTTCAGGAACTTAGTGATAGAAGAAAGGCCTCGCGTGCAGTCGGCAGGATATTCGCGTTACTTCGCCGTCTGCTCGCCGGAGAAGAAAAGAATGAACCATTATTTACCGCCGTGCTTGAAGGACTGCAATTCATGCGGACAAAAAATAGCGCTGACATGGTTTCCGGAATTGAAATCGTACTCGTACTCCGAATCCTCTACCTCCTTGGCTACCTCGCGCCGCGTGGAGAATTTGACCCGTTTCTCTCGCAGTCTTCGCTTTGGGATGAATCAATAATTTCTAGCGCTTTGTTATTCCGCACCCTGGCGATTTCAGAAATCAACAACTCGCTGCAGCAGACACAACTCTAGGTATACGGAGTACGGATAAAGTACGAATATACTGATAGCGTGATTCGTATATCTGTATAGATTCGTAGTCCGTAAACCCATGATATACTGTCGGTACTATGGCTCCACCCCCTTTGAATCAGCCGCACGAGCAACCTCAAGACAGTCTCGAGAATCTTGAACACCGTCTTTACTCGCGGACTCCTCCACCACTGCGGCATGATGAGGAGTTTATGGGAGAGGAGAGGCACGTTCGCATAGCTCCGGAGTGGACCTCGGAGGCGGAGAGAAAAGAGTCCGCGCTTTATTCTATCGTGGCGACAATAATGCCTTGGATTAAACGTCTTTTTGTAGCGTCAATAATTTTTTTCATGTTCACGGCTGGAATAGCCTTTTTTGGTGTTTGGCGCGGCGAGAATACGGTATCTCCGCAAAATATCTCCGTTGACGTTATCGGGCCGGTTGGCGCTCCTGCTGGCGAGGAAATGAGCGTTGAAATCACTATAGGAAATGAAAACACAATCAACCTCAATTCGGTCGATTTATTAGTTGAGTTTCCTGACGGCACGAGAAAGCCAGACAATCTATCGCTACCGCTGCTTCGCTACCGCGACGCTCTTGGCCTGCTTCCAGCCGGAAAGCGCGTATCACGGAAACTTTCTTTTGTCCCTTTTGGAGAAGAAGGAGAGAATAAGAAATTGGAAATTACAGTGGAATATCGTCCCAAAGATTCAAATGCCATTTTTTCCAGGAAGATTGAACACGCGTTCATGGTAAACTCATCGCCCGTTATATTTACGCTTAAACTTCCCAAGGAGGTAAACGCTGACCAGATTTTCGATATCGCAATTGACCTTAGCTCAAATTCAAGCGCCACGCAGGAGAATCTCCTCGTCAAGGCGGAGTATCCTTTTGGCTTTCAATTCGTCGAAAGCGAGCCGAATCCTTCATTTGGGAAGGACACATGGTTTCTCGGGGACCTAGCGCCTAAAGGCTCACGTCGAATTCTCGTCAGAGGCAGACTTCAGGCAACTGAAAAGGAGGAACGTACATTTCATTTTTCCGTGGGAACACAAAACACGAAAGACGAGAGGCAACTTGGCGCCGTATTTCTTAGCGAGGCTCCATCGATTTTAATACAAAAATCCTTCATAAATTTAGAACTTCTGGTGAACGGCAAAGAAGGAGAGACATTTGTTGGACGAAGCGGCCAGATTATACGGGCCGACATTACTTGGCTGAATAATCTTGCCGCCAAGGTTGCAAATCTTGAAATCACGGCCAAGCTCATAGGTGATATTTACAGCAAGACATCGGTGTCGTCGGTGGGAGGATTCTTCGATTCTAATACAGGAGCTCTGTTATGGGACCAACGAAAAATCGCTAAGTTCGCGGCTGTAGAACCAGGAGCTAACGGAACTTTAAGTTTTAGTCTTGGCATACTGCCAGTCGCGATTGACCCAGCGACTTTCAAAAATCCTCAAATGACCATTGAAGTTACGGCGCGCGGGAAACGACTTGATGAACAAGGACTCTATCAAGATGTCGTTTCTTCCGTGAAGAAAGAAATCAAAGTTGCGACAGTACTCGCGCTTTCTTCAAGGCTTTTGCATGACGATGGGCCATTTGCAAATCAAGGTCCAATCCCGCCACAGGCCGAACAGGAAACCACCTACACCGTGGTTTGGTCGCTCTCTAACGCGTCAAACGGAGTCGCGAACACAAAAGTGTCTGCGGTACTTCCTCCTTACGTAAAATGGGTGGGAGAGATGAGTCCTCCTTCGGAACGCGTTTCTTATAGTCAGGTAGGCGGTGAAATAGTTTGGAACATAGGAGAAGTGAAGGCCGGTGTAGGCGCTCTTGCTCCGCCTCTCGAAGTGTCATTTAAGGTCGCCCTGCTTCCTAGCTTAAGCCAAGTCGGCACGTCTCCGGTCGTAATAGGGGAAAGTATGGCTCGCGGGAACGACCTTTTCACTGGAACAGAGGTAGTCAGTAATACCAGGCCCCCGCTTACCACCGGCTTACTTGGCGATGTCGGAGCGACATCGAAAAGCGGAATCATTACAAAATAAAGGATTTACGATTTAAGATAGCTGAGCTACGATCATGGTGAAAGAAGAAAACCTTATGGAAAAGATAGTTTCGCTGTGCAAGCGGCGGGGGTTTGTATTCCCCGGTTCGGAGATTTACGGCGGACTCTCCGGTTTTTTTGATTACGGACATTACGGTTTGGCGCTCAAAGAAAATGTGAAGCGCCTGTGGTGGAAACAATTTGTTTTGGACAGAGAGGATATGTTCGGCATGGATGCGGCGATTTTGATGCGGCAGGAAGTGTGGCAGGCGAGCGGGCACGCCGAGGGTTTCAGCGACCCATTGGTGGAGTGCGAAAAATGTAAGCACCGATTTCGAGCTGACCAACTTGATTCGTCAAGGTTGAACCTTAAAGACCCCAAAAAGGTTCAACCTTTACCTGCCCGACTCCAGCCCGACAAGGTCATTCTGGCGGGGAACGATTCCAGTCGTTCGGGCGGGTGTCCCGATTGCGGCGGTAAACTCTCTGAAGCGCGGCAGTTTAATATGATGTTTAAGACTCATGTTGGAGCAGAGGAGTCCGACACAGCGGTTTCTTATCTTCGTCCCGAAACGGCGCAGGGGATGTTTGCTAACTTCAAAAATACCGTTGACTCGCTTCATCCGAAATTGCCGTTTGGTTTAGCGCAAATCGGCAAAGCGTTTCGGAACGAAATCGCGCCGCGCGATTTTCTCTTTCGGACTCGCGAGTTTGAACAGATGGAGATAGAGTATTTTGTTAGGCCGCCAAAGGTGGCCTCGCGGACACACGTAGACGGCACGCAGACTAACGCAGAACAAGAAGAGTGGGAGAGACACTTTGAGGAGTTTCGGAGCGAGACAGTGAAGTTTTTTGAGTCAGTCGGTTTGCCGAAAGAAGATGTTCACGAGCTTGAGGTGCCAGATGGCGAGCGAGCCCATTATTCAAAACGCACCATTGATTTTGAGTTTGATTTTCCATTTGGTCGGAAAGAGCTTTCCGGCTTGGCCTACCGCACCGATTTTGATTTGTCGGCGCACCAAAAAAACTCTGGTGTTCCATTTGAGTATTTAGATGAAGAGCTCAAAACAAAATTTATTCCTCATGTGATAGAGCCGTCTTTCGGCGTTGACCGGCTTCTGCTTGCTGTTTTGTCTTCCGCCTACACCGAAGATGAGATGAACGGCGAAAAAAGAACCTTCCTCAAACTTTCTCCAAAAATCGCGCCGGTCAAAGTCGCCGTCTTTCCACTTCTTAAAAATAAACCCGAGCTTGTAAAGAAAGCTCGCGAAGTGTATGACTCTTTGCGTTCCACGCTACACGCTACAGGTTACACGATTGCCTGGGACGACAACGGCAATATCGGTAAGCGCTACCGCCGTCAGGACGAAATTGGCTCGCCGTTCTGCATCACGGTTGATTTTGATTCGCTTGAAAAAGATGATGTAACCGTCCGAGATAGGGATACGGGGAAGCAGGAAAGGGTGCAGATTTCTGAATTACAGGGCTATCTCAAGAAACATGGCAATTTTTAAGATTACAAAAGAAAATGCAAAGGCGATTAAATCTAAAAGGAGAAATGATTTTTTCGAGAGCGAATTTGAACTGAGGGATTTCTTTAAAAAAAACTTGGAACAGTTATTGGGAGTAAGATTTCTAGAGAAGGAATATCCGATAACAGAAGCTAGGATAGATACTCTTGGGATAGATGACGATAATTCCCCGGTGATAATTGAGTACAAATGGGATAAGGATGATAAAGTTTTAACACAGGGTTTGGACTATTACGGTTGGTTGCAGGAAAACAGAAGACCTTTTCAAGACCTTGTAAAAAGCAAACTAGGTAATGACATAGAGGTAAACTGGGACCAACCAAGAGTTATTCTAGTGGCTCAAGATTTTAGCAGACAAATAAAAAGGGCGGTTAGGCAGATTGAATATGTTGAGTTGGTAACCTATGCGTGTTATGAGCCAGACATTCTTCATCTTGATGGTATAGAAATGCCTGACAAGAAGATAGTCACCTCTGTTGTTGGAGAAAGCGGTAGCACAGAGGTCTATGACAAAAATTATCATTTTTCTTTGTTGCGTTCCGAGTATGTAAAGGAAAAAGCAGAAACTTTGCGGCAGAGAATTCTTTCTTTGCCGGAAGTAGAGGAATTACTTGGCCAGAAAACTGGAATTTCGTATAAGTCAAACAGAAAATTTGTCCGTTTTTCTTTTTACCCCTCATATCTGGAGATTACCCTAAAAGAACCAAAATATCTTAAAGACACTAAAAGAATTGTCAAAGATATAACCAGTTATAAATTTGGTTGGAAGGGGAGAATTAATTTTAAAGATAAAGATGAAGTTGATTATGTGTTTGAAGTAATCAAAGAAGCATATGATCAAACGCGATAACTACATTTTGATGCGGTTAATTATCATGTTATGATTACTCCATGATGAGATATCATACTTACAGGACAATAATTGAACCAGATGGGAAATCTTTTCACGGCTATGCGCCAGCGCTTCCCGGTTGCCATACCTTTGGCAAGACAATCACTGAAACCAAGAGAAATTTAAAGGAGGCAATCAGTGTCTATGTGGAAAGTCTTATTGACGACGGAGAAGCGATTCCAGAAGACGCAAGTTTTGAATCTTTTGAGACAATTTCTTTTCCTCTGAAGAAAACCTATGCCTAGACTGCCAGCCGTTAAGCCCAAAGATTTAATTCGTGTTTTAGAGTCAGTTGGGTTTTTTCAGCATAGGAAAATGAGCGGCAGTCATTTAGTCCTCAAACATGAGGATGGCAGGCGAACCGTAGTCCCCGTGCATTCCAAAGAAATCCCCAAAGGCACCCTCCTCGCAATTCTCAAAGACTCTAAAATTTTAAAAGAGGATTTTCTTAGACTCCTCTAATGTTTTATGAATTTTTCCAGAAAAATCCTCCCAAACGGCCTGCGGCTCATCACCGTTCCCATGAAGGACAACCCGACGGTTACGGTCATGGTGCTTGTGGAGGCCGGTTCCAAGTACGAAACCAAAAAGATAAACGGTGTTTCGCACTTTTTGGAGCATATGTGCTTTAAGGGGACGACAAAACGCCCCAAGGCCGTGGATATCGTGCGTGAGCTAGACGGCGTTGGCTCTCAATACAATGCTTTCACCGCGCAGGAAATGACCGGTTACTATGCCAAGTCCGACCGAAAGCATTTCGGCAAGATTCTTGATGTCGTTTCCGACATCTATTTGCATTCCACGTTTCCCGAAGCAGAACTAGAAAAAGAGAAGGGCGTCATCATCGAGGAAATACGGATGTACCAAGACATGCCTACGCGCCATATCCATGACGTGCTTATGGAGCTTTTGTATGGAGACCAGCCGGCCGGCTGGGATATTGCCGGTTCAGAGGCGACAGTTAAAAGCACAACGCGCGAGAGTATGGTCGCGTACCGTGAAAAGCACTATGTATCCGGAGCGACATCGGTGATTGTCGCGGGGAACGCGGATGAGACGGAAGTGGCGAGCAAAGTAAAACAAGTATTTGCAAATATGCCAAGCGGCAGGAAACACCAGAAAACCGCAGTCAAAGAGGCGCAAAAAGAACCGAATATAGCCATCAAATACAAAGAAACCGACCAAGTACACCTCGCGCTCGCGCTCCGGACATTCAATCTATACAGTGATGATATGCCGGCTATGAGGGTCGCTTCGACAATCCTCGGAGGCGGCATGAGTTCGCGATTATTCCAGAAGATGCGCGACGAGCTTGGCATCTGCTACTATGTCGGTGCGGCCCACGAATCGTTTACCGACCATGGCTTTCTTGAAATTACTGCCGGAGTTCCTGCAAAGCGTCTTCCTGAAGCCGTTGCCGCGCTTATAGGAGAGCTTAAGCTTATTAAGGAAAAGCCGATAGATGAGACAGAACTCGCGCGTGTCAAAGAATATCTCATCGGCAATATGTATCTCTCGCTCGAATCGTCAGATTCACTAGCGGAATTCTATGGGTATCAAGAAATAGTCAAAAAACCTTTGCTCCTTCCTAAGGAAATCGAAGAGAAGATTCGAAAAGTAAAATCACAGGACATCAAGCGTCTGGTGGACAAGTATATTGTCGATTCGGGACTCAACCTCGCGCTTATCGGGCCGCTTAAAAGTAAAAAAGAATTGGAAAAGCTACTGCACCTATAAAAGTAAATTCGAAGCACGAAGCACGAAGCACGAAGCACGAAGCACGAAATCCGAAACAAATCCCAAACCAGAAATCCGAATGTCTCAAACTCTTAGATTTTCAGGATTTTGAATTTAGGCATTGTTTCGGATTTCGATATTCGAATTTCGGATTTTCTCCCGTTGTGTTATGATGCAATTATGTCATTGCCTCCCCCGACCAACATAAGCATCACCACCGGCACGATAGTAAGAATAGTGCTCGTCGTTTTATTTTTCGTTTTGCTATATTATCTTCGCGACCTTCTTCTTGTTGTGCTTACGGCCGTTGTCATCGCTTCTTCAATTGAGCCGCTGACGGTATTTCTGAAGAAGTTTCGAATACCGCGGATTCTCGCCGTCATGGGGACTTATGCCTTGCTTTCACTCTCGTTTGTCGGAGTGTTCTATTTCTTTGTTCCTTTTCTATTGTCGGATACGGCTAATTTCCTGCGCGCGGTTCCGGAACTTCTTGAAAGTGTCCCGACGCGCGTATATCTCGAACCCGAAGCCGTCATACAAGGGGCCGACCTCGCGCAGACACTTTCAGCGGGCATCAGTGCGACTGCGAATCCTTCTTCCCTTACCGCGGTTTTCACTGACCTTAGCCAGATACTGGGGAGCTTCGCCAATGGATTCTGGGATAATGTGTCGGTAGTATTCGGCGGCATCGTGCAGTTTATACTTATCGTAGTACTCTCCTTTTATCTTGCGGTGCAAGATGACGGAGTGGCGGCATTCCTCCGGATTGTTACTCCAGAACGGCACGAGCAATATGTTATAGGACTCTGGAAAAGGACGCAGCGTAAAATAGGTTTTTGGATTCAGGGACAGATTCTTCTCGCCGTGCTTGTAGGCATGCTCGTATATCTGGGGCTTATGATAGTTGGCATAAAGAACGCGCTATTTCTTGCCGCTCTCGCCGCTCTCTTCGAGACCATTCCCCTCTTCGGTCCTATACTTGCGGCGATTCCGGCCGTTGCAATTGCCTATGGCACTAATGGTCTTTCACTCGCGCTTTTTGTGGCTGGAGTGTATTTAATCATTCAGCAATTTGAGAACCATCTCATTTATCCCTTGGTGGTTAAGAAAATCATCGGGGTGCCTCCCATGACGGTTATCTTAGCACTTATCGTGGGAGCCAAACTCGGCGGGTTTCTCGGACTCCTCATATCGGTTCCGCTTGCCGCAACGCTTATGGAATATCTGGAAGATGTACAGCGACGCAAACAAATTGCCGCTTAATATCGAATATCTAATTTCGAATCTCGAAAAATATAAAAACAAAAATAGTTGACAAATAAAGCAAGATATACCCCTTTCTCTTTGAGTATTTAGTATTCAGTATTTTTAGATATTAGGTATTCGAGATTTGATATTTCATGAAAAAACCGTTTTACATCACCACTACCCTACCCTATGTAAATGCCGATCCGCATATCGGTTTTGCGATGGAAGTGATTCGCGCCGATATAATCGCGCGGTGGAAAAGGGAACAGGGATTTGAGGTTTTTTTCAATACCGGCACAGACGAGCGCGGTGCGAAAATCTTTGAGGTGGCAAAAAAAGCCGGCCAGAAACCACAGGTTTATGTTAACGAAGCGGCAAAAAAGTTTCAGACCTTGATTCCTTTGCTTAATCTTTCCGAACCGAATTTCATCCGGACCACCGATCTGCCTCATATCAAAGCGGCGGGGGAATTTTGGAGAATCTGCGCCCAAAACGGCCATATTTACAAAAAACCCTATAAAATAAAATACTGCGTCGGCTGTGAGTTGGAAAAAACCGATTCTGAATTGGTTAACGGCCAGTGCCCGCTTCACCCGACGAGAAAGATTGAAGAAATAGAAGAAGAAAATTATTTCTTCAGATTTTCGGCGTTTCAGAAACCTCTACTAGCGCTTTACGAAAAGTATCCTGATTTTGTCGTGCCGGCCGAACGGCTGAGTGAAATAAAATCGTTTGTCAGGCGAGGACTTCAGGATTTCAGCATTTCTCGTTTGAAAGAAAAAATGCCGTGGGGCATAGAAGTGCCCGACGACCCGACGCAGGTTTTCTATGTCTGGTTTGACGCGCTGGTAAATTACATTTCCGCCATCGGCTGGCCCGGCGATTTGGAGAAATTCAGAAAATGGCAAATGGACAGCGGAGGGATGGTGCAGTATTGCGGCAAAGACAATTTGCGCCAGCAGGCGGCGATGTGGCAGGCGATGTTAATGGCCGCCGGCTTGCCGCCGTCGCGGCAAATCGTCATTGACGGCTTTGTCACCGGCGAAGGCGGAGTGAAAATGTCCAAGTCGCTTGGCAATGCCGTTAGTCCGGCAGAAATTGTGAATGAGTATGGCGCCGACGCTTTGCGTTATTTCGTCACGCGCGAGCTTCATCCGTTTGAGGATTCGCCATTCACCAAGGAAAGATTCAAAGAGGCCTACAATGCCAATTTAGCGAACGGATTAGGGAATTTAGTGAGTAGGGTGTTGAAGATGGCAGAGCAAAATCATGTAACTTGTAACGCAAAACTTGTAACGTCTGATGGGAAAAAGAAAAATACAGAAAGACAATATCAAGAGACAATAGAGAGATACGATTTGAAGTCGGCAATGGATGTTATCTGGGAGAAAATCCACGCGGCTGATAAAAAGATTCAGGAGACGGAGCCGTTCAAACTGGTAAAAACCGAACCGGAGAAAGCCAGAAAAATTATCGGCGAATTACTATCGGAACTTAGGGAAATCGCCAAGTTACTTCTGCCGTTTTTGTCGGAAACTGCCGAAAAAATTCTTAATTTAATTAAAACTGGCAAAGCTCCGAATCAACCATTGTTTCCAAGAAAATGACCCCGAGATTTTTTGATATTCATTCCCATACGAATTTTGCGGCGTTTGACGGCGACCGCGATTTGGCGCTTAAACGCGCGTTTGAAGCGGGGGTCTTTATGAATGTGGTCGGGACGCAGAAGGATACTTCCAAAGTGGCGGTAGAACTGGCGGAAAAGTATAACGGGGTGTACGCGACGGTTGGTCTCCACCCGATTCACACCGGGAAGAGTTTTCATGATAAAGAAGAACTAGGCCCCTCCTTCGCCGAGGCTTCGGAGGGCAAGGAAGGTTTTGTGTCGCGTGGGGAGGAGTTTGATTACGAGTATTATAAAAAGTTAGCAAGTCATCCGAAAGTGGTGGCGATAGGGGAGTGCGGGCTCGACTACTATAGAAGTAAGAATTATGAATTAGGAATTATGAATGGGGGGCAAAAAAGGCAGGAAGAGACATTTCGGAGACAGATTGAGTTGGCGATTGAAGTTAAAAAACCACTAATGCTCCACATCAGGAATGGGGACAATCGCTCCGCTTACAACGACGCTTTTTCCATTCTTAATTCATACTTCATACCTCATAATTCATCTCCGCGAGGCAATTTACATTTCTTTGCTGGCACGATAGAAGAAGCCAAACCGTTTCTTGACGCCGGCTTCACGTTTTCTTTCACCGGCGTTATTACCTTCGCGCGAAGCTACGACGAGATTATTCGCTACCTGCCGTTTGGTCGGATTTTATCCGAAACCGATGCTCCCTATGTCGCCCCCGCGCCGTATCGAGGCAAGCGAAACGAGCCGCTCTATGTCCGTGAGGTAGTAAAGGCGATTGCGCGCATTAGAAACGAGGATGAAGAAAAAGCACGAACACAGATTCTCAAAAACGCAGAGAAACTCTTCAACATTTCTCTCGCGTAAGGCGAGAATCTTTAAAAAATGGAGTGGTTTTTTGGTTTTTCTCCTGACTAGCAAGCTAGAAAGCCAACCAGCCAAAAAGCTTCTCGAGTGGACTTTCAGCAAGAGTCATGATAACCTTTCGGGACTTCGCTCCGCACCAAGCCTATCCATCTTTGTGCGGAATTGCTTTGGTAGCCCTTCAGCACGTACTGGGTTATCTATATTATCCATAAAGCAGCTTACATGGCAGAAGACACCACAAAAAAGAGTTCTACTCTCGCCACTTCTCCGGCGGGCATGGAAGAAAGAGCGGGAGAACAAGAGAATCGTATTTACGAAGTCGGGTATCTTATGTTACCCACAGTTCCAGAAGGAGATTTGCCGCGTGAAGTCACGACTCTCAAAGACGCTATCGATAGAGAAAAAGCTTTAATCATTTCCGAAGAATTTCCAAAACAGAAGACGCTTGCGTACACAATGCAAAAGCGGTCTGGCGATGGGTATGAAAAATGCATTAACGGATATTTCGGTTGGATGAAATTTGAAGCGTCTCCCAAGAACGCGTTGCGCATCGAGCAAGAATTCAAGCAAAACAAGCTAATTCTTCGCTATCTCCTTATCAAAACTGTTCGAGAACATACTCTCACAGCAGGCCGTCTTAGAGTAGACCGTCGAGAGCGAAAGAATGTGCCGCAAAGCCCTCCAGTAAGCGTTCCGGTCTCTGAAGCCGAGCTTGATAAATCGATTGAGAAGCTAATAGCCGAATAAGAAATATCGAATTTCGAATACCGAATATCTAAAAATAGCGAATACAGAACACGAAACAAAAAAACTAAATCAGTAAAACCCTTTTAATTTCTTTCAGTTTCAATATTTCCTATTAGATATTTTTCGAGATTCGAAATTAGATATTCGAGATTTTCAACATGTTAAATTACAACGAAATTCTTTCCAAGAAATATATCGTCTACGAAGGACAGCCGTTTGAAGTGCTGGACGCGCGCATTTTTCGCATGCAACAGCGAAAGCCGGTCAATCAAACGAAACTGAAGAATCTTTTTACTGGGAAGGTGACAGAAGTGACCTTTCATCAGGCGGATAAAGTGGACGAGGCGGACATAAATTCGCGTGAGATAAAATATCTCTATACAAACAGGGGCGAGTATTGGTTTTGTGAGGTCGCCGACCCTTCCAAACGATTCGCCCCCAAAGAAGACGTGGTCGGGGCGGGAGGCCGATTCTTGAAACCAAATAGTCTTATTGAAGTACTCACCTGGAATGACAGAATGATAGGTCTCAAGCTTCCCATTAAGGTAGAGCTCAAAGTCACCGAGGCACCACCCGCGATTAAGGGCGATACCGCGAAGGGCGGAACAAAGGTCATCACGCTCGAAACCGGCGCGACCGTAAATGCCCCGATGTTCATCAGTGAAGGGGATGTGGTGCGCATCAATACGGACACGGGGGAGTATGTGGAAAGGGCGAATTAGCTTTTTAGCTGATTAGCTTGCTAGAAAGCCAAAAAGCTAGTAAGCTAACACCTAACTTTATGGAAAAAAAAGAGCAACAATGCTATTTCTCGCAGAACAATATCAAACATATTGATTATAAGGATATTGAGCTTCTCAAGAAGTTTCTTAATCCACACGGCCGTATTCAGGCAGGTAAGCGCACCGGGGTGTCCGCAAAATATCAGCGCCAGCTTGCTCTCGCGATAAAGCGTGCAAGGTACATGGGACTTTTACCGTTTGTGGTGAGGTAGTAGGAGAAATCTCGAATCTCGAAAAATATAGAAAGAGAAAAGAAAAACCCGAAACCAATCAGGTTTTTCTGCATTGGGAGTTTCAATTTCTGTATTTTTAGAAATTAGATATTCGAAATTAGAAATTCTTTTTAACGGGTCTTCACGTTAAAAAGGTATATCATCCGCATTGATCTCCTCCTTAGGGTACTCTATGCCCGAACCCGCTTCTTCTTTTTCCGCGGGCGCAGAAGGCGATTGCGATTCCTGACGCGTGCTGCCGCCCGTGCTATCGCGAAGACTTGGGCCGAACTGGAATTGCTCGAGTACGATTTCTGTTTTATAACGCTTGCCCGTCCCGTCCTTCGCTTCCCAACTGCGGGTGCGAATCCTACCCTCCACGAAGATAGGGCGCCCTTTTTTTAGATACTGTGCTATCACTTCGGCCTGCCTGCCGAACGAGACAATGTTGTGAAAATCTACCTCCTCTTGTTTCGCGCCATTTTTGTCTTTGTAGACGCGATTTGTCGCAACCGCGAATTCCGCCACCTGACTACCGGAGGGGAGCGCTTTGAGTTCCGGGTCGCGGGTTAAGTTACCGTAAAGAAAGACTTTGTTTACAAACATACAAGAAATGAATTATGAATAAGGAATGGCTTTGTTGAATAAATCCCTAACCTTCTCTCAATAATTCTGGGCTTTTGGTATCATTATGGCATGAAAAAGCCAACAAAAGCGCAGAAACGCGGAGGGAAGAAGAAACAATACAAGGTGCGCAA
>Ga0209211_10004543_pt1 | contig 21474 bp, 23 predicted proteins | sample RifGroA2_FD_183992 | JGI IMG/M metagenome (GOLD analysis project Ga0209211, IMG submission 183992) | Groundwater microbial communities from Rifle, Colorado, USA - Groundwater A2 (SPAdes) (version 2) | ecosystem: Environmental > Aquatic > Deep subsurface > Groundwater | place: Rifle, Colorado...
AACCGCCAGAAAACAAAAAGCCAGGCTATGGTCATCAGATTTGAAAAATAATCATGAAATACTACTCCGACCTGTCTACCAAACCAAAAATAAATAGCCACTACCAGACTTAGGCGCAACATGTTGATTAAGTAAGTGCCCAAAAATCCAATAGCCAAGGCTTCAATTTTGGACATCCAGGTATGTTTCCCTGATAAACCTGTAAGCAGCGTCACTACAAGTAATACGAGCGACTGCCAACCTACACAGTTCCAAACTAAGTAAATGGCTTCATTTTTGCCATCTGCCCGAGTCCATTCCATGTAAGCTTCTCCGACACGAACCGGAAATCCAACTAAACTCAATATTGACCCGGTGACTTTTAGTTCATACGGAACAATGATATTTTGGATCTGTCGATACCAACCAATACTCATTACTATTTTAGTAAGTACATCTTGCAGACTGTTCCAAAAGGGTAAAACAATCAATATGAGGGCAGTCAGCAAAAAGATATTGCGAAAAAGCTGATGAGAGGTGGAATTTAACTGTTGTTGTAAATTTTGAAAAGGTCTTTTTTGCATAGGTCGTATAATCAACAATACCACTAATTTTTTCTACAGGCACTAATCCTGTGACATTTAACCTCTTTAATTATCCTAATCTGAATAACGAAATGAAAATCTAAGTTTCGAACTATAGCTTCCTCCTCTTTTTAAGAGGAGGTTAGGAGGAGTTAGATAAAATAACTAACTCACCCTATCCCTCTCTTACGAAGAGAGGGAACCAATAATCTGAAAGTAAACTTAGTTTCGTAACTCAAGCTACCCTAAGACTTTTGCGTCTCTTTATCAAAAACGGCAGAAACAAAGCCAGCGGAAAAAAGATAAGGGTTTTTTCAGGCACGGTTAAACTTGATACTTGAATCACTAGATGTGAGTCAGCCACTTGGGCTGTGCCGGAATCAGTTTTGAGTTCGCCTTCTAAATCCTTGGCAGAAGCAGGCATATTAGCTGTAATATCAGCAGATCTATCCCGAGTCATTTGCGTGGTTGTCTCAGTCACCGTAGAGCCGGTGATTGCCACCGCATCAGTAGTATTGTATAAGTCGGCTGTGGCTGTGGGGCCACTGGTCGTCACCCGCAACGTGGCTTCACTAAAGTAGGTGAATGTCCCTCCGGTAAAATTACTCGGATTAAATTCATTCATAAAGGTACCTCGGACAAAAGTAGTTGAGGTGGTTTGCACATCGATACTGGCATACATATGATACAGTTCGACGTTGGTAATACCTGCAGCATCTGTCTGTTCCAGGATGATCTTAGCATTGGCAATTTGGGCTGTATTGGCTCCGGCTTTGACACATATCATATAGTCAGTGCCGGAAGTTAGGGTAATTGCACTAGAACGAACCAAAGCCCAGGTAGTTCCAGTGACAGTGACCTCACTACCACTGACCACGGTGGCACAGGTACTTGCTCTCTCATACAAAGCAGCTAAGGCTGTCTGACCTGCAGTATTATTTGCCAAAGTGGCTTCAAAATAGATGGTTGGAGTAGGTGTCCAGACAGTTGAATTATAGCCAAAGAGCTTTTTTTTGGCTGCGGCAAAGATGTACGAAGTACTAGTCGTAGTCGAATTAATTCCTAGCTCAACTTGGGTAACTGTATCGGTGATTCTAGTCGCATCTGATTGCAAAATGATCAGCCTGGCTGTACGAAAATTAGCGGTATTAGCACTAGTTTTAAAGCGGACTGTGTAATCAGTGTTATTGGTCAGCGTTATTGCCGCGGAGCGAGCCCGCGCCCATGCTGTTCCCAAAACTGAAACTGAAGAACCACTCACACTATTACCAGCAGAATCATATAGTGTCGCAGTAGCTGTCGAACCGGCGTTATTTGTTTGGAGAATTGCCTCAAAGTAAACAGTGGCTCCGGTATATTTGGTCCCATCCCAATGCACCAGTCCCAATGAATTATCAGTCGGGGTATCTGTCGTACTCGTGGTGGAATTATTCTTATTCATAATATTTATCTGCTGTTCAAAAGCTGGACTGACAGCTCTGGCTGGAGGAGGTGTAAAAAAAGATAAATAGTTTAGAACCATGGCCAGGAGAATAAACAGGGATAAAACAGCTTTACTGCGGAGGCGTAAGCGTCCCCTTCTCCTGGCCGGCTGTTTCTGCGATGTTACGGATTTGGCAAATACGTAGTTTAGTACAAAAATAGGCTTATTTAACTGACCCGTTCCGCTAAAACCTGGGAGCCAACTGGAAAGCCAACGATAGAACCTGCCGCGTTTGAACGTATCTGTGATGTGGCCTGTCTTAGGAGTCCTAAACCACGGGCCTTCTGATTTTTCCAGGAAGCCTTTGACTGCCGCATAGGCTTGGAAGGGAGTCAAAATGTAAGTCAAGGCTATAAAAGAGAGGATGCCTCCGTAGTCTTTCTCTTCAGCTTCTTCTAGGAACATCCCGACTGTATTCATCAAGGGTAAGGAGAGTAGGTTAGTAAGAACCAAGCTCCAACCCCAGACTTGAGTCCAAAAAGGTAAGCGGACTTTAAGTACGGCTTCGGAGATAAACCAGGCCAAGGTCCCCAGGAGAAAGAAAAAGGACTGTAAATAGTAGGGAGCTAGGTAGAGAAACTCCAGTTTTTCAATGGTAGTTAAGCGGGAAGGAAGAAAGGTGTTATCGTCATTGCGAGCCTGCCTGCCGGCAGGCAGGGAGTCGGACGCGGCAATCTTAGAGATTGCTTCGTCACTCACTGCGTTCGTTTCTCGAAGTGACGCTGGAGAGTCGATGGCTTCCACCCACCTCCCAAACAACATCTCCATAAAGTGTCTGCGGATGTTGTGACTGTGTCCCTCTGCCCAGCGCATACGTTGACGAATGAGGCGTTTGAGAGTGGAGACACACTCTGATGGAGCTTGGATGTAGGGAGTGTAGACGACTTTGTAGCCATCACGGTAGAGTTTGAGGGTGAGTTCAAAGTCTTCAGTGATAGAAGTACCCCATTGGTACTCAGGAAGCTTTAAGAGATCAGCCCGGATCATAAATACACTCCCAGCTATTTGTTTAAGTCCTCCGTAGATTTCATTACCGCTTCTCTCAATCACGTAGGAACCAGCGTATTCAGAACGAACTCCTCTTGTCACCCAGTTCTCAGATTTGTTGAGTACATGCCATTGGTAACCTTGGATGGCAGCGATATTTGAATCAGCGTAGTTAAAATTGTCATTCCCGCGCCTGTCCGCCTCTGGTGGAAAGCGGGAATCTATTTCAATTGGAATTGATTCCGATGGGGATCCCCGATCAGAGCCTGCCCCGTACTCGATACGGGGTCGGGGATGACCAGCTTTGCTGGTCACTTGGAAGTATTTGAGGAACTGGGTGATGGTATCTGGGTATGGCAGGAAGTCAGCGTCAAAGACCAGAACAAACTCGGTAGCTGGATCCATGAGGTTAAGAGCTTGTTTGAGGGCACCGCCTTTGTAACCTTGCCGATTTTCCCGATGTGATATTTTCACTCGGGGATGGTTCTGCCATTCCAAAACAATGTCTTTAGTTTCATCAGTACTATCATCACAGACTATGACTTCATAGTTGGGATAGTCAAGGCTGGTGACAGCCTCAAGTAACCGGTTGACTACCCGCTTCTCGTTGTAGAGAGGTAGGTGGATGGAGACGAAGGGGTGACGGGTGAGCTCAATTTGACTGACATCTGACACTAGTCCGCTCTGTTGATGATTGGAGGTTAATGACTTTGTGGCTGCATTAGTTTCATCTTGAGTAATAATTTTGCGCGAAAATCGGAGAACTAATAAAGCGCTCAAGTAATATTTACTTGAATATAGAAAGAAAAATAGGCCAAATGATAAGGCCAGTGAAGCAAACAGATACCCAATGCCAACTGTCACCGTCGGAGCTTGCAAGATAAGACTCAGATAATTTACTCCGGAAAGTAAAACCCCGGAGATGATCACCGGTATAATAAAAGCAGCCAAAAATGACATCCACCACCGCGGCAACTGTGATGGAAGTTTTAGTAAACTAATAAATGTCGATATGGAAGCTTTTATTATTAATTTGAGTAAATTTAGTGTGCTAATTGGCGGAAGGTTCTGAGGACTAGTCGAAGAAAATTGTTCAATTGAGCTGGGTGGCGGGGCCGGAGCCAAATTTGGTGTAAATGTCTCCCAAACCGAGCGCACGCGGTCTGTTTTGAGGAGATTTGGCAGAGTAAAGTCCTGCATCTCTTTTTGTGCAAAAGCTAAACGGGCCGGTGCATGGGTCAAATTGTGTATTTTCAAAATATTCCACACGCCGTGACTAGAAATAGACAAATTTCTGGCCAATTTATGAATTGAGGCCTGGGGATTTTTTATAACTGCGGCCAGAATTTTATTTCGCATATCAGGTGATAAAGCTTTGGGATGGGCTAAACCAACGACATATTTTTCGGATAATCTTTTATCCGCTTGATAACGCTTGATCCAAACATGTATGGTTTTGCGTGCAACTTTAAACTCTCGGGCTACTTCCGCAATAGATTTACCTTCATCCAAAACCGCCCTGACTATCTGGCCTTTGATATCCAAATGCAGCCTTCCTGGGCCATTGTAGAGGCGCGCAAAATTCTCGCGCTCGAGCCGAGTCGACAACTTGAGTTCTTGAAGTGATGCAACTGTGGCGTGTCGACCGATACGTAACCTCCGGGCTAAATTAGTGATGCTAAGTTCGGGATCGCTGGTAATTAACCGCAACAACTTGTGCCTGTGGGCAAAACGGTATGCCCGCGGATGCCGATTACCTTTTATATAATGGTTGTCTAAAGCCGTGGATTTGGCCCGACCCCGAGCACCATCAAGTCGTTTAAGCCACTGGTAAACCGTCTTCCGCGCGATCCCAAATTCGTGAGCCACACTTGCTACAGTCCGCTTGTCTTTGGTGACGGCAAAAACTACTTTTCTTTTAAATTCAACGGATTTTCTCATTCTTTTCTCACTAAACCTCTTCGTTAGACCCGATACCCTGATAATATTGTTACCAACCATGGGAACAGTTGTCAAGAGGATTATAAGATACATCAAAATTGAAGCTGGTTTAAGAAAAGAACGTCCTGTACTACAAATCCTGTCCCCTTTTTGAAGCTAAAATAAGTTATGGGATAAAAGTTCGCGCTGCCAAAACTTTATATAGTGGAAATGATATAGGATAATATAATTACTAGAGGATATTATTAGCTTTGAATTTCTGCTTTACTCTCATCTTTTACACTTGATAATACTTTTGATCGGTGTCGAGCTTGGTTTCCAGAGACTCAACTAGCCGTCTGAGGTGCCAATCAGTTTTATTTATGAGCTCCATAAAGATTTCAAAGGTAGGAGTTGCTCTTTTAAGGGTAATTAAGGGTTTGGAATAGGGATAACAAAAGGTTTTTATTTACGCCTTACTTAATCTTTTTCTTGAATAATCTCTTTCTTATCTTCCAGGACGAATTCGTGAGCGAACCACCAAAAGACGAATAACCAAGCGATGATGGAAAGATTTGATCCGTAGTCATGAAAAATCAGAGCCACAGATTGGGAAAAATAGTATGCCAAAATAGCCAGAACTGTGATCCTAAGAATATTTAGCAAAAATGTTCCCAATAAACCGATAATTAGGGCTTTGATTTTTGAAAGAAGTGAATAACGATCACCTTGTAAAACTATGACTACCGTGAGTAAAAAAAGCACTAAAGATTGCCAACCGATGCAATTCCAGGCAATTTCAATCAGTAGTGGCTCTTTCTTCCCTATCGCCAGGTACTCTCCTACGATTCGCGGAGCAAACCCAAATGGTAGTAGGAGTACTCCTACCATTCGGGCCTCAAGAGGCACTACAAAATCACGAATATATTTATAGGCATCAAGACTGATAATAAAACGCGCCAGAAGATCATTAAATGTGTTTACAAGCGGCATGAATACTAACATCAGGATCAGAAGCAAAAAAAGCCAAATAAACGTCTCGCGTTTAAAAGAAAATTGGTGGCGGCTAAACGGCCTCAAAGGCAATTGGGACATATGATATTACTTTAACACTTAGACTGGTTAATATTCATCTTCTTCATTTTTGCCTATAACTCCAATAGCTGGGGTTTTACGTTCAAGAAGCTCAACCATCCGCTTGGTTTGCGTCAGGAACGCAAGACTAATTAGACTCAAAACTATCCCCGGCATCCAGCTTGACCAATTTTCCTGATACGTGAGCGACCATTCATTTTCATTTTGGCTTGGTGTAATGACCAAGTTGCCAAAATTATCTGAATTCACTACTCCACTGCCTGTGGTCAATTTCCAATGTGGATCAAAAGCAACAGCCAATGAAATGACTTCATTTTCCTTGGTCTCACCGGAAATAATCATCTGATTTGGCTTAATATAGGCAAATTCAAGTGGCTCGCCCAACTTGAATGTATAAGTAGCCAAGGTAGATTCATCATTGCCGGCTTTGGGTGGAGAAACTTGCAGAAGTTCTTTTTGGGCTAGCCGTGCAATTGAGTTCGGAAACTTATAAATCACATCTGGCTTTTCACAAGTCAAATAACAGGTCATATCCGCAAACCTCTGCCGGTTTTTATAGTCTTTAAAATATTCAACGCTGGTTTCATTTTGATAAAGCAGCGTCGAGACGCCAAAAACAGCTAACCAATCTTTCAGTAACTCAACTTTCTCGCCTTCTCGGATATTGTAACTACCCATCGCCCAGGTTTGATGTGTGGAAACTTCATCTCTGCCGCCGCGGACTTGAAGTAAACCAACTTCAAAAAACCTAGGCGAAGCGGGCGAAATTTGCGAAGATCGCATTCGAGGAGGGACTATGCCCTTATGATTAACTAGAGTTCCATCCCGATCGAGTTGCGGATCGAGCAAATTTTGCCCGCGAGCAAACTCTCCCAACCAAAACACTCCACTGCCAGTAAGAAAAATACGGTCGTTTTGACTCACACTTCCCCCCACCAACTCGACTATTCTTTGTTTATACGACGTATACGACTTATAAGACATATACGTCGTATAAACCCCAACTCCCTCTCCTATTGTCAACATCAATATGATGAAAAATGTAACAATACGTATCGATTTATGATCCTGAAATAAATTCAGGATGACAAGGGGAAAAAGCAATGCCGCTGCCAATTGTAATTCCAAACCATAGCCCACCCAATCCATCCAAAAATCCGGATCGGATGCAAAACGAACCAACGTAAGAAACAAAAAGCTTCCCCCAAAAAATACTCCAAACCGTGTCAATTTTTGTATCAATCTATATCTTTTCTGAACAAACCACACACCCAATACTATGGGGACAAAAGCTTGGGCAAGTTGTAATATGTATGGAATAACGTTGGATAATGGTTTTCCCCCAAACGACGGATTTCCCAAAATGATCCACCAAAACCTGGGTGTGTACCAAATTGTGGCTAGTGAAACGGCTGTCAGAATAATTAATATGCCTTTAATAAAACCTGCTAACCATTCAGTTTTACTTTTTAATAAAATTAAGGCAGTGAGCCCAATCACTAGTGGCAAAATGGCGGCGGAGTTGATGAGAAGAAGAAGAGTTACTCCCAGAGTAGTAAAGATTAACCATGCTTCATTTAGCAACGCCCCCTGTCCCCCTCTTACAAAGAGGGGGAACCTGAACTCATTACCGAGCGAATTTCCCTCTATTCGTAAGAGAGGGTTAGGGTGAGTTAGTTTTAAGTATTTCCACCAAAAATAAAACACCCACGGCAAAAGCGCAGTGGAAATATGATGTAAACCATTGCCAAATTGAAGCAAAAAAAAACTTCCTGGCAGCAACCAAAATAAAACCATTGACCACCACTGTTGGCGCTTGGCGCCTCCCAACTCTTTTACTAGTAGCTTTACTCCGATTCCCCCGATCAACCATGTCATCCCAATTAACGCTAAATAACTTGTCGCAACCGCCCACCCGGTCAAACTTCGAAATAATAACACCAAGACTGGTACCACCGGCCCACTGACAAAACGAAACGGCACTCCCAAATACCAATTTGGAAACCACCAGATATGAGGCCAGTTCTTTTCCCAAAAAGAAATAAGTTCAACTATAGAGGGAACAAGTGAAGTCGGCGGTAATTCCACGGGCCTAATCTAACATGTGCTATCAATGTCCGCAAGCAGACGATTGACAAACAAAACTATTATTTTTATAGGGTATTAGTGTCTAAGGCTAATCTAGGTAACTTTGGCCTCGCACTCTAGTTGATCCATTGGTCGATTGCTTGGGTTATTAACCAACAAACGAGTCATCAATTACTCGATAGTTATACCGATCTTCTTTGAATTTGCAAGATTTTTTGGAAAAAAATCTTGCTATAATAAGGTGATCGAGTATATCCCGATTACATCGTGGATGCTCGATTATGAAATATATCGGCATACGCGATGCATTTTTAAATGCAATCGGTATATGACGTGTTGACTAATTACTTAAACTGGCTCTAAAATAAAACCATGCGCCTATTTTCAATATCCCTTCTAATTCTCTGGCTAGGCTTTTTTGCTGTCTTTCCCATCACTCCAATCCCCGTTTCTGCTCAAACCCCGACTCCATCTCCACAAATGTCAGTCGCCATCCAACCTCCGAGTATTGATATTTTGTTGACTAACCCACCAGTTGGTTTGTCAGCCTTGCTTTATGATGAAAATCACCAGCCTGTCTGGTCTGGGGTGACTTATCAATGGGGCATTAGCTCAACTAACGATGTGGGGACCTTGATCGGGATCAAAGACGATCTTGCCAGTTTTGTGCCTCTGAACGTGGGCAATGGTGAACTTTATGTCATAGCCACGAATAATGGTCAAACCATCACCGGATCTATCCCGATCACTGTCCGTACCACTTATTCTCTGGCTGATTTACGGCTACTGGTGACCAACTATCTCCACCCAACTGATACCCTATACCAACCGCAAGATGCCAAAGTCAACTCCATGGATGCAAGTTTCGTTCTACGCTGGATCAACAATCTTTAATTTAGCCGCTTGATCGTAACAGTTCAGACTTCCGCTATTATTTTGTCATTGCGAGCGTAGCGAAGCAATCCCCGACTAGATCGGGGATCGCCACAGGGCCATTGGCCCTTCGCGATGACGATTTTCTATCGGAAATCTGAACAATTACGCTTGATCGGTGATTTTGACTTCCCCGACTCTTTTCCGCTATGCTCGTATTATGCGTAAATTCGTAGTTAGTGCTGTAGTGGTTGATGTCATCATTTCCGCCGTCATCCTATTTTATCCATCTCGACAGGTTTTGGGCGCCAAAACGACCTCTGACACACCGGATCTACCGACATATATGGCAGAAAAGGGTGAGAGCAAAACCCATGCCCTCCAGTCGTTTGGCCGCTTACTTACCGAAAGCACTCCCAGTGCGACTCCCCAAGCTTCTCCCGTGCCCTCACCCACACCAAAACCGCTAGCCAAATCCAGCTACACTATCGCGCTGTTGGGAGATTCGATGATAGATACGCTCGGGCCGGATTTGCCGAATTTAAAAAGTATTCTCTCCGGCCAATATCCGGGCATCAACTTCAAACTTATAAATTACGGCGCCGGAGCAACCAATATCGAATCCGGTCTGGACCGGCTAACCAATGCCACGACTTATCTGGACCAAGTCCGTCCGCCGTTACTTTCCCTTGATCCGGATATCGTGGTCGTCGAATCTTTTGCCTATAACCACTGGGACAATACTCCATCCGACCTTGACCGGCAATGGCAGGATATAAGTAAGATCATCGAAACGATCAAAAACCATCCGCCAGCTGGCGGACCGGGTACAAAAATTGTTCTTGCGGCAGCAATTGCTCCATTTTGCCCGACATATACTGACGGATCGGCCAATTTACCGCCAGAGCGGAAATCTCTTGAGTGTGCCACAGTCAAGGCTTACTTGCAAAACTTGGTCAATTTTGCCACCAGTCAAGGCTACCCGCTGGCCGATAGTTATCATGCTAGCTTAAGTGGAAGTGAAGGTAATCCCCTTTATATCAACCAATCCGACCATATCCATGCAAGCCAAGAAGGCAAAGCTCTCTTTTCCCAAAAAATCGCCGGTGCGATCGGCCAGGTTTTATAAACTTGCGTTGACTTCGGTAGTAAAATAAGATCATCCCTCAAATCTATGCGTGATATTTATACCCAGAGAAGTCCGGCAGTGATACTAGGTTCCAACGGAAAGTATGAACAGCTTATTCCGGCAGTTCCACCGTTTTTAAAAGGAAACCAACCAATTTACGCCAGAGTTGATGGATGTGGAAGTGTTGAGCTTTACCAACGCGAAGATCCGGTTACCAAACCAAAGGAACAAACTATGGCCTTAAAACCGTTTGGCATCATTTTTCCTCCCTATATTTCACATAATTAGCTTGAATTACGAAATGAAATTTGATTCTTGGGATTATTATTTCCTCCTCTTATTAAGAGGAGGTCAGCCTGCCTGCCGGCAGGCAGGGAGGAGTTAGATAAGATGACTAACTCACCCTAACCCTCTCTTACCAAGAGAGGGAACTGGTTATTCGAGGTCTCGTTTTGATTTCGTAATTCAAGCTAATCAAGTTCTTGCAGTACCTTTTCTTTTTCTTTTCCTTCCAATACATACGCCTGGCCGTAGTCACGAATTCCAATAGGAATTATTTCAATATTTTCGCGTTTGATTTCAGTTCCCACAAATTTAAGTTTGGCCAAATATCCCACTTTGGTCTCCGGACTCCATTCCTGGTCAAAAATGGTATTGCCAAGAGCATAGAAAATAGGTTTATACTTACCCTTTTTATCCTGAGCGAAGTCTAAGGACTGATACCAATGGGGATGGTTTCCGACCACCACATCCGCTCCCCAATCTATAAATAATCGGCCAAGTTCTTTGGGGTCATCTGAAGCCAAAGACGGATCAGACTTGGGTGTGCGCTCGTATTCTTTGCCCCAATGTACAGAAAGAATAAGAATGTCTACTTGTTTATCTGCTGCTCTGATTTCCTGTTCTACCAATTCCCGGTCAACTGTTTGTCCCACTGCGTTGTAGCCAATGAAACCTACTTTTATTGTCCCAACAACACTATCACAATTTCGTGCAATTGCGTATTTTTGTGCTGGACTGTTGAAATGACTCAAATCACAGATCTGAATATTTTTTGTGACCAATTTACTGCAGTAAATGTCTTTTTGACATAACTCACCCCCACCCTCCCTTACGAAGGGAGAGAGACTATTCTCCCCTCTTGGTAAGAGGGGTTGGGGGGAGTTAGTTGTAAACCCCGTTGTTTCAATCCCCATCTCTTGCAAATGTTCCTCTGTCTCCGCCAATCCCTCCCAACCATAATTTAGGCTGTGGTTATTGGCTAAATTGGCTACATCCACTCCGCTGTCAGCCAACGCTTGGGCAAAACGATAATCTCCACAAAATTTAAAGCCTTCATTGGTGATCGGACACTTGACAAGAAGCGGCGATTCGAGATTAATAAGCGTCAAATCAGCATCTTTTAAAATAGGAGCGATATTGACAAGCGGCCAATTGAAATCATTTTTGGCCACCATTTTTTGGTTCACGACTCGCGCCGGAATAATATCTCCGGTGAGAAGTAATGTCCATTCAGTTCGTTGCGGCAGCTTAAAACGGCTTTGAGCCGGACCGGACTGGGGAAAAAGGGGGGAAATTACCGACCCTGACGGACTTTCCTTCAATAAGAACCATCCTCCCAAAACTACTGCCAGCAGCAGTAAAAGCAGAAGTAACAACCACCATTTCTTCACCCCACTATTGTATACCCCAAGTCCAAATGCATCTTGAGTCTCCGGCCTGGTTTGGGTATAATATGCGAGCGTCTAGGGTTTAGGGTCTAGCGTCCAGTTTTTACTAAACGCTTACCGCTATACGCTAAACGCTGTTTTTATGGCTAAAAAGGGACAACGATTTCAATTTGCTCTCAAATGTTCTGTGTGTAAATCACAAAATTACATCACGGAAAAAAATAAATTAAACGACAAGGACAAGCTGGCCTTCAACAAGTACTGCAAGGTTTGCCGCAAGGTGACTTTACATAAAGAAACAGACAAGTTGGATTAGTTTGCAGTGGGCAGTTGGCAGTAGGCAGTTCGCAGTAGAAATTAGAGTTTGTAGTTAGTAATAAGCAGTTTGCGGCAACCAGAAATCATGGCAAGTTTTGAAAAACTTCAGGTATACCAAAGAGCAATTGATTTTTCATATAAAATATACCGCCTCACAGAAAACTGGCCAAAAACTGAAACCTTCGGTTTGACATCACAACTTAGGCGTGCAGCAGTTTCTATTTCACTAAATATTGCAGAAGGATCAAGTCGTAGCAGAAAGGATTTTTCTCATTTTTTGACAATTTCTCGAGGCTCATGTTATGAATGTATCCCGCTACTTGCAATAGCTACAAAATTAAAATACTTAACGAACGAGGACTATAAAACATGTTATACTGAGGTCGAGGCTTTAGCAAAAATGATTAACGGTCTCCGCAACTCCTTGGATTTATAACTACTGCATACTGCGAACTGTTAACTGCAAACTAAAGCTTCTCGCTTTCGCTCGAAGCTTATGCACCGCAACACCGCACTACTGATCGCGTTTCTGGCAGTTCTGGCTGCTTTGGTCACTGGACTCAAAATTGGCAGCACCTTTTCCCCTCAAGCCCAACTGGCCCAGGTTTCTCCCTTACCGTCATCAGTAGCCGTTACCGAAGCTTCACCCCAAGTAGCCGGAGCTGAAGCGCCCAAAACCTATACCAGTAGTAATTGTGGATTAAGCTTCAACTACGATCCGGATTTTAGCGTGACCGAGGCCAGCGCTACCACGACACTTACAAATGCCAAAACCGGGGAAAACATCTATATCCTGTGCGGTACGGAGTTTCCCCGTCCGCCACTGTCTGCAGAACAAATCGAAACAGCCACTGTCGCCGGCCAAAAGGCTACTATTTACCATGATGCTTCGGCTAAAGACGGCACACCTCTGGACGTAGTCGTTTTCTCGCATCCTAAAAACAACCTCGAAGTAGCTCTATTTGGGTTTGGGGAAGTATTTAAAAAAGTAATCCAATCGCTTAAGCTGGAGTAAATAACTTATAGTTATTATTATAAACTCTTGCATTTTAATATTCGGAGGTATATACTTACAATAATATAACTTTCTGCTTACAAGGCAGATTGAAAGGAGAAGAATTATGACAGAAACACGTCCAGGTCCAGGAAGATTATCTGAAGGACCACCTACCACCCCACTACCCAAACCAACAGGGACACCGCCAGCAGAACCACCTCCAACTAGACCCCCTTTACCTTCTCCAACACCAGCTGGCCCAGGAAGAGGATCTGAAAGACCACCTACCACCCCACTACCCAGACCAACAGGGACACCGCCAGTTTGGAGATAAACGAGTACTTAAAAATGCTAAAGGAAAAATTTTAGTATCCAGAGCTTACTTTGTTGGGCCATCTACGATCATCGGTGGTTCTCCTCCACCGGGATTTGGTATATACCAATCGTAATTGCCCAAACAAACTGAGTCGGTTTGTTCACCCACATATCCTGGTAAAACCGGCTGATGATTCCAAGTGACACAACCTGGGCCTGAATAATCTACATTGGGAGCCACAGAAGTAGGTATTGAAGAAGTAGTTGATTCAGAAAAAGGTAGAGATTCTGCTCCTCCTCCAAAACCGACAGGTGGTGAACTCGATCGAGCTGCAGGTGGAACTATCGGTTCAGGTTGAGTACGATAAAGTTTCCACCCCAACCCCGCAGCTAAAACCAAAACCGAGATACCTCCAACACGCAGTAAATTTCCTCTTGTAAAAATATCTGCAGGTGAAGGTAAATATCTAAATCTATCTAACATATTCGCCGTAATATACACCCAAAGTGCCCTTTGTTGCAACTCAGACCGGTGGAGAAGTTGTAATTGTTCAGATTTCCGATAGAAAATCGTCATCGCGAAGGGCCAATGGCCCTGTGGCGATCCCCGATCTAGTCGGGGATTGCTTCGCTACGCTCGCAATGACAAAATAATAGCGGAAGTGTGAACTGTTACGAGAAGTTCTCTAATCTCATGCGACCACCTGGCCCGTGGTATAATTGAGAGTGTTTAGGGCTGTAGGTTAATGGTAGACCTGCTCTCTCCAAAAGAGCTAGTGGGGGTTCGATTCCTCCCAGCCCTGCCCAATAAAAATCTCATTGTACTATTAACAAAAACATGGAAACAGCAGATATATTTGCATATGCCGCAACACTATTAGGTCTAGTGGCTTTCACTCCGCAAGTTATCATGACATGGAAGACTAAAGATACCAGGTCCGTCTCTCTTCTCACTTACGGGCTTGTTTCTGCGACATCAGCCCTTTGGTTATCGTACGGCATACTCAAAAACGCAACACCGATCATCGTGGCAAACATCGTCATCGGACTCCATGCGCTGGCCCTCGTGATCATGAAACTATCCTTACGCCCAAGACGGGGTTAGAAAGGTTATTGAGGCAAAAAAACCTTCATCTGAAAATTTCCCAGACAATCTATCAAAAAACCATCCTCAATCACATTCTTAGGTTCTTCTTAGGATGACGTGTTAAGCTTTTGACCAATCTTAGAAAAACAAAGTCCGCTTACATAAAAAAACAATAAGATAAGCCGAAGGGGGGTGAAAAACATGAACCATAAAATTATCGGAGCTGGTTTAGCTTTAGCCACACTTTTAGTTAGTGTAACTCCGGCTTTTGCCCAAAGTCCCTCTAGCACTCCCAGAAATGAACGTAGACTTGAAAGACGTTGTTTTGTAGCCCAAAACCTGATAGAGCAGAGAGTTGAGACCTACCGCAAAAATCGGGATAACCATATCACTCGGTACAACCGAATGAAAGATCGTTTGACAGCTCTTGTCAACAGGCTGACCGAGAATGGACATGATACTACCAAAGTTAAAGCGGATTTACTCGTACTCGAGGGCAAAATCCAGAAATTTGCAGCTGATTCAGATGCATTTCACAAAAAATTGGAAGAAGCCAACGATTACAACTGTGGTGACGCTGAAGGCGCTTTCAAATCTAGGATCGAGGAAGCTCGAGATTTATTAAAAATTGTCCGAGCTGACGCAGCTGATATCAGAGATTATTTCAAAAATACCATTAAACCTGATTTTCAAGCGCTCAGAGGTTCCAAACCCAGTCCAAGTCCTAGTCCGAGTGTCTAAGTCATAATGAAGCCATATCGTCTTGGCCGGCAAGAAAAACTTGACCGGCCAAGACAGTAGCTGTATCCTACTTTGAAAGGAGAGAGATATGAACAAAAATTATCTATTTATGGCTATTGCCATCATCTTACTTTTAGGCGGACTTTTCTTGTGGCAACGACAACGAACTACTCTGGAAGCTGAACTTAATAAAACTTCCCAAGAACTTGAAGCGCTAAATGAGGAGGATTTTTCAGAAACAGGTTTGGATGAATTGTCGCCTGGCGCAAGTCCAAATACAAGTACGGAGGTTACAAAAGAACTACAAGATATCGAAAAGGACTTAAATTCACTTGATCAAAGTGCGTTTGAAGACGATTCACTAAACTTCTAAGGGCTCGTTCGTCCCGATTAAATCGGGACGATTACGGCCCTTTGTGCCGCATCCTTCAATATAATACAGATCATGTTATTAACGGATGCGGCCTAAGACTCTGAAGACCTATCTGCCAATCAGACGGAGGTGAATTAAACTTCTTTCATATTATGCGGGTTTGGCAAATCAGTATATAATAGCTTCGTGGCTACAATTGAAGATTTAAAGAAAGAAATTGACCAAATCAAAACCAGGAACGCTCGGGTGGAGATAGATAAAACTTGGGAAACGAGCCTCACCCGAAGGCTTCTTCTTATCACCTTTACTTATCTGGCAATTGGTTTGTATCTTAAGGCAATCGCCGTACCGAACCCATGGCTCAACGCCATCGTCCCGGCAGTTGGATTTTTACTCTCCACACTCACGCTCCCCTTTTTCAAAGATTTTTGGCAGAAACATATTTATAAACACAACTAACTCCCCCAAACTTCTTTAAGTTTGGATTCACCTGTAAAACCATCCAAAGACCATCTCTAAATCCACAGGCTTATTTTCCCGTCCTGACACCTAAAAATTGACAAAGTAGTAGTAGTAGTAGTAGTAGAATCTCGTTAATTATGTCAGAAAACCCAAAACCCTACCGTGACCTGATTACTCAATATACTGCCGAGAAAATCGAACGTTTTTTAACTGATCCAACTAGTAGACGAGAGCGGGTTACGTTTGATGATATAGTGGGTGAACCTCGACCGCCGTTAAGGCTCAAATCCTATCCAGAAATGACCCAGCTCATAGAGAAGACTCTAAAAAGACTCAATCCTCATGACCCGCAGGTTAGACGTGAAGGACCAAATTTTAAAATGGAGGAGCTTGAGACTGATGTGCCTGGAGTCAAATTGGCGAAAGAAACTCGGTTTGAAGACGATTTAACCCATATTCACTACGTTCTTTTTGAAGGCGAATGGTAAATTCTCTAACTTTTGCTGTTATATTGTGGGGACGGTCCTTTTGTAGGTTGACATAACGCTCTAGATATTGCATAGTTTATATATGCCTCGCTCTGCCCGAATAGCTTTTGCACAAGGGTTTTACCATGTATTTAATCGTGGGGTAAATAAGGAACCAATCTTTTTGGAAGAGGCCGACTATCATACGTTTCTTAAAAGGCTTGTGGCACTCCGCACTTCACTTGGATATGACCACAGCATTTATACATACATCCTCATGCCCAATCATTTTCACCTGCTTTTACAAACAAGAAAAACACCCCTGGCAAAAATCATGACTTCTCTCGCAACCAGCTATTCTATGCGTTTTAACAAAAATCACGACCGCGTAGGTACGCTTTTTCAAAATCGCTTTAAAAGTAAACTTTGTGATACAGATAGCTATTTCCTAGTAGGGTCACGCTATATTCTCACTAATTCTATCCACGCGGGACTCGCCACTACGCTTGAAGACTACCCATGGAGTAGTTATCATGAACTGTTTGGCACAAGTCACTACAATATCATTGATCAAAAAGATATTTTTCGACTTATTGGCAGTACTGTAAAAAGCAAGGAAGCATATCGACAATTTCTACTAGATGGAATAAAACTGGGTGATCAGGAAAGTGAGTATGGTTTCGACCGAGAGGTAGCCGGATCAGCCTTGTTTTCATCCCTTGCACAAAAGAAATTCATGCGCCGGAAAAAAACCATAAAATCATAGTCGGATAAATTGCTTGTTATTCAGAACGTCATGACAATCTGTAAAAGGACCGTCCCTTATGTTTAAAAATCTGTCTCTCCTTCAATCTCTTGCACCTTTGTTTAAAAAAAGACTATGATAGATATGTCATGTCCCAAAAACTGCCCAGGATCATTCTGTCTTTGAGCCTTTTTTGTTTAGGCTTTGTCATAATCGCCGACATCCCCTTTTTCTGGTATGTACAAAAATTTGGTTTAGAAATATCTCTTTATGACAAGATTTATAGTTGGCTCGAAAATCTCACCCCCTTACTCTTTATACCAGCCGCCTACGCTCTATTTCGCCTCTTAAAACTCTCCGAGCTAAGTGGAAAACCAAAACTTATGCTTTATTTTCTCATTGGTATAGTACTTCCACTTCTCTTTTTCCCGGCAATATATGCGAGCCAAGAACAAATTTCTAGTGACTATCTTACATTCACAGGTGTTATCCTACCACGGCTTTATTTTAAATTGATTTTCGTGATTCTGATATCATTTTATGTCTTGGCTCCGCTGGCAGATATCATCGGTGTCATAAAAAACAAAAAAAGGACAGAGGCGCTCAAGCAGCTTGGTAAAACAGTGGCTCTAGGTATCATATCTTTGGCCGTTTCATTTGTGATACTACTTTTAGTATCCTATCAAATAACCTCACTGCTTGACCGACTGATGCTAGCTAGCAAGGTTGAAAATACCCTCCCCACAGTTTCAGGCTATACCAACCAACAATTTGTGATCACTGACCGTCCTCAACCGCTCATTGACTGCTATCTCAAACAAAATCCCGGAGACCTAAATGCCAGGATCTTAAATCAGATCGCCGGTAATTCTTTTTTTACAAAACTCGGTTACGATGCCTACTTTCTCAACGACCACTGTCTGGTCGTCTACTTAGGTACTCCGCTTATCTTGACGGACACCGAAGTTCCCACGCAAACTGCCCTACTTTCTGAACTTTTGATCCGCATCAAATATGCTGAATTGATTCGCGTCAATGCTGACAAACACCCGGTGGATACGATAAGCATCAGAAAAGAAGAATTGTATATAGAGGACGGGCCGCGGGGCACATATGACAGTGATACCAATCGGATTGAACTGCAACAAGGATTTACCCAAGTTTTTCAAACAATCACCCATGAACTCTTACATTCATTTTCCCAGGAACACGAGTCCACCGTAAATAAAGACGTGATGTCAGGTTTAGACGAAGCTATCACCCAATACCTTACCAATCGGATCATGCAATCTGTAGCTGGTACTTATAAACCCACCACATATAAATTTCAAGTAGAGGCACTCGTCGCCCTCCTTCAATATGTCGATGAAAAAACCGTACTTGAGGCATACTTCAATGGAGATTTGCGCTCGCTCAAAACAGAAGTTGACTCGAAAACCTACAGAGGGGCATATTGCCGATTTTACCACTATCTGGATCAGTCTCTGGAAAATTACCACAATTATTCACTGACCAAAGAGTATGCTGCCCGCGCCACCAAGGCTCTCCAAGTCAAAGAAGATGATAATGTGGAGTGTTTTTGAGTCACGATCCAAAGCCAAGAATTAGTTATGCGAGATTTAGTCCTCAGTTTACGTCTAATTTTACTCTTAACTCTACAACCTGCTTTCGGTAGTCAAACACCACCACGAAATTATTGAAAAACCCGCTTTGCCCAACTATTCCGTGTCCGAGTTGGTTCAAATAAAAACCATACATAAATCCTACCTCTGTATTGTAGTAATTACCTCCTACGCCGATAGTAATCCTGTGAAGGTAAAGCGGTTCTTCATTACCTGTTACTCCAATCACGTGCTCTTTTCGTCCGGCTTTCACCTTTAACCCTAGTATTTCGCCAATCTGTGCATCAAAAATACATCTGTCGGCTCCCGAATCAACTAAAACCTCATGGGAAATGGTGTTTTTCACTTTTAATTCAATCGGAATAATTGGCCGGATGATACCAGGAGCCACTTTTTTGTACTTAAATTTCATACTGAACGTCCAACCAAGGTAAGGAGTTTTTGTGGCACGTAAGTCAGGATTGGTTTGGTATAACCTTTTTTTAGAGCTAACTGAAAAACTTCGCTGGCTGCTTTACCACTTACCACTACCGTCTTCTCATCAGCTTTAAGCACCAACCATTTACCTTTATATTTTTGATAGAGTTTTGTCCAATCGATAGCCATACGCTTCAACATTATTTAAAAATTTAGGGTTATCAGGATTATGATACTATAAAACTATCTAAATTCACAAGCCGTGAAATCCTAAGTATGAGTTAGACTGTCTGATAAATGTATATCGTCGGAATCCCTCATTCTATCTTAAGCCTCACTGCACTCCTTTCATCAGGCCGATCGGTAGAAAGTACTCCGTATGTAACCAAGAAAGCTAAAGCTCCCTTCATGTGCGCTGGTTTAAAGCCTAAATGTTGCTTAATCACATCCCTGATACCTAAAGTTGAAGGCTCACTTTCCACGCTATCAGAATCACCAGCAATGATACAACTAAGTGTTCCCGGAGTAACACCTAACTTTTCAGCTACCTCCTTTTCTCTTAAACCATTGGCCATAAGTTCTATTGCTTTGGCCTGCTGGGAAGTAAACCACTCGGGGTGGGTTAAATACAAGGGAACTCTTTGAGCTCTTTCTCTAGGCATGATAGTTATCTTCTAAGTTGAAAATTCTAGCGTAGTTTGTCTAAATTTACAATTGCGTTAGATTTTTATGATTTAATACAATTTTTTAGCTTATCTCAGGACTTACGCACTTCGTCATTGCGAGGAACGCAGCGACGAAGCAATCTTCAGAGATTGCCGCGCTCTCCGCCATCCGCCAACCGGCGGAGGCTGATCGCTCGCAATGACAAAAGCGCTACAATTGAGAATACTCAAACCTGCGACAACCGAGAGTTCTTATGACAGTTTTTTCAGCTTATCCACCGATTTGACTCCGGGGGTTTTTCTTGAAATACTTGTTTTGGATATGACTAAATTTTCGCGCAAGCACAAAAACCTCCTGTTTTTCCTATTTTCCCTAGGTTTGGCCTTCGGACTTTCCCGTTTCGAAGCTTTTCACACTCTGCTTTTGAGCCTGGGGAACTTCGGCTATGTGAGCGCCTTTTTCGCCGGAATGCTGTTTATCTCGACTTTTACTGTCTCAACCGGAGCGCTGATGCTCCTTATCTTGGCGGAAAGACTCACTGCTTGGGAAATTGGGCTCATCGCCGGCGTAGGCGCAGTAGTAGGAGATGTGATCATTTTCCGTTTCGTCCAAGACGACTTATTAAGAGAACTCAAAGATATTTATGCAGCTCTAGGAGGAAATCATTTAAACCATGTCCTGCACACCAAATATTTTAGCTGGACATTGCCGGTCATCGGAGCTTTGATCATCGCCTCGCCCTTACCTGATGAATTGGGAGTCAGTCTTTTGGGCATCTCCAAAATGAAGACCTGGAAATTCCTGATCATCTCTTTTATTCTGAATGCCACCGGTATCTTTCTGATCGTCACTGCAACCAATTTTGTTAAACCATAACGCGGGTTTAACTATTTGTCGATCATTTTTAGCATGCCGTATGGAGAATTATCCTGTGGTAAGTAAAACACTAATCGGTGTTCAGGCAGATCCAGCTCAACCTGTGGATTTTGGAAATTAAATCTAGGTCTGCTTTTACCGGAACAAGAGTAAATTTCAGTTAAAATATTAAATAAACCCGCTGCTTCATGGATAACTACCGACCTTCTGTCTTTTCCAAAAGTTATCCACCATGTAACTTCCTCTGCCCCCGTATCGGATGGAGTGGAAATAAAGTATAGAGTATGTCCGTCTTTAGAACCACTCACTGAATAGATAGAAGAAGGACCATTTTCCGTATTAACAATTTTGCACTCTGCTGTAAGTACGTCAGCAATACCTTGTACCACGCTACCTATTTCTGGTGATGACATATTTGACCGGATTATACTCCGAACCACCAACTTGTCAAACCACAGTCTTACCTAATCAAAAAGTGAAGTGAATGAATAGGTCTACCTAATTGAAGGAATGAAGTAAGGGTTTTCAAAGAAAACGCGAACCGTCATACTAACTGGTGATTATGCAAATTACTATGAAC
>Ga0209211_10004544_pt1 | contig 21473 bp, 20 predicted proteins | sample RifGroA2_FD_183992 | JGI IMG/M metagenome (GOLD analysis project Ga0209211, IMG submission 183992) | Groundwater microbial communities from Rifle, Colorado, USA - Groundwater A2 (SPAdes) (version 2) | ecosystem: Environmental > Aquatic > Deep subsurface > Groundwater | place: Rifle, Colorado...
TTTTCAGAGCGTTTATGGTAAAGTAAATAACAATGAAAGTTTTAATTCTAACGGGTATTTTCCCGCCCGACATCGGCGGCCCGGCCACCCAGTTGGGTTATTTAATTCCCGATTTAATGAAGAGGGGATTTAAAATTTCAGTCTTAACTTTTGGAAATTCCGAAAGGAGCTCCGACCTCCCGCAGGAGGTCGGAGCTCCCGCTTATCCGGTTAAAAAAATCTCCAAAAAAATTCCTCAGCCCTGGCGAAATATCTTATATATTTTAAAAGCCCTGAAAATGTCTTTTGGTTTTCAAGCGGTTTATGTCTGGGATCTTTACACGGCCGGATTTTCGGGATTTTTAATAAAAAAGCTTTTTCCCAAGAAAAAATTTATCGTAAGGTTTGCCGGCGATTCGGCTTGGGAGAAGGCCAGAGGAGAAGAAAAAATCTCCGAAAATCTCACCCAATTCATAGAAAAAAAATACAGCTTTTCAATTGAATTCAGAAAGGGGTTAAGAAAAAAAATAATGACTTCGGCCGACGCAGTGGTCGCGGTCAGTTATTTTTTGGAGGGGGTGGCCGAAAAAATCGGAGTTAAAAAAGAGCGGCTTAAAATGATTTATAATTCCGTTGATTTTCTTTTTGAAAATAAAGAAGAGGCTTTGCGAAAGCCCGGGACTTTCGCAAAGCCTGATTTTAAAGGGATAAATTTAATTTCCGCAAGCCGTTTGGTTCCCTGGAAAGGCCAAAAAATTTTAATAGAAATCATGCCGTACTTGATTGAGAGACATAAAAACATTCGTCTTTGGATTATCGGAGATGGCCCGGAATTTTCAAATCTCAAATCTCAAATCTCAAATCTCAAAGTTGAGAAAAATGTTTTTTTGCTCGGAAGAATATCTCATCAGGAGCTTTTTGAATATATGCGGGCCGGGGATATTTTTCTCTTAAACACCGATTACGAAGGATTGTCCCATCAGATTTTGGAAGCGTTTTATCTCGGCATTCCGGTCATCACCACCAGTGTCTGTAGCAATTCAGAATTGATTGAAAACGAAAAAAGCGGTTTTTTAGTTGGATATAATAACAAAGAAGAGTTCAAAAGGACAATATCCAGCTTAATAGAAAATCCGGAGCTCAAGGCATTGTTCGTGAAAAATGCGAAAACGAAACTGGCGAATTTCAAATGGGAAAGATTGGTTGAGGAAACGGCAGCGCTGTTAAGAAGTTTGTGAAAATGAATTTTAAAATATGATTACTCTTTTACATATCAATTACAGCCAAGACCATTCCGAAAAAATTCTGCCTCTGGGAATTTTGTCTGTTGGCAGCGCTTTGAAGAAAAACGGCTTCGCGGTTAATCTGATTAATATCAATGAAAAAGAAATCAATAGAACGGTGGAGGAAATTATTAAAACCAATCCTGATTTTTTGGGAATTTCCGTAATGACGGGGACTCAAACCAAACACAGCGCCGAGCTTTCGAAAAAAATAAAACAGAAAAGTAACATCCCAATTTTATGGGGAGGGATTCACCCCTCGCTCCTTCCTAAACAGTGTCTTGAGGAATCGTATATAGATTTTGTGGCGGTGGGCGAGGGAGAAGAAACGATCGTTGAGTTTGCCGGGAAGTTTTTAAAAGGGGAGGAGCTGGGTTCTATTTTAGGGCTGGGGTATAAAAAAGAAGGCCAGCCGGTTTTAAATCCCCAAAGACCTTTGATCGCGGATTTGAATAAGTGGAGATTGGATTTTTCGCTTTTGGATTTGGAAAAATTTATTTTTCCTTTGGATAAATACAAGAGAGTTATCGCCTATAAAACCAGTCGGGGCTGTCCTTTCCAGTGCGCTTTTTGCTACAATTACGAATTTAATAAGGCAAGATGGAGAGCTTGGTCGGAAGAGGCTGTTTTGGAGGATATAAATTTTTTAAAGGAGAAATATAAAATTGACGCGGTGAAATTTTACGACGACAATTTTTTTGTTGACCGGAAAAGAGCTTTGTCTTTGTTAAAAAAAATAAATTTGCCGAGCCATTTGGAAATAAGAATTGATTTTATAGACGAAGCACTAGTAAAAGAATTAAAAGATTTAAAAATTTTTGATATGTTGATAGGCATTGAATCCGGCTCGAACCGTTTGCTGCAATTGATTGATAAACGTTTTACCGTGGAAAGACTGCTTGAGGGAGTGCGGGTAATCGCTGACAATAATTTGCACGCCTCTTATTCTTTGATGGTCGGCCTGCCCACGGAAAGCCGGAAGGAATTTAAGCAAACAATTGATTTAATGTATAAAATCTACAAAATTCACCCAAAAGCCGGCTTTACTCTGGGCGCTTACCTTCCTTATCCCGGCTCGCGGCTTTACGAGTTTGGCCTAAAACAGGGCTTTAAACCGCCGGCCACGACCGAGAAATGGGGCGAAATTGACAGATTTAGAAAAAATTTCAGTTCCCCCTGGGTTAATGTAAGAAAAGTGTGGACAATCAGAGAGTGTTTCAAAATTTTAAGCTGGGATTTCAAACCTTTGAAAAAATGGTTTGAATTTAGAATTAAAAAGAATTTTTATTTCTTGCCTTGGGATATTTATTTGGTTGAGCGTTTGGCAGGAGTCGCCATTGAAGAAAAAGGTATTTTAGGAAAATTGCTTCGCCGCGGCTATAATTTTTTAAGATTCAGAAAAATATGAAAGTTTTGGTTATTAATCTTGACAAGGCGATTTTTGAGGAAAGTTCGGCCAGTTTAGAGCGCTTGAAAGAATACAGCCGTTTTCTGGAAAAGCTGTTTGTGATTGTCTGGACTAAAGAAAAAAAAACTCCGATAGTTTTTGAAAATAAATTATTTGTTTATCCCACTAATTCCAGAACAAAATTTTTTTACGGGTTTAATTCTTTCTTTATTGCCAAGAAGATTTTAAAAGAAAATAAAATTGATTTGCTTTTTACCCAAGACCCTTTTGAAACCGGATTTTGCGGCTGGCTGATTGCCAAAATATTTAAATTACCGCTCCAATTTCAAATTCACACGGATTTTTTAAGCCCTTATTTTTGGAAAGAGTCGCTGATGAATAAAATCAGGGTTTTGTCAGCCAAATTTTTAATTAAGCGAGCGTATTGTCTTCGGGTTGTTTCCGAACGGATTAAAAAATCCCTAGTGGCTAATGGCTATTCCCCAAACTCTATTGCGGTTTTACCCATTTTTGTCGATGTTAAAAAAATTCAAGGAACCGCTAGCGCGGTCAATCTTCATCAAAAATATCCCCAGTTTGATTTCATTATTTTAACGGCCTCGCGGCTTACCAGAGAAAAGAATGTCGGTCTGGCGATAAAGGCGATGGCCGAGGTTTTTAAAAAATATCCGAAAACCGGGCTGGTAATTGTTGGCAACGGCCCGGAAAGAAAAAATTACTCATTACCCGGTAATGTTATTCTTGAAAACGCAGTTCCTTTTGAAGAGCTTATTTCTTATTATAAGACTGCGGATTTGTTTTTATTGACTTCTAATTACGAAGGCTACGGAATGGCGGTGATTGAAGCGATGGCGGCCGGCCTGCCGGTGGTGATGACCGACGTCGGTTTGGCCGGAGAGGTTCTGATTAACGGGAAAGAGGGATTGGTCGCGCCGGTCGGCGACGTGAAAAAATTAAGCGAAGCGATTGTTTCCTTGATGGCCAGCCGAAGTTTAAGAAAAGAAATGGCTTTCAGAGCTTTGGAAAAAGTCAAACAATTGTCGACAAAAGAAGAATATTTAAAAAACTATAAAAATTTGTTGTTGAATGAGTAAAAAGACCATAAAATTTATCGCTTTTTTAGCCGTGGGTGTTTTTATTTTTTATTTTTTGTTAAAAAATATCAACCTCGCCGATTTAAAAGGTTCTTTGAGCGGATTTGATTGGCACTTTGGATTTTTGGCTTTCGGCTTGTATTCTGTGATAAGTGTTTTTAAAGCTCTTCGTTTTAATTTTTTTCTGGAGAATAAAATCGGATTTAAAAAGTTTCTGAGAATAATTTTTCTTTATAATTTTTGGAATCAGATTCTGCCTTTTTTTTCCGGAGATTTGTCTTATTTGTATTTGGTTAAAAAAAGCAAAAAAGTCGCCCTGGGCGAAAATTTTTCTTCTTTGATTACCGCCCGAGTTTTTGATTTATTTATCGTTGCTTTATTCGCTTTTTTGGGGCTTTATTTCTCTTTGGATTTCCGGCGTCTTGATTTAAATTTGAAAAAATGGTTTCTACCCGGAGCGCTTTTGGTTTCGGCGATTTTTATTTCTTTGATTTTTTTCAACCGACAGATTAACGGAGCGATTAAGTCGGGTTTTAAAAAAATAGGATTTTTGAAATTTCGTTTTATTTCTTATTTATTTGACAAATTAAACCAAGTTTCAGCATCAATCGCCACTCTTAAATCAATTCCTCGTTTTTTCGGTTTTTTCGGTTATTCTCTGGCGATTTGGCTGATGGATTTTATTTTTATTTGGCTTATGGTGACCGGCGCCGGCTTAACGATCAATTTTTGGCAGGCGGTGGCAGCTTCCACTCTTTTGATTTTCGCCACTTCTTTGATTCCCGTTCAGACGCCGGTCAATCTCGGCACCTACGAGGGCGCTTTGGTTTTAATTTTTATGGCTTTTGGATTTGAAAAGAACATTTCCGTCGGCGCCGGCATTCTGGTTCATCTGCAAAACATTCTTTTCGCTTTCGTTTTATTTGTTTTCATTAATATTTTTGGAAGAAAATTTAAGGATTAATTTCAAAGGCGCGAAAATTCCCTCTTTAATAACAAATTTTGATAATTTAGATTCTCCTCCGGAGCGTTCCTCAAAAAATATCGGCATTTCTCTAAAGCCAGCCCCGGCTTTTAAAAGAAAGAATTTCAGAGCGATAATAAAAGCATAGCCCTTGAATTGAGACAGTTCTTGAAAGTTTGTTTGTTTAAGAATCTCGGTTCTAATGAGGTTAAAACCGCCGGTCCAGTCTTTAATGGGATAACCCAAAATTAGCCGGCAGTAAAAATTGGCGAAGCGACTTAGGATTCTTCTCCATACCTCCCATTTTTTTGTTACCCCGCCGCCAGGAACATATCTTGAGCCGATCACCAAACCGCGATTATTTTTTTCCATTTCTTCCAGCATCATAAAAATATATTTCGGCTGATGAGACAGGTCTCCGTCCATCATTAGGATTGCCTCGGTTATATTGTCATTTATCACTTTTTTAAATCCGGCGATATAGGCTTGGCCCAGCCCTTCTTTTTTCGGATTAATAATCAGTGATAAATTTGGGTATTGGTTTTGCAATTTTTTTACTATTTCAGAAGTGCCGTCCGGGGAGTTGTCGTCAACCACCAGAATATGAACGTGCGGCAATAATTCAAAGATCGCTTTAACCAAAATCTCAATGTTATCTTTTTCATTGTAGGTGGGAATGACTATAGTTGTGTTAGTCATTGCATAAAGCATAGACCGTTCTTTAATATTTTGCTATAGTTAAAAACGTTTATGGAAAGGTCAAAAATTTCACTTCTCTCGGTTGTCATTCCCGTCTATAACGAAGAGAAAACAATTGAAGAAATAATTAAAAGTGTGAAAGCGGTTGATTTGGGAGATATTCAAAAGGAGATTATTGTGGTGGACAATAATTCCGCTGACGGCACTTTTGAAATAGTAAAAAGAATTGAAGACGCTAAAATCTTTCAGGAGTTTGTCCGGGGGAAAGGAGCGGCTTTAAGGAAAGGTTTTTTGGAAGCAACCGGCGACATCATTATTATTCAAGACGCTGATTTGGAATACGACCCGGAAGATTACAAACGGCTTCTTAAACCAATTTTAGACGGAAAGGCCGATGTGGTTTACGGCTCTCGGCTGACCACCGCCGAAACCAAACGCGTTTTGTTTTTTTGGCATTGGGTCGGCAACAAAATTTTGACATTATTTTCCAATATACTTACAAATTTAACCATCTCCGACATGGAAACTTGCTATAAGGTTTTTACAAAAGAAGTCCTGGATTCTTTTAAGCATAAATTAAAATCCAAAAGATTCGGCATTGAGCCGGAGTTGACCGCCCGCGTGGCCAAAGGCAGATGGCGGATTTACGAAGTGGGTATTTCTTACAGCGGCCGGACTTACGCCGAGGGCAAGAAAATAAACTGGAAAGACGGGCTGGCGGCGTTTTGGCACATTATTAGATTTAATTTTTTTTCTAGTTGAAATAAATGGCGCTCAAAAAATTATTTTTTTTGATAATTGTTTTATCTTTTATCATACCCCTCGCTTATTCTTTTTATTTCAGAATCCATCCTTCGGTTGACGCCCGGGCTTACGACAATATCGCTTACAATCTTGCTTCGGGTCGGGGTTACCGAGAATCTCTGGATATTCCTCTGGAGATGGATTACAGTCTTGTCAGAGTCGGGCCCGGTTACGAATTTTTTCTCGCCGGTTTATATTATATTTTCGGCCACCGCTATTGGCCGGTTTGGATTGTTCAATCATTGCTTCAGGCCTTGGCGGCTGTTTTGACTTTTTTAATAGCCAAAGAAATCTTTAAAAAAAATTGGGACCCGAAAATCGGTTTGGTTGCCGCGGCTTTTGTCGGCTTTTCTCCCGACTTAATAACTATCAGCGCTATGCTTCTTTCCGAAACTTTGGCGATTTTTCTCGTTTTGCTTTCGGTCTATCTTTTTTTTAAGTATTACAGTCAGAAAAAATTATTTTTAATTTTAGCGTTGGGGGCGGTTTTCGGCTTTACGGCTTTAGTTAGGACTCCAGTTTTTCTCCTTCTAATTCCTTTTTTTATTTTTTTGATAAAAAATAAACGTTGGCTTCATATTTCACTTTTGGTTTTGACGATTTTTTTTATTTTCCTTCCCTGGAGTTTAAGAAACTACAAGATTTATCATAAATTTATTCCAACTAACGCGGCTCTTGGTTATAATTTGGTTGCTGGCAATCATTCGGGAGCCAGCGGCGAACTCGAACCTTATCTTCCGCTTAGTGAAAATTTCAAGAAACTCGGACCGATAAAAACCGGCGAAATCGCTCAAAAAGAAGCCTTGCAGTTTATTTTCGCGCATCCTTTAGAATTTATTAAAGTGACTTTATACCGAATTTCTATGTATTTCAGTTTTGCCCGGCCGACCGGATTTTGGCCCTACTTGTCCGGTTTAAACAAAATCATTACTCTTATTGTTTCCTCTTTTTACGCTTTTTTACTTTTCACCGCGGGTTTTATCGGCATAAGCCAAATCAAAAAAATTGAAAAAGAAGACCGAAAAAAAGTTCTGTATTTTCTTTCAATGCTGGTTTTGATGCCCCTGGGAATTATTTGGATTGTGGTTGAAACCCGCTATCGATTTTTGATTTATCCGTTTTTGGCTATTTTTTCCGGTTATGCTTGTTTATGTTTAAGAGCCGGCTGGCTCAGAATAAAATCTCTTAGTTTATTAATTTCCTCAATTTTTATTTTAAATACAATTTTTGACGCCGCCAGAAATTTTCCCCGGATTTTGGAGCGGCTTTTAGAAATACATTTCTAAAGCGCCTGTTTTTTCAAGGAAATAATAAAGGTGTTAGGACCGGGATTTTTTAGTTTGAAAAAATCTGAAATGTTGCCGAAAGCGCCACTGGTAAAATCAAAACCGTCGTTTTCCGAGCCCTTAAAAATTTTGAGAGGCGTTCCCATTTGACCGAGAGTCTGCCAGGCTTTTTCTTTTTTGGAGTTGCTGCTGAAATGTTCTTGGCCTAAGAATATGTATTGATAGCGGTTATTTTTGACGTATTCTTCAATATTTTCGTAAAACAAGGACGATTCTTGCTCCGTAATCGTATAAAGATTCAGGGCGTGAAAGGATTTTGGCGTCGTGAAATCTCTTTCCATCAAATCAGTCTGTCTTAAAGAACTGGCTTGAATTTTCTCTTGTTCTTTTATGGCTTCGGGAGTGGCGGCCAGTCGCGTAAGAGGAGCGGCCACGATGATTTTTGTTTGCTCGGGCAGGTTGGCTTCAATCCATTGGCGGGCTTGAAGCCGGGTGTCATTTTTTAAAATAAGAAAATCCAATTTTATCGCGCCGGCCAGCATCAAAACAAAGCCCGCTCCGCCTAAAATCGCAATCAGCCGCCGATTTTTATTTCTCATTTTAAGCCATAAATTATAAAGGCCATAACCGGCGATTAGGGCGAAAAGGGGATAGAGATAAAGAGCAAAGCGGTTTTGGTAATAAAAAATAAAGTAAAAGACGGAGATATACCCGTTTATAAAAATCAGCCACATCCAAAAATATTTTTTCAGATTTAAAAAAAGAAAGCCGTTGCCGATGACGAGGAAGAGAAATAAAACCGGTTCTGAATGAGCCAAAGAATTCCAGAAGGCCCCCTGCATCTTAAGGGCGCCTAGGAACGTTTTAGTTTGATGGGCGGTGCTGTTTCCCAGAAGATAACCGAAGGGATAGATTAAATAACCCATCAGCGCGAGCAGACCGAATATTCCCGATGATAAATAAGGGATTTTATTTTTAAAAAAGTTTTTCCAAGATGTTTCCTGGTCAAAAAAGTACCAAAGTCCGATAAAGAGCGCGGCAAAGGCGGCCAGCAGATGGACGCCAAATCCCAGTCCGGCGATTAAACTGGCTTGAACGTACTTTTTTGTTCTATTGACGTCGGGCCGGCTTAGCCAGTATAAAACCAGACTGAATATAAAAACGTTAATTACCCAGTCTCTTCCCAAAAAAGAGAGGTTGATATGCAGCAGACTTAAGGCCAGAAAAGTTGACGAGAGCAGGGCGATTGCTTCTTTCCGAAAAACATTTTTCGCTATTTTATAAATTAACCAGACGGTCAAAACTCCAAACAACACATTTATGACTCGCGCGGTTATAAACAAGGAGGAAGGGTCGCTGATTATAAATCGGCTGAAATCAGACAGCCCGCCTCTAAAAAAAATTAATTTCGCGGCCAGAACCGCTAAAAACGGCGCCACATAAACATAAGCGATAAAAGGAGGAAAATATAATATTTTTTGAAATTCCGCATAATGAGTTCTCGGCCAGAGAGTTTTTTCCTCAATCATTTTTAAGGCGGCGACCACATAAGGCGATTCGTCTCCCACCAATCGCAAAGGAAGACCGTAAGTTACGCCCGCGATTCTTATTAGAAAAGCCGCCAGAAGAATCACAAATAAAATTTTTTTCATACTTGAAATGATACCATATAATTTATTAGAATATAAATTGAGATGTTAAGAGTTTTATTGATGAAGCCGTATTCGGAAGCGGATGAATTAATTCCGCCTTTTGGGCTTGGTTATCTGGCCACGGCCATCCGCGCCAAACACGAGGTTAAAATTTTAGACGGCGTCAAAGAAAAACTGACCTTAGTGAAATTTAAGAAAATCCTGGAACGGGAAAAATTCGATGTTATTGGAATTCAAATTTTCACTTTTCATCTTAACGCGGCCAAAGGTTATGTGAGATTGATTAAAGAAGCCAGTCCGGAAACTAAAATCGTCTTGGGAGGGCCTCATCCCAGTTGCGACCCGGAAAATATATTTTCTTATTTCCCGGAAATTGACTGGGCTTTTCGGGGCGAGGCGGAGATTGGTTTGGCTAGATTGCTTGATTTGATGAGCGAAGAAAAAGAAATCAGTCGTCCCGCTCTTTTAACCGTTCCCGGTTTGATTTGGCGCGATGAAAATCAAAAAACCATCGTTAACTCACCGCTCTTCGCGGAAGATTTGGACAGCTTGGGTTATCCCAGCTGGGATTTGTTAAGACCGGACAATTATCCTTTGGCTCCCCACGGCGCCTTTTTCAAAAATTATCCCATCGCTCCCATTATTATCACCCGTGGCTGTCCGTTTTCTTGCACTTATTGCGCCGGCCCGCTTGTTTCGGGACGAAAAATCAGAAAACGGAGCGTGGGTTTGGTCATTGAAGAGATAAAAGATTTATATCATAACTACGGCATCAGGGAGATTCACATTGAGGATGATAATTTTACGATGGACAGAAATTTAGTTCTGGAATTTTGCCAAAAACTGGAGGAAAATAAACTGGATATCACCTGGACTTGTCCCAATGGCGTGCGGCTGGACACTTTAGACAAAGAATTGATATTGGCTATGAAAAACAGCGGTCTTTACAGCATTTCGGTGGGAATTGAATCCGGGTCGGAAAAAATTTTAAGAGATATGAGGAAAGGCCTTGGCAAAGAGAAGATAAAAGAGAAGATTAATCTTTTGAGAGAAGCGGGATTGGAAGTAAGCGGATTTTTTATTGTGGGCTATCCCACGGAAACCAAAGAAGACATTTTAGCAACCATCGCTTTTGCCAAGGAGTTAGGAATTAAAAGAGCCGGTTTTTCCGCTTTTAAGCCGTTTCCCGGGACGGAGATAACGAAATATCTCGCGGAAAGGGGAGAATTAGACAAAGACAAGGAGGACTGGGATAAGTATGTTTTGGCCCAAGTCGTTTACGCTCCTCCCGGCATCTCTAAAAATGAATTAAAAAACTTAAGACGCCGGGCCTTAAGGGAGTTTTATTTTAGGCCGAAAATCGCTTTTGGATTTATAAGCGAAATAAAAAATTTCAAGCATTTAACATTGGTGGCAAAGAGAAGCTACAGGTGGTTTTTTAAATAAAATAATTTTTAACAATAATGACTGGGAAAAAATGGGAAATATTCTTTTTGGTTTTATTGTTGGCTCTAGCCTTTTCTTTAAGCACCTACAAGTTGACTGAAAGTCCTCCCACTTGGTTTGACGAAGGTTATATAATTCAATCGGCGCTTAATTTAGTTGAGTCGGGTAAAATGGAGATTCAAATCGCTCCAAACAAAATTGTCAGAAGTTCGGAGCTTTTTTCTACCGGTTATCCGGTTACCTATCCTGTAGGCATAGTTATGAAATTTTTTGGAAGGGGGCTTTTGCAGGCTCGCGCAGTTATGGTTTTGTTTTTAATGCTCTTTGTTTTATTTTTTTACCTCTTTGCCCGAAAAGTATGGGATTTTAAGACAGCCATTCTTTCTTCGTTATTGCTTGCGAGTTTCGCTCCTCTTTACGGCAACGGCAAAAATGTGCTGGGAGAAGTTCCGGGCTTGTTTTTTCTCGTCCTTTTTTTATTTTTTATCAATAAACTGGAAAAGAGCGATTTTAAAAGCTATTTTTATTATGCTATGGCTGGTTTAACAGCGGGCCTTTGCGTTTCCACCAAACCCCTTTTTTTAATTTTGCTTCCCGCCTTGCTTTTAACCCCTCTCATTTTTAAAAGAATCGTTATTTTAAAACTAAAGCCAATGCTTTTGGCCGCATTGTTTTTTTCCTTCCCTCTCGCCCTTTGGTTTAAAACTCAATTTTCAGGCAGTAATTCAATTCCGATGATTTTATCAGATTATTCCAATCCCTACGCTTTTAGCAACGTTTGGCCGGTTATTGTTAAAAACGCGTTGCGTTTTTTGACTGAAGCAACGCCAATATATTTTTTAGCATTACTTATTATTTGGAGTGTTTCCATCATTCTTAAGCTCAAGGCAAGAAAGCAAAAAATCATTTTGGCGGAGGCGGTTTCTTTTATCTTTGTTATTTTAGTTTGGCTGGCTTATTTTCGCACTCCGGGATGGTATAGATATCTTTTCCCGGCCCATATCGTGATGCTTCTTTATTTCCCGGCGGCTTTCTACGTTGTTTTTAATTTTATCGGGAATTTGCGCATTTATAAGCTGGCCGCTCCGCTTCTTTTATCAGCTTTGATTTCTATTCAGTTTTATCAAGTTGGCTTCAGTTCTTGGGTGGCAACGTATTATCATAGCACCAGAGCTAAAGACTTAGCCGATTATTTTAACAAACAAGACAGCTCAAAGAGCATATTTATTTACAGAAATCCGGAAATTGCGGTATTTCTTCAGCATAATAATTATTATCAATATTTAAAATTGCTTGACACTCTTGAAATGGGGGCAGATGAATTGAATAAAATAAATCTAGGCGTGCCTGATGAAGTGGTGATGACCATAGACGGAGCGGAAGAAGCTAATAAAAGAACGCCCGGACTTTTCCTTAATTATAAAGAGAAAACCAGAGTTAACAGATATTTAATTTTTGAAAGGAAATAATTAGTAGGAGGTAAAAATAAGTTCTTGCAACTTCTTGCAAAAAATGTAAGGTTAAACTATTATTGTTTTGTATATTAGTTTTAATTTTTAATCCATGGATAACTATACTACAATTTCCAAATGCCGTCTTTGCGGCTCCAAGGACTTGGAATTTTTACTTTCTTTGGGCAACCACTATGTCAACGATTTTCCCGAAAAACTGCCGCCCAAAAGCATCAAATGTCCCGTTGAAATGATTGAATGCCAAAACTGCTCGCTTATCCAATTGAAGCATTCCGCTCCGCAAGAGATACTTTATGCCCGCCATTATTGGTACAAGTCCGGCATCAACGATGTGATTAAAAATGATTTAAAAGAAATCGCCGAAATAGCGATGAACCATATGGAAAAGGGAGATACCATCTTGGACATCGGCGCCAACGACGGCACTTTTTTGAGTTTTGTGTCGGGAGATTATAAGCGGGTGGGCTGCGAGCCGGCGGATAATCTCATAGGCGAGCTTAGGAAACATGCTGATGTCGCTCTGCATGATTTCTGGGGAGGCGAAAAAAATATTTATCAGGAAAAAGAGAAAGCCAAAGTCATCACCGCTATCGGAATGTTTTACGATTTGGAAGACCCGCTTAAGTTTGTTTCCGACGCCAAAGATGTTTTGCACCAAGACGGAATTTTCATCGCCCAGCTTATGACCGCCAAGCCGATGGTTGAAAATAACGACCTTGGAAATCTTTGCCACGAACATCTTGAGTTCTATCATTATCCTTCGCTTAAATATCTTTTTGAAGCCGCCGGCTTGGAAATATATAAAATAGAAGAGAATAAAATTAACGGCGGAAGCTACCGGATTTTTGCCCGACATTTTAGAAACGGGAGCATAAATTACCCCGAATCAAAGATTGATTGGACGCTTTTTCGGAAAAACATTGAAGAAAACAGGGAGAAATGCGTTTCTTTCATCAAAAAAGAGGCTGGCGACGGCAAAAAAATTTACGCCTACGGCGCCTCTACCAAAGGCAATACCATTCTCCAATATTACGAACTAGGACCGGATTTGATTAAAGGGGCGGCCGATAAAGACTCCGAGAAGTACGGCAAGTATATGCTGACCGGCATTCCCATTGTTCCCGAAGAAGAGGGCCGCCGGCAAGCCGATTATTTTTTAATTTTACCCTACGCTTTTGCCGATATGTTTGCAAAACGGGAGGAGGAATGGCTTAAAAAAGGCGGCAAATTTATTGTTCCCTTGCCTAATTTTCGCGTTCTGTCTTCTTAAAAAAACATTTAATTTAATTTAGGTATGAATGAAAATAGAAAAAAAGCGTTGATTTTCGGCATAACCGGAATGGACGGCTCCCATCTGGCCGATATTTTGTTGAGCAAAGGATACGAAGTTCACGGCCTGATAAGAAAAGCTTCTCTGGATAACAAAAAAAGAATTGAGCACATTTTGGATAAAATCACTCTCCATTACGGAGACCTTTCTGACCCGTCTTCTTTTAAAAGAATTATCAAAGAAGTTGAGCCAAGCGAAATTTACAACGAGGCCGACCAGGACAGCGCGGCCGTCAGTTTTCACAATCCCTATTACAATTCCATGGTTACCGGCGCGGCGGTAGGCGAGATGCTGGAAGCGATTAAAGGAACAGATGTTTGTTTTTTTCAGCCCTTAACTTCCAATATGTTCGGCTTGGCAAAAGAATCGCCCCAAAAAGAAACTACTCCTTTTTGTCCTCAAAGCCCTTACGCTTGCGCCAAAGTTTTTGCTTATCATCTCTGCGGGTTTTACCGCCGTTTGGGAGTCAAGGTTTCAACCGCCATTTTTTACAATCACACCAGTTTTCGCCAAACCGAAGAGTATCTTCTGCCAAAATTGGTCGGTTCGGCTTACAGAATAAAAAAAGGGCTACAGGATAAAATCCGTTTGGGAGACATCAACGCCAAGATTGATATCGGCTGGTCGCCTGATTTTATGGAGGCGGCCTGGCTGATGCTTCAGCAAGAAGAGCCGGATGATTACATTATTGGAACGGGAAAAGTTTATTCAATAAAAGAGATGCTGGATATGGTGGGAATAGATATGAAAAATGTTGAGGTTGATAAGGCGCTTTTAAGACCCGCTTCCACCAGCGTGCTGGCGGCTGATTATTCCAAAGCCAGGAATGTGCTGGGCTGGGAGCCAAAGAATAAAATGGAAGAGATTATAAAAATAATGCTCGTTCATCAAGACAAAAAAGAATAGGAATTATGTTTAAGCCAATAAAGCAAAAAACGGCTTTTATAACCGGCTGCACCGGCCAAGACGGCTCTTATTTGACGGAGCTGCTTTTAAATAAAGGATACATAGTCCACGGGTTTGTCAGGAGGTCTTCTTCTTTTAACAGAGGCAGAATAGAGCATATTTACACTCACCCCGACCTTGACATAAAAGACGCAAAAGACATCGGCCACAACGGGAAGTTTTATCTGCATTACGGAGATATGACCGATTCGGCGTCTTTGGTCAATGCTTTAGCCAGAACCAAGCCCGATGAAATTTACAATTTGGCCGCCCAGTCTCATGTCCAGATATCTTTTGAAACCCCTCTTTATACGGCTCATACCTCCGGTATCGGAGTTCTTAATTTATTGGAAGCGGTCAGAATTTTAGGTTTAAAATCAAAAATATATCAGGCTTCCACCTCCGAACTTTATTCTGGCGACCCCAAAGAAGCGCCCCAGAACGAGTATACGGCTTTTAAGCCCAAAAGCCCTTATGGCGTGGCCAAGCTTTATGGTTTTGAAATAGGCCGAATTTACCGGGAGGCCTACGGAATGTTTATCGTCAACGGCATATTGTTTAATCACGAATCAGAAAGGCGCGGCGAGAATTTCGTAACCAGAAAAATCACCAAAGGCATTGGTGAGATATTAAAAGGAAAAAGGGATTTTATCTATTTGGGAAATTTGGACGCTTCGCGGGATTGGGGATACGCGCCCGAGTATATGGAGGCGGCCTGGCTGATGCTTCAGCAGGATAAGCCCGAAGACTTTGTCATTGCCACCGGCAAAACTCATACCGTGCGGGAATTTGCGGAAGAGGCTTGTTGTTTGGTCGGCCTGAATCATCAAAAGATTATTAAAATCAGCGAGCACTACATCAGGCCGAGTGAAGTTGATTATTTATGCGGAGACGCTTCCAAATCCAAAAGAGTTTTGGGCTGGTCTCCAAAGACTCATTTTAAAGACTTGGTGAGAATAATGGTTGAGCACGACGCGAAATAAAATAAAGAGCCCGGTTATGATATTGAATTTGAGAAAACTAATTTTTCTAATCCGCCGCAGGGCGGTCTCAATGATTCTGCATTGCATGAGAATACGCAATTATCTATTCGGCAAGCTTGATAAGCGCCGCCGGTTTTATGCTGAGTTTTTCATCGACAGATATATCCGCAAGAACTTCTTTCCTGATTTTTCTTATCGTGGCTGCGTAGTAGAGGTGGGGTGCGCAACTCCCAAATTACTTAGTATGAGTCAACACTTTCGTGAGTTTGGTTGGCGATGCATAGGCATTGAGCCAAATCCTCGCTTTGTGGCGCTTCATAAAGCCCGCGGCAACGAAGTCTACGAGTATGCGGCCGCAGACTTTGAGGCTGATGATTATGATTTCGTAGTTGTTGAGGCGAATTCAAACTACTCCGACTGCCATCTTTCGGCGCACTCGTATTCATCTTTGAACATTAAGCCTGAATATGTAAATTATAAAGGAGGCGGAGCCAGCGCTTTTAAACAATCAAAGATTAAGGTGCGCGTTCGCCGGCTGGACAACATATTAAATATTCACTGCCCGGACATATCAAACATTGATTTGCTCACCGTTGACACCGAGGGATATGAAATTGAAGTAATGAAAGGATTTACTCCCGCCCGTTATAAAACGAGGGTCATTGTCTTAGAGAATGCGTTTCACGATTCTGCTTACACTGAATATATGAAAAGCATCGGATACCGCCTTCATAAAAAAATTCATTACAACTACATTTATCTTCCTGTTGAATTATCGTGAAACTGGGATTAAAAATCAGAACCAATCATTTGGAAAGACTGGATGAATATAAAGAGGTGTTTGATTTTTTTGAAATTTTTGTTGAACCGGAAGCCGAGCTCCAACAATTGGAAAATTTAAACAAAGAAATTACCATTCACGCGGCTCATCACGAGTTCGGTTTTAATTCCGGCGACTCCAAAAAATACGAACTCAACAAAAAAATACTGGACCAGGCGATTCAGGCGGCGGAAATCGTAAAAGCCCAATGGATTATTGTTCATCCCGGATACATCGTGGACGATGATTATGAAAAAACGATGATTTCTTTTTTTCAAGAAAATTTTGACAAAAGATTATTGCTGGAAAACTGCCCCTATCTGGATTACAGCGAAAACAACGAGCGATATTTGTTTTCCACTCCCGGCGAGGTTAAAAGATTGCTTGATAAAATCGGTCTTGGCTTATGCCTGGATTTCGGCCACGCCGTCTGCGCCGCTAATGTCTTAAAAGAAGATTCAAGGAAAATGATTAAAGAGTTTTTTGACCTTAAGCCGGAATATTTTCATCTCACGGGAATAGCTATGGACGCCGTAACCAACGACCACGAATACCATTTGGACGAAGTGGAAAATGATTTTGAATTTCTTAAACGTATCGGAAAAAGCCAGCCGCTTGTTTTAGAGGTTCCGCTTAACGACAGAGCAAAAATTTTAAAAGACGCGGAAACGGCGCGCTTGATTGCCGGATAGGATTAAAAAAAATACGAGTCGCTCTTTTTAAGAGCGACTCGGGGGAAAGATGTGGTCGTAGAGGTCAATAATGGAAGGAAAGACCCCGGCCTCCACAAGTTGTTCGCGATTAAAAGCGGTGAAACCGGATTTTTTCTCGTATTCGTTTTCTTCCAGCCGGACTTGAGCCAGTTCCTTTGGCGCGAGTTCGACCGTAAATGTGTAGCCGAGCATGTGGCAGCCAAGGTCTTGCGGCGGTTGTTCCCGTTGATTCCAACGGTAATCCAGAACCGCTGCCAGCGCGAAACGATTAGTTGGCAGTTTAAGTTTCGTTTCTCTCTCAAAACATCTGGCCGCCGTTTCTTCTTTGGTTTCACTCGGTATCATTTTGCCGCCGATAAACCACCAGCCGACATACGGCTTTGTTTTGCGTGGCGCGAGAAAAATGATTTTATTTTTTGAATCAATGGGCACGATGTCAACGCAGGCCGGAACAAAACATTGCAATCCTCGGCCGTATTCTTCGTCCGAGAGCCGCACGGACGGAGTCGGTTTGTAGCCCTTTTCCGTATAGGTCTTAACCAAAACTTGATTCATAATCTCCCTTCCTGTTTTTTTTCATTAGTATAACTTTTCTTACCCCGTTCTCTAACAGATTTATAGTAGCAAATGATTTTGAAAAAGAAAAGAGGGCGGGAAGAAAAACTTCCCGCCCTTTTGTTGAACTTGCCGTGTTTACGCGGCAGAAGGATTTTCGGACGGCATCGGAGAAGGTAAATCCGAGGGCCAGGGATAGAGTCCTTCCATCTCCAGCGATTTTTTCAGCAATTCCAGATATCGCTGGAAAAACGGAATCCCTATTTTCTCGTCCCATATCAGCTTCTTGGCAAGACGTGTGCGGACGCAGAAAGGAGAATTTTCCTCTCCCCATTCCTTTGAGGACATCATGATGTCTTTAAGGACGGTTTTGGGGTCTCGGTAGTTCGCCGTCGGGTCCTCGTCGAAATTAATCTGGTCCACCGTCGGAAGTTCGTGGTAGTACTGGGCGGATCTCATCACGAGTTCTGGCCGGCAATTGACCACGCGGTCGGCATCCTTGAGACAGATTAAAATTTGGTCATCATTCGGACTATCTTTGCCATCGTGTTCTAATATGGCGTTTATGATAGTCGGCACTTCCTCGGTGAAATATAAATCATCTTTTCCTGGCCTTGACGGATGGCAAAAGTCCGTTTTTAAAAGCCAGTTTTTGAGAAGTTTAACCACTTCTTCTTGTGGTGCTTCGTGCCGTCCGACATTCAGTTTTTTCTGCAGGATTCTATCGACATTGTGGCAAAGCCCGGCAGCGCCAGCAAACGCACCAATAAATGATATCCTACCGTATTCATTGTTCCCGATTTGACGGGCGACATCGCCTACCCGGAAAGCATGCGGCCAATCGTGATGGCCATAAAGCCCGACTTCTTCGTGTGCTTTTCGCACCGCTTTCGCTAATTCCGGAAAAATCTCCCAAATCCTCCGTCGTTCTGCTGTTTCTTCTGCCATTGAACTTCTCCTTTCGGTTTCAGTTGAAATTCGGTTTTTTTACACTCTTTTTCAAGATTCAAAGCCGAGAAAAGCATAACGCAAATCAATTTCTGTGTCAAGTCCGGAATATTTTCATCTCACGGGAATAGCCATGGATGCCGTAACCAATGACCACGAATACCATTTGGACGAAGTAGAAAATGATTTTGAGTTTCTTAAACGTATCGGAAAAAATCAGCCACTTGTTTTAGAGGTTCCGCTTAACAACAGAGCAAAAATTTTAAAAGACGCGGAAACGGCGCGCTTGATTGCCGGATAGGATTAAAAAAATACGAGTCGCTCTTTTTAAGAGCGACTCGGGGGATTGTGTTTCCTCTTGTTTTTTTCATTGATACAACTTTTTATCCCGTTCTCTAACGGATTTATAGTAGCAAATGATTTTAAAAAAGAAAAGAGGGCGGGAAGCAAAACTTCCCGCCCCCGTGATAAATCTGCCGCGTTTAGACGACAGAAGGTTTTTCCGGTGGCATCGGAGAAGGCAAATCCGCCGGCCAGGGATAAAGGCCTTCCATCTTCAGCGATTTTTTTAGCAATTCCAGATATCGCCGGAAGAACGGGGCACCAATCTCAGAGTCATTTATGAGTTTTTTGGCGAGCCGCGTCTTGACACAAAACGGGCTTTCTTCTTCCGCCCACTCTAGCGAAGACATTATAACATCCTTCATTACGCTTTTTGGGTCGCGGTAGTTTGCGGTCGGATCTCTGTCCCAATGGATTGGGTCCAAAACCGGCAGGTCATGATAATTTTGCGCCGAGCGAAGCAGGAGTTCCGGTCGGCAATTCACGACTTTATCTGCATCTACTAAGCAGATGCAGACAGGTAAGTCTTCGCCCTCTTTGGAGTCGTGTTTTAACACGGCTTCAACCACATCTTCAATTACAATCGGGCGGTTGAAGAAATCTTCACTGCCTCTGTCGAGCCACGCGAGCACAAGCTCGCGAATTTTTTCTTCAGGGACATCGCGCCGGCCTAATTCTAATTTCTTTTGCAGTATTCGGTCGGCATTATGGCATAGGCCGGCCACGCCCGCCATCCGAGCAATGGTCCTATCTCCATACTGGTCCATTCCAATCCGATAGGCCATATCGCCTACCCGGAAAGCGTGGACCCAGTCGTGGTGGCCGTAAAGCCTAACCTCCTCGTGAGCTTTCCTTACCGCCTCCGCCAGTCTCGGAAACATCTCCCAAATCCGTTTTTTCTCTGCTACATGCGTTCGTTGCTCTACCATCGATTCCTCCTTCTTTCGGTTTCAGTTGAAATTCAGTTTTTTACACGTTACACGCTTTTTCAAATTTTTAGCATTCTTTCCCTTCTCTTTAGTTATGAGATGAAGTACATCAAGACGGACAGGAACACGAGCGAATATGGCAGGCCGAGCGCCAGGAGATTGGACACGAACTCGGTGTCCAAATCGTTCTCTTTGGCAAAGACCAGTGCCATAATACTCGTCGGCAAGCAGGTGCCTATGATTACTGCGGCCCGTTCCATTCCGGTCAGGCCGAAAAGCCGGACGAGGCCGAAAGCCACGGCTAAACTGCTGATTGTCCGGAACGCCATTGTGAGAACCGGCAATTTGAACAAGCCAATTTTCGGCTCAAATTCCAGTCCCAGCATAGCCATTACCAGAAACACCAGTCCGGCGCCGGCGACATCGAGAATGCCGTAAAACATCGGACTTTTGAAATTGGCAAAGTTTAGGAGAAGCCCGGCCGGAATCGCCCAGACCAAAGGCATCTTGAACATCTGGATAAGAGATTTGGCGATTGCGGCTTTGCCGCTCGCGCCTTTTCCAAGCAGGACGGCGAAAAAATAAATCAGAGAAAATTCTATCAGGGCGTTTCCGAAGTCCCAGAGGACAATTCTTGAAAGCCCGAGCTCGCCAAAAGCCGCCAGCATCATAGTGTAACCGACAGTTCCTCCTTCAAGAGTAGGGAAAGCGATAATGAAGCTTCCGCGCGTTTTGCCTTTAAGGTTCAAGATGTGCGATAGTGCATACCCGATTGCCAGAAGGGATAAAACTCCGAGCGTTGCGATGAGCGGCAGGTAAAGAAGATTCGGCGTGATAGTCGCTTGGGCCAGCGATTTGGTTATAATCGCCGGCGCTACCAGCCAGACTATCAGCTTGCTGACGGCATCATTATACTCCTTTCTTAACACATTACCGCGCTTCAAGAAATATACCGCTATAAATATAATGAACAGCGGCAAAACTTTCAGTATCGTACCCATGTTTTCTCCTTTAAGAGATGTTTATGTCAAAGATCCGCACACGAATTCCTTTTTATGATTAGCATAATTATTAAAAAAAGTCAACACTTTGTATAATTTATTGTTTTATAATATGATAGGGAATACGATTGATTATGCCAAAAAATAAAAAATACATTAAAGTTTGCGAGCCGGACATCACTCAAAAAGAAATTGATTATGTCGCCAAAGCCGTTAAAGAGACTCATATCTCCAGCACTGCCAAATACACCAATTTATTTAAAGAAAAGTTTGCCGAAAAAATCGGAGTAAAGCACGCCGTGGCGGTTAACTCCGGCGGCTCGGCTCTTTTTTTGGCTCTTTGGGCTTTAGGCGTCAGAAAAGGGGACGAAGTGATTGTTCCGACTTTTACCATGGTGGCCACGGCTAACGCGGTGGCTCATTGCGGAGCCAAGCCGGTTTTCGTGGATTGCGAGGAAAACGGCAATATAGATGTAAGCAAGATAGAGGAAAAAATCACTTCAAGAACCAAAGCCATTATGCCGGTTCATATTTATGGCCATCCCTGCGATATGGACGAAATTAAAGCCATAGCCAGAAAACATAGTTTGTTCGTCGTGGAGGACGCGGCGGAAGCGCACGGGGCTTTGTATAAAAAGAAAATGGCCGGTTCTCTGGGCGACATCGGTTGTTTCAGTTTTTACGCCAATAAGATAATCACCACCGGAGAGGGCGGAATGATAGTCACCAATAATCAATCTTTGGCGCGCCGTTTGAGCAAGCTCAAGGCCTATCATTTTTCCGACAAGAAGCATTTTTGGCATAAAGAGCTGGCTTGGAA
>Ga0209211_10004545_pt1 | contig 21469 bp, 19 predicted proteins | sample RifGroA2_FD_183992 | JGI IMG/M metagenome (GOLD analysis project Ga0209211, IMG submission 183992) | Groundwater microbial communities from Rifle, Colorado, USA - Groundwater A2 (SPAdes) (version 2) | ecosystem: Environmental > Aquatic > Deep subsurface > Groundwater | place: Rifle, Colorado...
ATACTTTTTCCCGTGAGCTTGAAAACGGCTTGGATTAAAAGCTTCTTAGCCTGTAGTCTAGCCGACCAAAGATCAGCCGCTGGAATTTCCTCAACCTTTTGCCAAAGTTCGGTTTTATCTGAAAAGTCTCCCCAATTAGGATCAAGATATTTGGCATAAAGTTGATCCATAGGCTTGCAGACCCAGCGTTTGGGGTAAACAGCGTTAGTAATGGGGATGATTGGGTTTTTATCTTTTGCAGGGGCAGGGAAGAGGAATGACCATAATTTTTGCGAAAACTGGGAGTGTCTTTTGCTGACGCTGTTTATTTTACCGCTTAAAGTTAAAGCTAAAACTGACAGACTAAATGCTTTGCGGTCATTTAATCCCACCCCGCCAAGCTTAAGAAGATCTAAAAGAGATACTTTGCATCCATTAAAAAGACTCTCAAGATAAGGGCTGATAATTTCTGTTGGAAAAAGGCTTTCTGCACCACTAACAGGGGTATGGGTAGTGAAGATAGTTGTTCTTTTGATTTCTTCTTTAGCTTCTGCCAGCGTTTTGCCTAAAACCAGCTGTTCACGGATGCGCTCTAAAATTGAAAAAGCGGCATGATCGTCGTTAATATGCCAAAGCTTGATCGGAAGATTTAAACTCCTAGCTAACCAAACCGCGCCTACTCCCAAGAGAATGTCTTGGCTAATGTGAGGGGTCCATTCTCCTTCGTAAAGACGGTTAGTTAAATCCTGATCCAAACTGTTATTAAGGTCTGTTGCGGCATCCAAAAGATAGAGAGGAGTTTTGTTGGCCATTTTTTTTAGGACTTTTAGATAAACAATTCGTGATGCAAGGGGAACTTCAATGACCAAAGGTTTTCCATTGGAATCATAAACTTCTTTAACCCCTAATTCTTCCGGGTTCAATTCAAAATGTTGGGTTTCTTGTTGATTATCAAGGCTTATTGTTTGTTGAAAAACACCTTGGCGATAAAAAAGGCTAATGCCGACAAGCGGAAAATTGGAATCAGAGGCTTCCATTAAAATATCACCAGCCAAAACCCCCAGGCCTCCGGCATAAGTTGGCATATTATCATTAACGGCAAATTCAGCCGAAAGATAAGCTATCATGGTCTTAATTACAGCGGATTTTGTCTTAATCGTCAAGCGTGGTAAAATTCTTTCATGTATTGGGCAAATTTTTTGCATATTTACCAGCCGCCAAATCAAGACCCAGACGTTCTCAAAGAGATTACCATCTTGAGTTATTTACCTCTTTTAAAAGGCGTTTTGAATAATCCAAAAACTAAGCTTTGTCTTAATATTAATGCTTGTTTGCTTGACCTTTTTGCCCAAAATAATTATCAGGAGGTTTTGGAGCTTTTAAGAAAACTTCTTGAGAAAGGCCAGCTTGAAATTACCGGATCAGCTAAGTACCATGCCTTTTTGCCGCTTTTATCAGAGAACGAGGTTAAACGACAGATTGAACAAAATGAAAAGACCCTGAAGTTCTATTTTGGTGATTTATGGAAGAAGAATGGTTTTTTTTCTCCGGAGTTAGCTTATGATTTTAAAACGGCTAAAATTGTTAAGGAAATGGGATATCAGTGGATATTGGCTCCGCAGATCTCTTACGGCCCTCAACCGCCATCCTTTGATACAATTTACCAAATTAAGGGGATAGAACCATTTTCGGTTTTCTTTAGAGATAAGAGAGTTTCCATCTTAATTCTAGCTGGCTACGCTCATAATGCCCAAGCCTTTTTTGAGGAAATTTCTGATGTCTTAGAGAATTCCAATCGGTATCTTACAACTATTATGGATGGCGAAACCTTTGGCCATCATCGGCCGGGTCTGGAAAGATTTTTAGAAGAGTTATATCAAAGTGAAAAACTGCAGACTGTTTTTATCTCAGATTTGCCCAATCTTTTTAAAAAAAGAGAAATAGTTGAGCCGCGGGCAGCTACCTGGTCTAATGAAGAGCAAGATTTCTGGTTAGACAAAGAAAAGCATATAGTCAGAGATAACCCTTTTTTACTTTGGAAGGATCCATCCAGCGAGATTCATCGATTGCAATGGGAATTTACAGATTGGGTAACGGAAAAGGTTGAAGATCAAAAGTTAAAGATTAAAGGTGATAAAGAAAAAATAAAATGGGATACAGCTAGACTAAAGTTGGATCAAGCAATTAGTTCAGACCAATATTGGTGGGCCTCGGCCAAGCCTTGGTGGTCGTTAGAAATGATTGAAAATGGTGGTTACTTTTTAAAAGACGTTATTAATGCTCTTTTTGATGAAAATTCCGAAGAGGGGAAAAAGGCCTTTGATTATTATTTAAAAATTATTCTTGAGGGCTTTAGAATGCAAAGAGAGGGGATTGTCAAGGGTAAATACAAAGAAATGAGAAATCCAATCTTGGATATCCCTTTTAAGGAAAGAACAAGCCCTGAATGGTTTAATCAGATAATTTTGGAATTTGAAGATGAAATGAAGAAAGCTGCCCAAAGTTTGGACTTTGAAAAGGCGGGGAAATGGCGCGATGCTATCTCTAAGCTATCTTCCGGCAGTGATTTTTTTGATGCTGTTCATGTAGTTGATCAATTGTGGACTGCCAGACGATTGCCTTCGTTGAAATCCTATTTTGAGATGAAACCGGAAGAAATATCAGATTTTGCCAAAAAAAATCTCTTGCCGACGGATAAAAAACTCTAGAAACTTATTCGCTTTTCCCCAACACCCATAATACTTGTTCTTTTGTATATCTGCGATCGCCTCGTGAATTAATTCTAATAGGTGGTAGTTTACCTTTATTGCCCCAACGCTTAATAGTTAAGGGCGAGACACGGAGGATCCTGGCCACCTCTTTAACGGTTAACAATTCCGGCCAGTTTTCGGCAAATTTGGACATATCCCCAGTTTAACAAATATATCAAAAGGTATCAATGGCGAATTTCGAAGTACGAAATCCGAAATAATTACTAATTTCTAAATCAGAATGTCGGAATGATTTTTCGTAATTCGGATTTAGTCATTCGGATTTTTTTCGGATTTCTGATTTCGTCATTCTGATTTACTTCAGCTCGACCTTTGCTCCTGCTGTTTCCAGCTTTTTCTTAGCTTCTTCGGCTACTTCTTTCTTAACAGCAATTAGAACTGGCTTTGGCGCGCCTTCAACCAAATCTTTGGCGTCTTTAAGGCCCAAGTCGGGCTTAAGCTCACGGACAGCCTTAATTACATCAATTTTCTTTTCTCCAAACGCGGTTAAAATTACATCAAATTCACTTTTTTCTTCTGCCTCGGGTCCAGCGGCGTTTGCTCCTGAAACTGCACCGGCTGCCATTTGCGGCATGGCCGCCGAGATGCTGAATTTTTCCTCCAGAGCTTTAACCAGTTCAGAGACTTCCAGCAAGTTTAATTTTTCAATTTCTTCAATAATTTTTTGAATGTCAGACATATATTCTTAATTTTAAATTTCAAATTTAAAATTTTAAATTATTATAGCACCTCCTTTTTGATGTTTGATAATACGTACAAAAGTTTGGTTTGATTAGTTTTAAGATCCCAGGTAAAGCGTGTTATGAAGGCTTTTAGGTCAATTAAAAGTTTAGTAAGGATAATTTCTTTTGAGGGAAGTTTGGCAAGTTCTCTAATCAGAGAGTTGTCCAGGAATATTTTGTCAAAAAAACCAAACTTTAACTTTGGGATACCGGTATCTTTTGAAAAATCCTGTAGGATTTTGAGGGCGGTGTTTTCGTCTTTTGAAAAGACTAAGGCGGTTGGTCCGGAAAGCTCATTATTGTCGGCAATTTTTAGCTGGGAACCGTTTAAGGCTTGTTTGAGGAGGGTGTTCTTGATTATCTGGAAGTCGCCTTTGGCATTTTGGATCTTATTCCTTAATCCTTCGGTCTGTTTAGTGGTTAGCCCTTGGTAATCGGCTAAAGCCACGGTTTTTGCTTCTTGGAGCTTAACAATTAAATTTTTGACAATGATTTGCTTTTTTTCGCTTGGCATATATTTTCCTACCGTTGGGCAATTTAAACCTCGTTTTACTGAGATCCCAATGGTTTTAGGAATTAGCTAACTTCAGTTTAACACCGAAGTCAAGTCTGATAGTGCAAAACTCAAAGTGCAAAGTGCAAAACCAAGTTCAAAGTTAAAAGTCCCGCTTAGAGCGGAATCCCACCAAAGGCGGTGACCTTTTTCAGTTTTGAGATTTGAACTGTGGCTTTGAGTTTTGAGATTTGATTTTTGAACTCATACGACCTCTATTCCTATTGATCTGGCTGTTCCGGCTATAATCTTTTTGGCTGCAGCTAGGTCTTTAGCGTTAAGGTCGGCCATTTTTTGAGTAGCAATTTCCTCCAGCTGACTCTCAGAGATTTTGCCGGCCTTTTCCCGTCCGGTAGTTTTGGCTCCCTTTTCTACCCCGGCCGCCTTTTTCAGAAGAATTGAGGCTGGTGGCGTTTTAACAACAAAAGTAAAAGAACGGTCTTCAAAAATGGTAATAAGGGCCGGTAAAATAGTACCTTTTTGATTGGCAGTTTTTTCATTGTATTGCCTAACAAAATCCATAATTGCCACTCCGTGTTGACCCAAAGCTGGTCCGACCGGAGGGGCGGGAGTGGCTAAACCGGCTGGTAAATTAAGTTTTAAGATAATCTTGACCTTTTTTGCCATATTCTTTACATTTCCCAGATTACATTTTTGAAACCTGTAAAAAGTCTAACTCTACCGGTGTCTCCCGGCCAAAAATGGAAACCAAAACCGTTAACTTACCCTGATCTTCATCAATTTTATTAACGGTTCCCACAAAATCGGCAAACGGGCCGTCAACAATTTTAACAGCTTCAGAAACAGAAAACTCGGTTTTAAACTTGGGCGCCTCTTGCAAAGAATATTGTAAAATGGCCTGTACCTCGTTTTCGTTTAAGGCAATAGGTTTGGCCACGGTTCCAACAAATCCGGTTACCCCCGGGGTGTGGCGGACGCAGGAAAAGGTATTGTCATTGAGATCCATTTTGATCATGACGTATCCTGGGAATATTCTTTCCTGCACTTCGCGTTTCTTGCCTTCTTTGACTTCAATTTTCTTGGCGGTGGGTACTACCATTTCAGTAATCTGGTCCCCCAGACCAAAGGTTTTTATTCTTTTTTCTAAATTAATTTTTACTTTGTTTTCATGCCCCGAATAGGTGTGGCAAACGAACCATTGCAACAAAATAAGAACTCAAAACTCAAACGTCAAAGATCAAAGCCAAATGTAAAAACTTAAAACTAAAAAGATTTAAGATTTGAAATATGGATTTGAGGTTTGAGTTTTAAGATTTGAGATTAACTATTCATCTTTTGATTAAACTTTGGATAACTCTTGATAAAACAAAATCAATTCCTCCAATATAAACTCCTAAAACCGCCGAAACAATGATAACAATCAGGGTTAATCGGATGGTCTCTTTTTGGCTTGGCCAGCGGACTTTTTTGAGTTCGCCTAAGACCTCTTGTGAAAACTGGGTTATTGTACCAAATGAAAGCATTAAAAACAAGTTTATATCCGTCTAGCTCGAGTTTGCAACTCTCGCTAGCCGGCTATATATTCACTGACTCTCTCCCGATTGAGTCGGGATCGAGTAAGTGGAATATAAGCCAAAAAACCCGATTTGGCAAGCTGAAAGAATCGGGATATATCCGTCTAACTCGGATTTGCATCCTCGTTAGTCGGTATCAGGAGCTTTAGCTCCGCAAGCTCTGCTTATATACTCTCTAAACTCTAATTTGCAGCTACAAATTAGAGTAAGAGAAGTATAAGATAAAGGCTATGGAGGTTATCAAGCCGAAAAGATTGCAGAAAGGCGATAAAGTGGCTGTTGTTTCGCCTTCTTATGCTGAAGCCAAAACAATGCCCAATCGGTTGCAGCAATCCTTTGTTTTTCTCAAATCATTGGGGTTAGAACCAATTTTGATGCCCCATGCTTTAGAGCAAGATAAGGATTTGCCTTATTTGTCAGCTTCTCCAAAAGATCGAGCCGCTGATATCAACCAAGCTTTTGCCGATTCCTCGATTAAAGCTATCTTCTGCACGGTTGGCGGCGAAAATTGTAATGGCTTGCTACCTTTTTTAGATTATGAATTGATAAAGAAGAACCCTAAAATCTTTATTGGTTTTTCTGATGTTACGGTTTTGCTTTTAGCAATTTTCCAGAAAACAGGATTAGTAACTTTTCACGGTCCAAACCTTTTATTTACCTGGGGCTCGGTTAGGAATCCATCAGTTTATTCAGTAGATTCGCTGACGACGATGATTTTTGGCGGTAAGAACTTGACTTTTAAGCCAGCTTCTTATTATTCAGATATTTCTTTTGAATACACCGATGAAGTTTTAGAGGAATTCAGCTTGAATCAAAAGGGCAAAAATTGGAAATTTGTTAAAAAAGGTAAGGCAGAAGGTAAACTTTTGGGCGGTGGCATGGAGAGTATTCAGCATCTTAGGCAGACCGATTTTTGGCCTAACTTTAAGGACTCTATTCTATTTTTGGAGGAATGTGACGAAACGGTGGCATTACTGCATCAGTGGCTAACAAATCTTCGATTAAGTGGAGTTTTTAATCAGATTCAAGGGTTGATTATTGGTAAAATTGCCGATAAAGATAAGGTTTGGGACGATCAACCGCAAGGTTTGGGTTGGGACCAAGGGATGTTTGAAAAAATGCTGTTGGCGGCAACCCAAGGCTATAGTTTCCCGATTTTAACTGAGGTTGATTTGGGTCATACCAGGCCGATGCTGACTTTGCCAATTGGCATTCAAGCAAGAATTAATTTGAATGGAACAATTGAGTTATTAGAAAGATCAACTGTCTAGGGTAAGCGCAATCTAGATTTTGAATTTTGGTATTTGAATTTGATTTGTTATTTGGATTTTGAAATTTGGATTTTTACGAACACTGTTGGTTTTTGATGTATTGTCGTGAAAGTATAAGATAGACTATCATTAATAGTAGGAGTTTTATAAAACTGCCATGCCCTTTTTTCAGAATCTTTCATCCTCAGAGCAACGCCGAATTAGACTCATGAACATGGTCAATCAGCCAGCCGGAGAGGAGAGAGGCGAGTCGATTCCTTCAATTAGACCAATTGTTTCTGAGAAGTTGAATTCCCTTGAAAGCTTTACTCCTCAAGAGATTAAAACAACAGAAAAAGTTGAAGAAAGATTTGAAAAACAAATTGAGAAAGATGACCAAAAAATTCTCAAAGAGGTCTTAGCGGAAAAGGCCCAAGAATTAGGATTGCCGTTAACCCAAGCGGAAATTGTCAGCGGAGAAAAAGTTTCCGTCAAAGATGGATTGCGTTGGGTAACCGAATGGTGTTTAAAACAGATAAAACATTTAACTCCGGATAAATTTGTGGGCGCGGAATATGAATCATTGAATATGGTTTTTTTGGAGGTTAGGGTTCCTAAAGAAAATGAAGTAGAGATTGCGGCGGCTGAACCCATGTTTTCTAACTTGTACGGAGTGTATAAAGGAGGGTTTTTGAGTAAGTTTTTTACCCGACAAAAGGTTTTCTCCTTTGAGATAGTGGCTACGGATAGTGAAATTAAGATGATTGTTGGTTGCGACAAGTCCTTAAAAGATTTTGTGCAAAAACAAATTAACGGTTCATACCCCGAGGCAGAGGTCAATGAAATCAAAGAGCCCAACCCTTTTTCCAAAGGTGGAAGGGTGGCTTGCGCCGAACTGATAACTTCCGGCCCGCCTTATTTTCCCACTCGTGGTTATCCGGAATTTGAAAAGCAATCTGACCCTTTAAGCAATTTAACTTCGTCAATCTCAAAATTATCCCAAGGTGAGGCGGCCATGATTCAGATTCTTATTTCTCCGGCTGGGGATGATTGGCGAAAACGGGGTCAAAAATTTGTCACCTCAGCTCAAACGCCGTCGGATAAGGACGACAACCGTCCCAAGGTTTTTGTTGATCAAAAAACAATAGAAGGTATTAATAAAAAACTGGTTAAGGTTGGTTTTAACGCGGTGGTGCGGGTGGTTGCCGAAGCCAAAGATGACATCTCGGCTGACCTTTTGCTCAACACCATTGTGGCCAGCTTTCAGCAATTTAACCTGCCGCATTTAGCCTCTTTTAAGACCAGAAAAAAATGGTTTGGCAATTTTATTTTGGATTTTATGTATAGGTTTGTGCCCACTTTTATGCATTCTACGGTTTTAAACACCGAAGAGTTGGCCACTGTCTATCATTTTCCCAACTCCAAAGTACAAACCCCGCATCTTTTATGGCTTCAGGCCAAAGTCAGCGAAGCGCCGCAAAATTTACCAACCGAAGGCTTATATCTTGGCTTTTCGCAATTTAGGGGAGAACAAAAAAAAGTCTTTTTGCTGCCGGATGATCGCCGCCGGCATCAGTACATTATTGGGCAAACCGGCACCGGCAAATCGGAATTCCTTAAACGCATGGCTCTGCAAGATATTTACGAAGGCCGGGGTTTGGCTTTTATTGATCCGCACGGTCAAGCTATTGAAGACTTGTTGCCGTATATTCCGAAAAACAGGATTGACGACGTGATTTATTTTAATCCGGGTGATTTTGAGAGGCCTTTGGGGCTCAATATTTTGGATGTTAAAACAGAACAACAAAAACATTTGGTCATCAATTCTTTTATTGCTCTTTTGTACAAGCTTTATGATCCCAATCGCCAGGGAATCATGGGTCCCCAATTGGAAAGAGCCATTAGAAATGTAATGTTGACGGCCATGAGTGAAGAAGGTAATACCATGATTGAGGTTTTAAGAATCTTAATTAGCGCCGATTACGCTCGTTCAAAAATTCCTTTGATTCAGGATCCCATGGTTAAACGTTACTGGACTGAAGAAATGGCGCAGACTAATGAGTTTCATAAATCGGAAAAACTGGGCTACATTGTGTCCAAGTTTGATAGATTTGTAACCGAAATTGTGATGCGCAATATTGTTGGTCAGGGGAAGTCATCTTTTGATGTTAGAGAGGCAATGGATAACCATAAAATACTACTGGTTAATTTGTCCAAAGGTTTGATTGGTGAGGAAAACTCTAACTTTTTAGGTCTTTTGTTGATTCCCCGGATCTTGAGTGCCGCTATGTCTAGGGTTGATATTGAAGAATCAAAAAGACAGGATTTCTTTTTGTACGTTGACGAGTTCCAAAATTTTGCCACTCCAGATTTTGTGCAAATTTTATCTGAAGCCAGAAAATACCGTTTGGATTTGATTGTGGCCAATCAGTTTATTGCTCAGTTAGATGACAAAATTAAAGATGCCATTTTTGGCAATGTAGGCACAACAGTTGCGTTTAGGGTTGGCTTAGATGATAGTGATTATTTAGAAAAGCAATTTGAACCAACCTTTAAGAAAGCAGATTTGATTAATAACCCAACTGGTAGTTGTTATCTAAGGCTTTTAATCAAGGGCCAGCCAACAGCGCCGTTTTCTATGAAGGTGGATTGGGATTTTTTGAAGAACTTTGAGAAAGATGAGGAAAGGGGCAAGGCGATTATTGAGCTGTCTCGCTTGAAGTACGGCAGAGATAAGGCGCTTGTTGAGGCAGAGATTAAAGAAAGAGCGCAGCTGTAATTTTTAATTTGAAATTTTTAATTTTTAGTCAATCAAAAATGATTAAATATTAAACTTTGAATGTTGGATAAAAGTGACAAGAAGTTCAATCTTGAGGAGAGAACGGCTGCGTTTGGGGAAGATGTTATTGATTTATGCAAGAAGATACCGAAGAACACAGTGACTATAGTCGTCATTAGTCAAACAGTAAGATCGGGAACCAGCGTTGGGGCAAATTACTGTGAGGCTAACGGAGCGTCTAGCAGAAAAGATTTCAAGAATAAAATTTATATTTGTAAAAAGGAGGCTAAAGAAACTCAATATTGGCTAAGGATACTAGCTAGAGCAACTCCGGAGCATAAAGAAGAATGTCGTAGGCTTTGGCAGGAGGCCAAAGAACTAGCCATGATTTTTGCTACTATTGCCAAGAATACTAGTTGAGATACTAATACGTTTTTGGAATTTTCTAATTAATAATTTTAATTTGATTAAAAATTGGTAATTAAAAATTAAAAATTATTAGTTTAATCCTTTCTTAAGATGATTGTGAACTCGCCCTTGGGTTTGTTGTTACTATAATAATTTATAGCGTCCTCAATAGTTTCTCGTCTAACCTCTTCGTGCATTTTTGTAAGTTCCCGCGCAATCATCAGCGGTTGTTTTTCACCCAAGGTTTCTTGGAGTTCGCTCAAGGTTTTCAATAATCGGTGCGGGGACTCAAAGATTATCGTTGTTAGTTTATCATTTGCAACAAATCGCTTAACTCGTTCAAAGAAGTTACTCCTTTTGCTTCCTTTGTTAGGCGGGTATCCCAAAAAGATGAATTCGTTTATTGGAAAACCGGAAAGAGGCAGGCTGGTGATAACAGAGGATGGACCGGGGAGTGATTCGACCCGAATGTTATTTTTGATTGCCTCGCGGACTAATTTAAACCCAGGATCAGAAATCAAAGGTGTGCCGGCGTCAGAAACTAAGGCCACTGATTTGTTGTTTTTCAAAAAATCAATAATCTGTGAAACTCGTTGGGTTTCATTAAAATCATTACAACTTAAAAGCGGCGGGTGATTCAATGGTTCGTTTTCCTTGAAAACCAGTTTGAGATAGGGCTTGAGCGATAAAAGCAAGAGCCCGGTTCTTCTGGTATCCTCGCAAACAATCAAATCAGCGGAAAATAAAACCTCAATTGCCCGCAGAGTAATATCTTTGAGATTGCCGATGGGAGTAGGGATAAGATAAAGTTGACTCATTTTTGGAAGTTGGATCAATTAGTCTTTTGTCAATTGAGCCAAGATTTCCTTTTTGATTTTGGCAAATTGATGGGTAGTTAGATTTAATTCATCAACTCTGCTTTCCTCTTTCAATAATTCTTTAAGAACTTTCAGGCTGGGAAGAAGATTATATTGGCGAATAATCCTTTGTATTTCTTTTAGGTTGCACTTTTGAGTCATAAACAAAGTGACAAAATCCAGAAAATCCTTTCTGCCTTTGGCGGTTCTCCCTCTTTGGGTAAGAAGATTAAGCTTAAGAGCGGCCAAAAAATTGGGACCCAAAAGATTAAAACCCTCCCAAGCTTGAGAATGCTCCATTAAGTCTTCGGCGGGAATGCCTAGGTTGGAATAGTGAGGGAGATAGATATCAATTTGAACGGTCTCTTTTCTGGCTTCGTATTTTTTAAGACGGTCGTTTTTATTGAGTTCATAATGCCTTTTGAGAATTGGCAGTTGATCAAATTGGCAAATAATGTCAATGTCTTTTGATTTTAGGGCTTTGGTGTAAAGATAAACGGCCCAGCCGCCAATTAAAGTAAAACGGATGAGATGCTGAAGTTTTTGCAGTTCTTGCCAGCTTTGTTGAGTGACTAAATCATGATAGTATTCCATGGATTCTTTCTTCTAAAGCTAAAATAAAGTCTTTAGAGTACCAATCCTTAAAATTCCAGATATCAACAAAAGTTAATGGCAGAGTGGTAAAGCCTTTGGGGCAGGGTATTTGTGGGTTCTTCGTTAAAACAAAAAGATTATATTGCGAGCGCAAATCTTTTTGCGTAAACCGGGGGCTATAAGTAGTTCTTCCTCGCGAAGCGAGCAATTCAAAATACCGCCCAGCGTAAGCTGGCGGTAGTTTATTTTCGGCTTTTGGTTTTTGGACGGGCGGAAAGCGTTTTAATACTTCATTTAGCTTTTCCTTATCCGCATAAAAATAAACTTTAGAATAGTCAGCCGGCGGCTCTTTTAACATTCTGTTAGCCGCGCTGTAACCGGCATAGATTGCTTGTGAAGGGATTAGCCCCTCGAGCTCATTAATTGTTGCCTCAATTCTAGTCTGGTAAATAATGTCTTTTTCCAGATTTCTCAAACTAGCCCAAAAGTATAGCAGTTTCCAAAAATCGGAGAGTAGAAAAAATTTGGAGGATTTTCTCACCGCGCCAATTTGAGCGGGAATGGCCAAGGCATGATTTACCGTACTTAGCGAATAGCCGAATTTTAGGGCCAAATCCTTTTGAGTGTGCTTGAATTCCTTTTTGGTCAAGGCGATATTTAGTAAATGATGCCAAATTGTTTCGATTTTCTTCATGTTAATGTGAGTATATTTCGACAATCGTCGAAAGTCAAGAGGAAAAAAATGGCAGGGCCGGAGGGAGTCGAACCCCCAGTTTCCGCTCTGGAGGCGGATGGTTTGCCATTAACCGACGGCCCTATATCAAATTAAAAATTAAAAGTGAAAAATTAAAAGTTTACGATCTAGCTTTTTAATTTTAAATTTTTACTACTTTTTCTTATTCGCCCTGCTAGTCGCTTTGCCTTTTCTGATTTTAGCTTCAGTATGTTGGGTGTGTTTTTTGCACCAGGGGCAAAGCTTCATCAAAATCAATTTACCCGAGGATTTTTTGCCTTTAACAGTGGCACCTTCGGTTGATTTTTTGCGGACAGTAGTATAGTTTTGCTGTTTGCACATCTTGCAGGCCAAAACAACAATAATCCTATTTTCCTTTTTAGGCATGGGGTGATTTTACGATAATCCTAAAAGAATCACAAGAGGGGAGAGGTGGAGCAATTTTACGAAATCGCTCGAACATATTTTATCAGAAACTCCTAAAAAAGAAAAACGCTAAAGAGAGCAATTTATCGCTACAATTGACTATATTACAATAGCTCGGCGGCTGCGGCGGCTTCCCCCCAGCCCCCTGCCGCCGCAGCCGCCTCGCTTTTTGGCTTTTTGAGAAATTTTTGCGCCACCGAAATTAAGGAGGGAGAGGGAGGAAAAAATGTTGTTGCCCCGCCCGCCCGTGCGCCAACACACGCTCCCTAGAAAGGGACTATTGATTTAAAAGTTTTCTGAGTTTTTGAAGCCTCTCCTTAACTTCTGGGATTTCAAAATGTTTCCTTGCTGGTTCAAGTATTTCGATAATTTTTTCAGCAACTGCCTTTTTTAAATCTTCCGGATGTAATAATTCTTTTTGAAAAGCGTCACAAATTTCTTCTGAGCTGTAAAATGTTCTATCCCCGCCAAACCTGTCCTCTCTTTTTACTAATAATTCCGAACTTTTATTAACAAATATTAAAGACTTTACCCAATCAATTATTGGATTAAATTCTGTCTCCTTTGGTGGACAAAAAGCGTGCATTACTTTTTCTCTAATTTCATCAGCTGTATCGTGAATAAAGACAGCTGATTTTGGAATAGATTTACTCATTTTTGCAGCTATCCAAACTTCTCTGATATTTTCTCTCGGTACGGGCCATATAGCCGGTTTTTGAAGTCCAAGCAATAAGCGGTGATGAACTGCTATTGGTTTAATTTTATTTCCACTGAGGTCTCGTACGGGTTTAATGTTTAGATCTAAGGCAACAGCACGAGCAATAACGTGTGCCTTTCTTTGATCAATTCCCCCATGAACTATATTTAATCCTTGGATAAAAGTATCAGCAACTTGCATAACGGGGTAGAAAAGCCTAGCAAAATCGGCCTGTTCATTTGTCTGACGCCCCATAATATCTGTGCTTCTTTTTATTCGAGCAAGCGTTGTATGCTTGCTAATTTCAACGATGGTAGCAAAATAATCATCGTTATTATGGTAAAGTTCGGTTCCTAATACGAATTTCACTTTATTCGGGTCTGCCCCAACGCATTTTAGACCGGCAATTAATCCTTCACGAAAATACGGCACTCCAATATTTTTGATTTTCTCCCTGTCCCCGCCTAATTTATCGTTTATCCAACTGTGCCAATCAGCTAAAAAGATAGAACAATCAACTCCTGCTTCTTGAAAATCTTTTATTTTTTGCATGCAAACAAGACCCGTTCCCAGATGTACAAGTCCAGAAATTTCAAACCCGATATAATGACGAAGAGGTGTGTTGGTAGATAAAAGATTCTCTAATTCTGCTTCCGTCAAAACTTCTTCGGTGTTTTGTGTAATTAACTTTAGTTTTGTTTTATTATCCATAGATTACTCCTTAGCTATATCAGCAATTATACAGTTTGGCTGGTCTACAATTATTTTCGGATTTAATTTGATACTGGTGTAACGTGACCCGCCAGAACCAAAGGCAAAGTTTAATTCCAGTATTCCTTTATCTACAAATTTCTTTATTCCATCGGGTAGGGCAATTGGTGCTAATCCGCCGATTTCACCGTCCAGAAATTCCTTCACTTGGGCGGGCGAGGCCAAGTCGGGCCTCCTTAGTCCAGGGATTTTTTTGGTATCAACTTTTTTACTCCCTTGGATAATAGTAATTGCTTCACTGCCGCCTTTGTCGATAAACAGCAAAACTTTAATGATATTTTCCGGTTTCGCCCCGGTAGCCTTTATTGCGCCTTCTGTAGTTAAGGCATCTACGCCGGAATGTTCAAAATAATCCACACTTAAGCTTTTGTCTTTAATGTATTGCTTAACCTTTTGCGGATTCATAATTTTTAATTAGCAACTGCTTTATCCAAAATAAATTGTATTTTTTCTTCAAGTGATACACCCTTTAGGTTACCAAAAAGCTTTTCATAAGCATGTACAACATTTTCTAAATGTTTTCGTGCTCCACCAAAAAAATTATCGCCCCATTCATTTTCTGCCTTACAAAATTTTTCTTTAACATTTTCTCCATTCTTAAGCATGATTCTGTTTTCTCCCTTTAGAACAATATATGGTGATACTCTTTGTCTTGCTCGATCAAATGTTCTTCCTGGTTTTAAATAGAGAAAAGACATCGAGCCGGGAAAGATTGTGCTGAAATGACTATCAAATAACATTTCGTCACTTCCTTGTTTTAAATCTAATCCAGTATTGATGACCCAGCCAAGTTTTAAATTGACATTGTGCTTTATAGAATACCAACGAATATCTGCAATTTCTCTACGAATATATTCGTGTTCCGTATTTGGAAGCTGCTTTAATAATTCTTGGTACTCTAACGTTTTATCAAAATCAGATGCTAGCGCTACTTCAAAGTTGCTAAGGTCGAAATTTTTAAATATTTTTGCTAGATTCGCCTTTGTTTTTCTAACTAGATCCTCGATCTCTTTGACTGAAAAGAGATTGTTACTTTTGGCGTGTGTATCGGCAATATGGTGAATAACTCTGTTAAATTTAAATGTTTTTCTTATTCTTTCTGCAACAAAAATCATTTCCAGAATATCAAAGGGTAAACCAATAGAAATACTGGTCGGCGTACACAAACCGGTTCCGTAAAAAATTGTTCTTTCTTCAGCTTGAAAAAGATTTTCGTTAATTCCTTTTAAGCTCTCATTTGCCTCTATCAAAGGCTCGTTTTCTAGGAATACGGTAAAATTTGATAATAATTCCTCTTTATCCATATTTTTATTCTACAGCTTTTAATATTATTTTTGGTCCTGAGAGTAGGAGTTGAACCTACCTGATACGGTTTTACAGACCGTTGCATAAGCCGCTCTGCCATCTCAGGCTAATAAAAAACTCACCCTTATCTATTTACCCATTAAAGTAAGATAGACAAGGGCGAGGTTTCTCGCGGTACCACCTTGCTTCGCTAGCTAGCCAATAAAAAATCCCCGACAGAGGGGACTGTCATACTTGATGGCTAAATAGCCTCATTCAAGTGCTCCGTTTCCGACACACTTTTTCAGCTATAACGGGCTTACCCGTAAACCTTAATTGCTTTCGCTTTAGGGTTTCAGCTCCGGAGGGTACTTCGAAATTCTAAGTTCGGGGAGGCTTTCACCAACCGTTCCCTCTCTCATGTCACCTTAAAACTTCTACTGCGTCTCCATCACGGCCTTTATTCAATTATGAGCGTATTTTACCAAAACAAACGAATTTTTGTCAAATGCGCTTTAAAATATGAAGGTTTTTAATGATTTTTAACTTTTTATCATTGCATCAAAGACTACTGGTGCTTTATTTTCCTCCGTGATTTTCTGTAATTGATCTAAAGTATTAATCATTGCTTCGTTTACCTCGAATTCAAACTCTGACTTTGCAATCCTTTCTTCACCTGTCAAAACGATCAATTCCCCTTTTATTTTGCCTTGACGAATTAAAGGTATTTCAAGATTTTCAAACTCCATTGAGAAACGAGCCGTTCCTTTGGAATTTATGATGATTGGAAATCTTGCTGTTAAGTCTGGTTGCCTTGAACCATTCTCGTTTATTTTGAAAAACAATTTGAAGTGAAGCTGTCCTTCCCCGAATTTTACATATGCACCCCTGACTACTTGAGGATAATCGTAACCATTTGAAGCCGTAAACTCAATATGAACCCGCGTTCCTGGCAAGTTAGAACTTTTAACTATCCCCAAATAGGGACTGAGTGAAATTCTGATATTGGCGTCAATCGTATCGTTTGGTTTTCCGGCACTTAGTAACTCCTGTGTTCTTTCTTCAATCAAATCAGGGTTGTATTCGCTAACTGTACCAGCATAAGCTTGGTTAATAGTAAAATTTCCAGAAACGTTTATATTGACATTCTTTTTCTCTCCCATTTTAAGAGATGGGGAAAAACTTAGTCGCTCAATATTTATTAGTTTATCAACCGCACTAATACCCATATTTGTTATTTATTTTACCACTTTTCAATTTTTTAGGGAGTACGATTTAGACACGTGCGTACGGGCGGGTGGGCCAAACGTATTTCCTCGCTTCTTTCTCCCTTTTTGTATCTTCGACGCAAAAATTTCTCAAAAAGCCAAAAAGCGAGGCGGCTGCGGCGGCAGGGGGCTGGGGGGAAGCCGCCGCAGCCGCCTTTTTTGTTATTCTCTTTTTGCGATTTTTGAAATTTTATCTCTTTTGCTTTGCCCAAAAGACAGAAAGAATTTTTGCTCTTGTATTTTTTCTTTAGCTTGTTATTCTAAAAGTGCAACCAACGGCTGATGAGTTTTTTTAATGGCCGTCTTGGACAATCCGAACTCATCGGGTTGGTTGCACCAGGGCGGCCATTCAAGTTTATGCCAGATTCTTTTCAACCTTCGCAAAAATTCTTTTTGTACGCCCGCAAATCAACTGATGTTGAGGACAAACAGATTTTAAGCATTGAATCACAGATTGCAGAACTGCGTGCTTTTGCAAAGCAGGAGAATATCTGTGTGGTAGAGGAACTGGTAGAAAAACAGTCGGCCAAAATTCCCGGGCGTCCCATTTTCTCGGAAATGATGAGACGCATTGAAAAAGGTGAAGCATCGGGAATTTTGGCTTGGCATCCGGACCGATTGGCACGCAATTCTGTTGACGGCGGACAGATTATTTATCTTTTGGATTGCGGGCGTTTAACGACATTAAAGTTCCCCGGCTTTTGGTTTGAAAACAACTCACAGGGAAAATTTATGTTAAGTATCGCTTTTGGGCAAAGCAAGTATTACGTGGATTCTTTATCTGAAGTTACCAAACGAGGGTTGCGCCAAAAAGTGAGACGAGGCGAATATCCGTCTTTGGCTCCTTTTGGTTATCTCAATGATGTTAGGACAAAAACAGTTGTTCCTGATAAAAACAAAGCAAAATTTGTTAAACAAGCTTTTGAACTCTATTCAAAAGGTAATTCACGACTAGAAGATATCTCCAACTTTTTGGCGCAACAGGGCATTCTCACCAGAGGCGGCAAATCATTTAAAAGAGATAAAATTTCCTCTATGTTCTCCAACCCTTTTTATTACGGTTATTTCCGTTACACCGGCGAACTCTACCCGGGTATTCACGAGCCAATCATCGCAAAGAAACTTTTTGACAAGGTGCAGGAAATCCTAAAACAAAGAAGCAAACCCAAAAGAAAAGAGAAAATACCAAAAGCTTTTACTGGTTTACTTCGTTGCGGGGAATGCGAAAAAATGGTTACAGCAGAAATTCAAAAAGGTCACATTTATTACCGTTGCACCAAAAAATCCCAAAACTACCGCTGCCAACAGCCTTTTATTCGTGAGGAAGATTTAAACCGACAATTAACAGTAATGATGCAAAAAGTTTCTTTGCGCCAGGATTGGGCGGAGTGGATGTTGAATAAACTTAAGGAAGAGGAGAAACTATCCGCCCAATCCTGTTTTGCTTTTGTTCAAGAAAATCAAAGCAAAATTAAAAACCTCAAATTAAAACTGCAACTTCTTTTGGATTCTTTTTTGGACCAAGTCGTTGAAAGAGAAAGTTATTTACCCAAAAAATCGGAAATGTTAAGTAAAATCAAAACCTTGGAAGAACAGACAATTCGTTTTGAACAAAAGCAAAATGATTGGCTCGAACCGTTTCAGAGTTGGATAAAAGAGGCCGCCAATACGACAAAAATCGCAAAAAGCGATAACCTTTTTACCAAAAAGGAGCTACTTCTAAAAATCTTCGGCTCGAACTTAATTCTTGTTAACAAAAAAGCGCACGGCGAGGCGCAAAATGCGTGGGCGGCCATTCGGGCCGCCCGTCGTTGTTTCGTTGTGGAGCCGAGAGTGGGGATCGAACCCACGACCCCGTCCTTACCAAGAACGTGCTCTGCCAACTGAGCTATCTCGGCATCTTTCTGAGAGTATAAATAATCCAGACGGTAAAAACAAGAAGGACAAATCCGAAAGTCGTCTCATTCAGCCTTTGATTGGAGTGCGTCACTATAAAAGGATGTAGCGAAATCGTAGACTTTTGTTGTTTTGGAGGTTCCTTGGATAGCGGTATGATATCTTTTCCAGGCGCTAGCCACAATTTCCTGCAGAAGCGAAGGATAATCCATGCCCAAAGCTGCGGCCGAGCGGATTAAACCAACGTCCGGCTCATTGTCAATTGAAGGATTGGTATTAACCTCCAAAATATAGACCGAGCCATCGTTTTTCATCCGCAAATCAATTCGGGCGTAATCCCGACAATTGGTTACTTCATAGGCTTTTTGCGCCAATTTTTTAATTTCTAACTCTTTATCTTTGGGTAATTGAGCCGGGCAAACACCCGGTGTTTCTTTGTAGACCTTGGTGCGTTGGTACCATTTAGCGGCAAAACTGACAACACGCCATTTTCCTTTATCCTTGGTTTTGTTAAAGCTTGAACCAAAAATTATTTCGGAAATTGGTAAAACTGTTAAGTTGTGGCCGTTACCCAATATTGCCACGTTCAATTCACGGCCATCAATAAATTCCTCAACCAGTGCCGGCTCCTTATACCATTTATTAATGTGAGCAATTCGCTTATTTAATTCATAGTGGCTGGTAACAACTGATTTATTAGAAATCCCCAGCGAAGCATCTTGCTGACTGGGTTTGACAATCAAAGGGAATTTCAGATAGCGGGGGAGCACTTCACCCGGGTGTTCAAAAAGCTTGGCTTTGGGCGTTGGCAGGCTATTTTGGATAAGAAGGTTTTTGGCCAGGAATTTGTCGGTCGTTAAAATTATGTTTTCTGCGTCTCCGCCAGTGTAAGGTTTTTGATATTCGTCTAATATTTTTGGAATTTGAAATTCAGTTTTGGGTAAATTGCCAATGCCAAAACAGGAGTTGAAAAAAAGATCGGTTTTTAAATTAGACAATTGATTAATAGTTGATGAAGAAACCTCAAAAAGTTCAACCTGGTAACCCAATTGTAATAATCCATTTTTTAGATGCAAGGCGGTAGTTAGGGTATTATTGTCGGGTATTTGATCAATTGAGAGACCGTCCATTTTTTTGCCAACCCGGTTATAAAGAATAGTAATATGTTGCGGTTTAAATGAAGGAGGTTGTTCTTCCTCTCCGTTGAGATTTTCTTCCATGATAATTTCAGTGAAAAGGAATTTTGTTTTTCTGTCAAGGGGGAAATTATAAGAACTTCAATAAATTATAGCATCATGATGCGTCTTAATTCTTTGGTGCTGCGGGAAGGATTCGAACCTCCGAAGGCCTAAGGCCGCCTGTTCTACAGACAGGTGCGATTGTCCACTCCGCCACCGCAGCAAATAATTCTGGAGCCGACTCCCGGGCTCGAACCGGGAACCTACTGTTTATCCCAGCAAATCTTGCCGCCTAATCTGGAGCCGCCTCTCGGATTCGAACCGAGAACCTACTGTTTACAAAACAGTTGCTCTGCCATTGAGCTAAGGCGGCCTAGATTTGCGGGATCCCGTAAAACTATGTTCCGCCCTAGGCGGAACTAGTTTGTACTGGGACAAAACAGTTGCTCTGCCATTGAGCTAAGTCGGCAACTTTTCTCAATCTTATCAATAAAACGCAAAAACCCCAAAAAATGGGGTTTTGAAAGATAAAAAATCCCGCCGTGCCGTGATATCTGCTGATGCAATTCCGCCTGTCTAAAATTAACAGGGGTGGCAGCTGTTCCACCATAACAGTGGAGCAAGTCCTGCCTCCAATAGTTTTTAGTGTCCAGGGGAATTCAACCAGCCACAAACGAACACCGCAGGATAATTTGTTAAGATTATTAAAACACTGCTTTAGCTTATTGTCAAGATGATAGTTTTATGTTAAAAATGCCGTTATGCGGGTTTGTCAAGAATGCGGTAAAAAAGCGATGACCGGTAATAGGGTCTCGCACTCACACCATAAGGAAAAAAGACTATTTAGGCCCAACTTGCACGCAGTAACCCTTGTTATTGAGGGCGTTAAACGCCGTCTTCTTCTTTGCACCAAGTGCCTCAAAAAGGTCAAAAGTGAAAACCACGGTTAATCTTTAATTTGAAATTTGAAATTTGAAATTTTTAATCAATTTTTAATGAATAAATGAGTAAATTTCTAAACACGTTTTAGGTTATCGTGTTTTCAAATTTAAAATTTAAACATTTCAAATTGATTTCAAATTAAAAATTGTAAATTAAAAATTGAATGATGATTCTAGCCCTGAACTTTTTAAGATCGCTCAATTGGTAGCTAGTCAACCATTAGTCTTCATAATATACTTTGTCTTGTGAACCTTTCGTCTTTAATTGACTCTCTTTGGAAAAATTTTTCTTATGATATTGCCATTGATTTAGGGACGGCTAATACCAAGGTTTTAGTGGTTGGAAAGGGCGTTGTAATACGGGAACCTTCTATTATTGTACAACATAAGAAGACAAAAAATATCCTGGCCATTGGCAATGAGGCCAAAAGAATGATTGGAAAAACACCGGCCATGTTGCAGGTGGTGAGACCCTTGAGGGACGGGGTGATTTCAGATTTTGACGCCTGCGAGCGAATGCTAAAATATTTTATTCATCAGGTTCATCGTTCTTACCAACTTTTGCCCCCAAAAATTCCCAAACCACGTTTGGCTATTGGAATTCCGTCGGGTATTACTGAAGTAGAAAGAAAAGCGGTCATCGATGCAGCCCTTAAAGCTGGAGCTCGCAAGGTTTACTTGTTGGAGGAACCAATGGCCGCAGCCTTAGGTTCCAATTTGCCGGTTGAAGAACCAACTGCCTCCTTAATCGTTGATATTGGCGGCGGCACAACAGAAATTGCCGTTATCTCCTTAGGTGGAATTGTGGTTTCAAGGTCTTTACGAAT
>Ga0209211_10004546_pt1 | contig 21467 bp, 11 predicted proteins | sample RifGroA2_FD_183992 | JGI IMG/M metagenome (GOLD analysis project Ga0209211, IMG submission 183992) | Groundwater microbial communities from Rifle, Colorado, USA - Groundwater A2 (SPAdes) (version 2) | ecosystem: Environmental > Aquatic > Deep subsurface > Groundwater | place: Rifle, Colorado...
AAGCCCGCCATGACGAATTAAATTGGGGTATGAAAAAAACAGATAATTGTAATTTGTTATTTCGCCAATAGTTCGTTTATGAGGATATAAATGAAGGTGAATTGATTCTTTCATACCCTATGTATATGTATCTACAAACAAAATTATTTATTTCGTTAAAAGTTCGTTTGTGAAGATGCGTACGAAGGCTAATTGTGAAACGTCATGGCGGGCTTGACCCGCCATCTCATAATATTTATAAATTGTATAAGCATGCCATCTGCCTTGCGTAAAATGTAATGGCGGGCTTGATTAATAGCTAAAATTAATTCTTCTTCAATTTGTTTTTAACAACAGTTAAAACAATTGGAAGAATAGAAATTATTACTATGCCAATTGCTACAAGCTCAATATTAGCTTTTATCCATGAAATTGTTCCAAGAAAATAACCTGCAAAAGTTAAAGTGCAAATCCATAAAGCGCCGCCAAAAATATCGAACGATAGAAACCTTCTGTATTTCATTTCGGCAATGCCTGCAACAAAAGGTGCAAAAGTTCTAACAATTGGAACAAAGCGAGCCATTATAATTGTTTTGGTACCATGTTTTTCGTAAAAGCTGTGTGTCTTATCCAGATACTTTTGTTTAACAATAAATTTACCGCGGAATTTTATTTTCATAACTTTTAACCCGAAAGTTCGTCCAATCCAATAATTTGAATTGTCGCCTAATACAGCTGCAAAAAATAATAATAATACCAATAAGCTAATGTTTAAATAACCTAAGCGAGCAAATAATCCAGCTGTAAATAAAAGCGAATCGCCAGGCAAAAAAGGCATAGCAACAATGCCTGTTTCAATAAATATAACCAAAAATAGAATTAGGTATATGTAAGTTTGGTAAGTGTTTATTAACCACTCAAAATCTAAATCTAAAATATGTCTGAAAAGTTCCATTTTGTGTAAATTAATTTGCCAAAGATAAATATTTATCAATATAATAATAAATTCCAAAATACAATTCCGATAGCAATCGGAATCAAATCTAAAATAATACAAAAAAATAAAATAACAATATTCATAACGTAAACATCAAAAAGCTCCAATTCTTTTTAAAGTCCTCTCCTTTGGAGAGGATTTAAGTGAGGTAAGCCCACAACCTTTATTTGTGTTTAGAATAATTAAATTTTTATTTTCTCAAAAAAAAGTGAAACTTTACAAAATAATTAATTCAATTAAAAATGAAAAAGTTTAATTTACTTTTTGTTGCTATATTCTTTGTAATTAATGGAATAAGTCAAAATGTAACTTTAGAAGATGCCTGGTTAACTTATAAGTTTTATCCGAGTAGTTTAGACGATATTGTTTCGATGAAAGATGGCGAAAGCTATACTTTGCTTTTGCCAAATAATAACATAGAAAAATATAGTTATAAATCGGGTAAAAAAACTTCTGTGTTATTTTCGTTATCGCAACTTAAAGATACAGATACAAAGCCAACAAAAATCGAAGATTATACTTTTAATGATAACGAAACTAAAATACTTCTTTCGTCTGATAAAGAAAAAATTTATCGCCATTCGTATAAAGCAAATTATTTTGTTTGGGATATTGCAAAGCAAATATTAACTTCTATTTCGACAAATGGAAAACAGCAAATAGCAATGCTTTCGCCCGATGGAAATAAAGTCGCTTATGTTAGAGATAATAATATTTTTATTTACGACTTAACAAATAACACTGAAACTCAAGTTACAAACGATGGAAAATTTAATTTTATAATAAACGGAGCACCCGACTGGGTTTACGAAGAAGAGTTTAGTTTTTCGAAAGCGTTTTCGTGGTCGCCCGATGGTAAAAATATTGCATTTATGCGTTTCGACGAAACTAATGTAAAAGAGTACAGTATGCCAATGTATGGCACATTATATCCAACAGAGTATAAGTACAAATATCCAAAAGCCGGCGAGGTAAACAGCAAAGTTACTGTTCATGTGTACAATGTTAGCAAAAAAAATACAATTAAAGTTGATTGTGGAAATGATACCGACCAATATATTCCACGAATGATTTGGACTAAAACTCCAGGTGTTTTAAGTTTTGTTAGAATGAACAGAATACAAAATAAATATGAGTTATTTGTTGCCGATGCCGAAAATGGTTTGTCGTTTCCGATTTATACCGAAGAAAATAAAACTTATATTGAAATAACTGATAATTTATTTTTTTCTGACGACGGTAAATATTTCTTCAATTTAAGCGATAAATCGGGTTACAGTCATATTTATATGTATGATTTGCACGGAAACATTGTTTCACAAGTTACCGATGGCAATTGGGATGTTGATGCCTTTAAAGGATACGACTCGAAATTAAATTTGGTTTATTATACTTCATCAGAGGTTTCTCCAATGCAACGTAACTTATATTCAATAGGAGTTGACGGCAAAAATAAAAAACGTTTAACAACACACGATGGTACAAATGAAGTAAGTTTTAGTTCAGGATTAAAGTATTTTATCAATAATTTTTCTAGTGCAACTAGTCCGGATTTTTATACTTTAAATGATAGTAAAGGGAAATTAATAAGAGTTTTAGAAGATAATGCTGGCTTACTTGAGAAAGTAATTGTTAGTAAATTTTCTAAAAAAGATTTTTTTAAATTTAAAACCTCTGATGGTGTTGAGCTAAATGGATGGATGATTAAACCGGCAGATTTTGATTCAAATAAAAAGTATCCTGTTCTTATGTCAGTATATGGTGGACCAGGTTCGCAAGAGGTTTTAGATAAATGGGATTATTATCAAGTTTGGTATCAGCATTTGGCATCAAAAGGATATATTATAGTTTCGGTTGATAATCGTGGGACAGGAGCAAGGGGAGCCGATTTTAAAAAAATAACTTATTTGAATCTTGGAAAAATTGAAACGATTGACCAAATTGAAGCTGCAAAATATCTTGGCACATTAAATTATGTTGATGCTACCCGAATTGGAATTTGGGGTTGGAGTTATGGTGGCTATCTTTCTACACTTTGTTTGGAAAAAGGTGCTGGTGTTTTTAAAATGGCTGCGGCTGTTGCACCCGTATCAAATTGGAGGTATTATGATACTATTTATACCGAACGTTATAATGGATTACCAAAAGATAATGCCGAAGGTTACGACGATAATTCGCCAATAAATCATACAAAAAAAATTAAAGGAAAATATTTGCTATGTCATGGTACTGCCGACGATAATGTTCATTTTCAGAACAGTATGGAGTTGGTTACAAAGTTAGTTGATAGTAATGTGCAATTCGAGATGCAATTTTATCCAAATAGTAATCACGGAATTTATGCTGGACGAAATACCCGTTATCATTTATTTTCGCGTTTGACAACTTTTATTTCAGACAATTTGTAATTTTGCTATTGTAATTGCCCGAATGGCGGAATTGGTAGACGCGCTAGTTTCAGAGACTAGTATTCGCAAGGGTGTGCAGGTTCGAGTCCTGTTTCGGGCACAAAAATTAAACGCAGATTTGTTATGATACTTATGATAAAACAAAAATTATAATAAATCTGTGTAAATCAGCGTCTAAGAAATTCCAAAAACCAAAAACCTCAAACCAAAAACCTCAAACCAAAAACCTCAAACCAAAAACCAAAAACCTCAAACCTAAAACTTTTCAACTAATAACAAATCAGCGTCAAAAAAAATATTAGCGTCTAATTTGAAAATTAATTATATTTGTAAATAATTTGAAAAGATTAACTTCAATATTACTTTTATTTTTACTGACTATTAATATAGTTGGTTTTGTGTTTGTTTTTGAAATTCAACGATATACAATTAAAAAAGAAGTTGCAAAAACACTTTCTAACTTTATTCCTGCAAATAATGTTACTGTTATTACTGTTTCTTCTTTAAACAAAAAAAATATTATTTGGAAGGAAAAAAATGAATTCAAATATAATGGTTTAATGTACGATGTTATAAATAAAGAGATTTTAAGCAATGGAACCGTAAAATATTTTTGCTTATTAGATAAAAAAGAAAACAACTTAAATAAGAAATTAAATAATATTATTAACAATAACCTTGACAGCCAAAGCAAAACAAGCGATATAAGTAAAATACTAGTTAAATTATTTGCTGTTAATTATATTCCTACAAAAAAAATAGAATTTGTTTTTTGTAATAACGTGCAAAATATTAAATGTTTTACAACCGAATTTTATACTTCAATAAAATTAGATTTACAAAGCCCTCCACCAAAATTTATTTAACGGGACTTCTAAAAATTGCTTTTTCTTTGTTGGACTTCATCCCGATTTCTCGATGCTTCGGGACGAGAATCCTCATTCCGCCTATGCGAAACTGCGGTTTTAAAATATAGTCCGCTTCTAAAAATCTAATTTTTAAAATCCCTCTTAATAAATTATAAAAGAGATAATTCTTTTTACATGTAAATAATACATGTTTTACTTGTTATTATAATAATTTGTTAAATAATTTAATTTATGAAAAAAATAATATTTATTTTTTTGTTTTTAGCAATAAGTATTTTTGCTAAATCACAAATAGTTACTGTAATAGATAAAACTAATTTACAGCCATTGCCTTATATTGCAATTTATAGTAATAATCCAAAAGTGTCAGTTATAACAAATCAGAGTGGAAAAGCAAATATTGATGCGTTTAAAGGAGCAGATAGTGTTTATTTTAAACATATAAGTTACAATTCAAAAGTATATAGCTATAAGGATTTGTTAAAAATGAATTTTAAAATTTCGTTATCCGAAAAAACGTACTCAATTGATGAGATTGTTATTTCGGCAAGTAAATTCGAAGAAAAACGTAAAGACGTAGTACAACCTATTCAGGTTATTAAACCTAAAGAATTGGCTTTAATGAATCAACCTACTACTGCCGATGTTTTACAAAATACTGGCAATGTTTTAATGCAAAAAAGCCAGTTGGGTGGCGGTAGTCCAATTATTCGAGGTTTTGAAACTAACAAAGTGCTTATGGTTATTGATGGTGTTCGCATGAATAATGCTATATACAGAGGAGGGCATACTCAGAATATTATAACATTAGATAACTCAATAATGGATAAAATAGAAATTGTTTTTGGACCAGGTTCTGTTGTTTATGGTAGCGATGCTTTAGGTGGTGTTATGCACTTTTATACAAAAAATCCATTGTTGTCGGATACATCAAAAATGTTGGTTAAAGCGAATGCTTACACCCGCTATTCTACAGCGTGCAATGAAAAAACAGGGCATATAGATTTTAATCTGGGTTGGAAAAAATTTGCATCATTAACAAGCTTTACTTATTCCGATTTTGGCGACTTAAGACAAGGTGCTAACCGTAATCCTTTATATGGCGATTGGGGAAAACGAACATTCTACGCTGAAAGAATTGATGGAAAAGATTCTATGATAACAAATAGCAATTATAATATTCAAAAGCAATCGGGTTATAAACAATATGATTTGCTACAAAAATTTTTATTTAAACAAAACGATAAAATTTCGCATATTGTTAATATTCAATATTCAACATCTTCAGATGTTCCACGATATGACCGTTTAACAACAATGAAAGGTAGTTTGCCTGCTTATGCACAATGGTATTATGGTCCACAAAATCGATTATTTTCATCGTATTCATTAAATCTTACTAATAAAAACAAATTGTACGATAATGCAAGAATTATTTTAGGATATCAAAATATTGAAGAAAGCAGAAACGACCGTAAGTTTAATAAAACTATCTTAAATCATAGAATTGAAAACATAGATATTGCGACGATAAATGCCGATTTTGCAAAACGAATAAAACGAAATGAAATCAGATATGGTTTAGAAGGAAATTATAACATAGTTAATTCAACCGCAAATCAAGAAGATATTGTTTCGGGAACAAGCTCTAAACTCGATACTCGTTATCCCGATGGTGGTTCAACAATGCAAACAATGGCAGTGTATTTAACTCATACTTTTGAGTTTAGCGAAAAATTTATTTTAAATGATGGTATTCGTTATAGTAACATAATACTAAACTCAATGTTTAATGACACAACATTCTTCCCGTTCCCTTTTAAAGAAGTAACACAAAACAGCAATGCAATTAACGGAAATATTGGCTTAATTTATATGCCTGGTACCGACTGGCGTTTTACAATTGTTGGTTCACGTGGTTTTCGCGCACCAAATGTTGACGATTTGAGTAAAGTGTTTGATTCATCGCCTGGAAATGTTGTTGTTCCTAATCCAAATTTAAAACCTGAATATACTTATAATTTAGATTTTGGAATCTCTAAAACTATTAAAAGAACTGTAACAATTGGTACAACAGTTTATTATACTTGGTATAAAAATGCAATTACAACAAATCCTGGTACTTTTAACAGACAAGATTCTATAATGTATAGTGGACAGTTAAGTAAAGTATTAATGTCTGTTAATGCCAAAGAAGCTTATATTTATGGTGCAAATGCATATTTAACTGCCGAGATTACTGATAATTTTTCTATTTCAAATACAATTAATTATACTTATGGGAGAATTAAAACTGATTCTACAGATTATCCTTTAGACCATGTTCCACCAGTATTCGGTAAAACAAGTTTTAATTTAAAACTTAAAAAGTTTGATTGTGAATTCTCAATAATTTATAACGGCGCAAAACTTTCACGTAACTATAATTTAATGGGCGAAGATAATCAAAGTTATTCTGTTGATGAAACTAAAGGATATATGCCAGCATGGACAACTTTAAATTTAAGAACAGCTTATCAGTTTAATAAATTTGTTCAATTGCAGTTTGCTGTTGAAAATATTTTGGACCAAAATTATCGCGTGTTTGCTTCAAATATTAGTGCGCCAGGAAGAAATTTTATTGTTACATTAAGAGGAACATTTTAGTTAAAAAATCAATGTCATGCTGAGCGAAGTCGAAGTATGGCATTGATTTTTGCCTTTAATTTATATATTTGGTTTGTGCCTTCAAGAACCAATAATTGATTTTACGATTTCAATTATGGAGAAAAACTAATATTTACGCAATACCTGTAAAACCATGTCCTCCACGTCATTGCGAGGAACGTGGCAATCTGCACTACACCCAATTGTTTAAACCAATATGTGTTGTGGAAATTGAGTAGATTGCTTCTTTCGCTTAATATTAGTTGTTATAACTATTATTTTTTATAACTCACTCACAATGACGAAAAGGTTTTGATTAGATTGCTTATCTAAAAATAATATGGCGAAACTAATGCTTCGCCATATTATTTAATTACAAATACAAAAAAATCCTAAATCATAAATCGCAAATCCTAAATCTATAATCGTTTAAGGTTTTGCCACATTTACCCACATTCCTTTCATTCTTGCATTAATTGTTGCATCGTACATTGCTTCGCAATTTATTGCTGGCAAGTAATAATTTCCGGTGTAACTTGCATTTAACAAAACGTAAAATGTTTTTGTTTCGGCTGGCTTTAAATCGAAATATGTATAAACTCTGTCATCACGAATATCCTGATTTGTTGGTATAGATGATTTTACAACATTATCAATTTCGAGCAAGCGTGTATTTATTATTTCCCAACCCGATGGGAATATTTGCGATAATGCCATTTGCTTATATTCCAAAGCTGTGGGATTTGTTATAGTAACTTGTACATAAAAATCAGTTCCCTGCTCAATTGTTGCTGGTTCAATAAAACTACCTTCTAATGTTCTGTAAACGGAAGTTATTTTTAAACCGCTACTTGCATCTGTTTCGTTACCAACTTCGGGAATTCCTTCCATAATAATTCTGGCATATAAAACTCCTTTGCTTTCGTTTTTAATGTTTATTGATGATGCATCAATAGTTTTTACAGGAATATTTGATTGTAAAATATATTTCATCGTACTCACTGAGTTCCATGTTCCGCCAGCAATTTGGTACGATGCCTTTATTTGTCCTGTTGGTTTTTGGTCGCCAAGATATTTTGAAATTGCAACAAGCGAATAAGCAGTAGATTGTGTGCTGTACCAATCATTGGTTGCTATTTGTGTTGAAACTTCTTTTAATAAATTAAATGCTTCTTTTCGTTTGCCTAATAAACTTAATGTTTCTAAAATCATAGATTTGTCGCGGATATCACTACCATAAGTATAATAAAGTTCTGTGTATTTTGGAACATCGGTACTTAAACCGGCAATTAATTTATTTGCAATATTTGTTTGACCGGCAATTTGATATGCAGCAGCTAATCGCCATTTTGCCGATGAAGAAAGATTTTTACATTCTTTTAACCGGTTCATTGAGCCAATTTCGGCATTGCCCGAAAGTGCTAAAGTGTATAAACGGTACGATTGAACAAATTGCGATGTTGGTCCGTTGTTTACCCATTTCGAAGCCATTGTTTTTTGATATTTCCTCCATTTTTTTAAGAATGAATCGGAAACAACATAACCTTTCTTTTGTGCTTCGAGTAAAAAATGACCTGCATAAGAAGTGCCCCATTCGTCAACATCTTGTCCACCAATCCAGTACGACATTCCGCCATTAAAGGTTTGGAACTGCATTAATCGTTGAATTCCAGATTTAATGTTATTTGTTATTTCACTTGTTCTATCTTTTGTTAAATCAACCAAATCGGCTAAATAAAGTTGTGGAAATACCGATGATGTGGTTTGTTCTATGCAACCGTGAGGATATGATATTAAATATTTTAAGCGTTTTTCGAGGTTAAGTGGAGGAATAGCTGAAAGTTCAAGCGTTATTTTGTTTGTGCCTTCAATTCCAATAGGAGTATATGGAATTTCAACAGTATTTCCGGGTTCAATCATTTCGCCTTTGGAATCGGTAACTTTAGGATTTGGATTTCTAACATCAAGCTCAACTTCGTAATGAGCTTTTTCGTTGTCAGATGTTGCATTAATTTCGAATTTTGCAATACCTGTTTTTATTGCAGTAATGTCAAATTCAATGTACTCTTCGCCGTTTTCTTTAAATGTAATATTCTTTGTTGTAGAACCGTTTATTTTTATTAAACCATTTGTTTTAACATTAACCGTAACATTTCTCACATTATTTTCCATCGCAAAAACGCTTACAGGTAATTTCAACGTTTCACCTGGCCCCAAAACTCTAGGTAGTGTTGCCAATACCATTAATGGTTTAGTAACAGGGGTAGTTTTTTCGGCATTGCCATAAGCCCCGTTATTACCTGCAATTACCATTGTTCTAACAGAACCAATGTAGTTAGGAAGTTTTATTTTTTGAACATCGGTTTTTCCACCTTTTAAGAAAAATGGTCCAATGAATTTTACCATTGGTTTAAAGCGGTTGGCTTTTTTGCTTCCGCCCGATTTCCCTTCTTCATCACCACCAATGCTTAATATTCGTTCAAGTTTTCCGCCATAAGAGCCAATTACCAAATCGTATAAATCCCAGGTGGTTACACCTAATGCTTCTTTTGCAAAGAAATTTTCCCATGGGTCGGGTGTTTTAAAACGTGTAAGGTCTAATAAACCTTCGTCAACAATGGCGAGTGTGTATGTCATATCCTGCGAATTTTTTTCTTTAATTTTTATTTCAACTGTTGTTTCGGCTCTAAGTTTATTTGGCATTTCAATAATAGGGTAGAGGTGAGTTGCAGGATTTTCAACAGAAATAGGTAAAATTCCATACATCCTTATTGGCAAATCGTTAGCAGTTTGTGAATGTGGTTGTAACAACGTAATGTTAACATAAATATTTGGAGTCATTTCGGCTGTTGCATCAATTGTAAACTGATTTAATTTGTTCGATGTTTCAACCCAGTACGATTGAATTAATTTAGTTCCGTTTTCGATGCATACTAAAGCTCTCGAACCTTCACTACCTGGAATTGTTAAATTAACTTTATCGCCAACCAGATATTTGTCCTTATCTGCTGTAAATGTTAATTGTGTGGCAGCACCCGAATGGTCTTTAGCTTCGCGTCCAGCCCAGCCTGGCCAATCAATATACACAACCTTTCCGGTAGAATGTCCACTTGTTAAATCTTTTGCTATAACAATATATCTGCCCCAATCGGGATATTTTACTTTTACATTCCATTTTACTTTTCCGCCGGCAGATGAAATAGTTTCGTGTTTAAGTGGCTGAATGTATGAATGTCCGTTATAATTTGCAAGATATTCTTCCGATTGGTCCCACCACCATTTCCATTCAATTTTGTAGAAAAACATTTCAACCTGATGTGGGTTTGAAACAAGTTTTCCATCGCTATCAACAATAACCATTTCAATTTGGTGTGTTGTATCGGTTAACAACATGCCGCGTGTTTTGTCGCCTTTTGGCATTTTTAATCCAACAAAACTCGAATATGGGTAATAAGGAATTGAAAATTGGTCGATACTAAAATCACCACCTTTTTCAAAGACTTTTGTTAAAAATGTAGCTTTTAAAAATCCTGAAGCCATTTCACCGGCATCAATTTTTGCATTTACTTTTGTTTTACCATTATCATCAAGTATTCCTTCAAAAACTGTTTCTAACGATGGTGAATATTTTTTTGTCGGGTCATCGAAAACAAAATCCTGATATTTATCGAATTTTGTTGTTATGGGCGACATTGTAAGTTCTACCGATGTTTTAAGATTTTTTGCAATTGCACCGTGAAGCCATTTAACTTCCATATCGCCCGAAATATCTTGATTTTTAACAAGTTTTTTTAAACCAAAATCGAATTTAATTTTTAAACGGTTTGGCTTTATTGTTTCAATTTTTATTTTTTTATCGAAAGTAGCAGCTCCAACTATAACGATTGCTGTATAATTTCCGGTAACAGAACTTTCATCGGTTTTAATGTTATACTGATAAAATCCGCTTGTGTTTTTCTTTTGAACAATACGTTTTATTAGTTGATTATCGGGATTTTTAAATTCAAAAACAACAGGCACGTTGTTGGGAACTATTTCACCGTTTTCTTCTAAAATAAAAGTTAAATATAAGCTGTCGCCGGGACGCCAAACGCCTCGTTCACCATAAATAAAACCTTTTAAACCGTCAATTACAGAAGTTCCGCTTACTTCAAAAGCACTTAACGAAAGGGAAGTGCCATCAGTAAGCTTTAAGTACCCACGTTGTTTTCCGTTTTTTGCAATTATTAAATAAGGTTTTTCGAGTTTTGCAAATGTAACCCTGCCATTTCCATCGGTAACACCTTTTGCAAGAACTTGTTGAGGATAATCGTAAACTTCAACTTCAACATTATTCATTGGTTTGGCACTAAGAATATTTGCTACAAAAACAGAAAGCGAACCATCGTTTCCTTTTTTTGCAATTACTCCAATGTCTGATGCAATTATATTTTGTGAAACAGATTTCTGGGTATTGTAATACGATTTTTTACAAGGATTATCGCGGTTTTCCCAATAGTTTTCGTAGTAACCATCTTCATAATAATTCCAATATGAATATTCGTATTGGTCGTCGAAATATTCGAAACTAGATTCAATACCTTTTTCATTTTGTTCTTGAGTTGTGGTGTTGCTTTCGGTTTCATCTTCACCTGAACAAGGATAAACAGAATGTTGCTTTCTGAACCCTATTGAAACTCTGTATATAGCACCAGGTTCAGCAGCCATCAGTTTGTTTAAATCTAAAGTAAACCTGTTCCATTTACTAAGAGTTGTATTTGGTGTTTGGTCGAGTTGAACGGTACCTTGATAAACAATTTTACCTACACGTTTTAGTTCTGAATTTCCCTCAAGCTCGTTTATCTGTAAAAATTGTGTAATGTTATTTTCGTAAATTTTAATAATCCTAACATCAACTGCCTTTAAATTAACAGCTTCGAAAGGTAAAACTAAGCCGTCCTGCGAATGTGGCAAAATTACACCTTTGCCAATAAGCCGAACCTGTGGTTTTAAATCTTCGAAAATAATTGTAAAATTTTGGCTTTCGCTTAGCTTTTTACCATTTGTATTTTGAATCCCTTCCGAGATAATTAAATTATATTCACCTTTAAGTTGTTTGCTTGGATAAATTTTAATTAAATTATCGTCAATAGTAAATCTTAAATCTTCTTCGTTTGAAATAGTAATTAATCCATTTAATAATTGATTTTCATCAATAGGGTCAGAAAATTGAAGTTGTAAGCATTGTTCAGGAAAATCGTAAATTTTATAAGACATATATAAAAATTGGTCTAATGGTGGAATTTGAACTGAAATTTCGCCTTTGTTTTCAACATCAATTGGATTTCCGTCCCATTTAATTTTTAAAGTTGAAGCAGCATTTGTTCTTTCAACACTATCAATTTCAAACGAGTATTTATTTTCACCGGCAGCAGTAATTTTAATTTTGACTGGCGAATCATCTTTGTATGCTTTTAAAATTTTCTGAATATTTTCAATGGGCTCATTATCGGCAAGAATTATTGTTCCTGAAGTTTTTTGCAGTTTATATGTTGATTTGTCAATAGTTCTTGTTTCATCAACCGAAACATCAAAATTTTGTTTTATTGTAAAAAAATCGAATGTAAATGTTTTATATTCATCTTCAACTTGTAAAAGTTTGCCAAGTTTAAAATCAATAATATAATGTGTGGCACTTTTTAAGTCTTCATCGGGTTTAAATTCAATAGTTTGCTCGTCAACCCAAATTGCCTTACCCGAAATTGAAGGCGAAAAATCAAAAATATCATTCAAATCAATTCCATCTTTTTTAATTTGCGAAGCAGTAGTTTCGGTAAGTTTTACAGATATTGATGATTTCTTAGAAATCATTCCCGATGTGTATGCCGAAATATATTCAGAAAATAATGAGCTGTCGGAAACTTTTGCTGAAGTACTTCCTGAATTAAAATATATTGCTAAAGAAACTACTGTAGCAACCAATAACACAACTGTTATTACAAGAAAATTTTTAGTTTTCATAAATATAATTTTGAGATTTTTTATTGAACCAAAAGTATAAAATTTAATTAATTTGAATTATGATTTTTGAAAATATTTTTTTTCATGAGTTGTGAGCCACAGACCTTGGATATAGACAGACTTTATTTAACGTCATGGCGGGCTTGACCTGCCATCTCATTTTTTGATCTTAAATTATTTATTACAATATAAAAAATTGAATTGGGTTTTGCATAGATTATTCGCTATTCGCTCATGAGAGCGCGGAGTTTACACTGAGCTTTGCGAATGTGCTAAGTTCCTCGCTCACTCAGAATGACAGTGGGGAGTAAGGTTTTACACAACATTTTTTCTCAACTCTTTTGTCATTCTCAACACTTTTGTCATTCTGAACGATTAGTGAAGAATCTAATCTCAAATACAGATTCCTCGCTCACTCGGAATGACATCCTACTCCTTTGTCATTCAAAACTCTTTTGTCATTCTGAACGATTAGTGAAGAACTTAGCGAAGCGATCTCACGAACACATTGAAAATAAAATTAAAATGTGAGTAATCTATTTAAGTTTAGCATATTGTTATTATTTTTATGAAATAATAATTTTAAATACTGACACCCCAACCCCAAGGTTTGTGTCCTCACAAACCTTTATAAAACAAATTCCTTTTTGTCATTCTGAATGATTAGTGAAGAATCTAATCTCAAATACAGGTTCCTCGCTCACTCGGAATGACATCCTAAACCTTTGTCATTCAAAATTCTTTTGTCATTCTGAACGATTAGTGAAGAACTTAGCGAAGCGATCTCACGAACACATTGAAAATAAAATTAAAATGTGAGTAATCTATTTAAGTTTAGCACATCATTCGATGTTCAATATTCGGTGTTTTTTTTATTCAATAACGAAGAGCGAATAATGATTAACGACCCGATATCGAATTTTGATTTTAACGTCATGGCGGGCTTGACCTGCCATCTCATTTTCCAACCTTGTTGGTGTTATTAGTAACAATAAATAATTTCTTTATTATTTTCTTTAAAGTTTCAGAAATCTTCTTTTCGTCAGGAATTTTAGAATAAGCCAAAGCAGAAAGCTCTTTTGAATAGGTTGTTTTCAGTTTATCCCATACTGTTGTGAAATCTGTTATCAGAACTGATTCTGTTGGAATTTTACCATTCCAACCTTCAGGTTCATTGAATGCTGCCTGATCGTGATTCCAAACCTCGTTAAATGATTTTTGAAATTCGACAGAATCAATAAACACTTTACAATCCTTATCGTTATATAGAAAATATAAATCATAGAAATGTCTTATTTTGCCTGATAAACTCGTAATAGGATCTTTATCAAATGAGAATCTTACTAATGATATAAATTTCTCAACAAATGTTTGTTTCTTATCGAGAACATTTATAACAAATGGCAATAATCCATATTTAATTATTAAATCATTTTGATGGTTCAAAGTCAGCGATAAACTTATAAGGCTATTTATTTCCCGTTTTTCATATGGAAATGGATTAGCAAATGAATTGATTGCAATGATTAATTTATCTGAAATAACCTGATAAAAACGTGCGTCTCCGGTTTTCGGATAAGAATAAACAGATTTTCTATAGCGTGAACCTTTACTTGTTAACTGAGAGTTTTCAATTTCAGATAAATCTTTGGCAATATTTTTTTCTACATCATGGATAATAGTTTTGACTTTATTGCCTGTCATTTCAGGAAAATTGAGAACTGCAATATCAATATCTTCAGAAAATCTTTCAATCAATTTATATCCTTTAGAAAGTGAGGTTCCACCTTTAAAAACAACGCTATTATTGTATTTACTCTCAGAAAGTCTTTTTAATACAAGTGTTATCCAGTAATCTTTTTCTATAAATACAGGCAGAATATTCAGTTTGTCACTTGTAGTCTGAATAGCTGCTTGGAACGAATTTTTATCTAAATGAAGGTTCATGAAATGTTCCATTTTTGTTTATTGGACAATATGTTATTAGATATTCCAAATTCATAAGACGAAGATGGATTCAATGATTCTAATAATTGTTTAGCTGTGTTTTCACCTAAACAATTTTCATACAACGCACCGGTTAAAGCACGAGTTCCGGGATTATATTTTTTTGCAAGACGAATAAAGTTTTCCTTTTCTGAATTAGTAAAGTTTTTAATGAGCTCAGAAAGGACTTTACAAGACTGATCAATAGTTGTATCTGGAATCTCTTTAATATTTCTAATGGCATCAAGTATTCTAAATAAGGGTAAATTTTCTTTTGTAATGCTGTTTGGTTGTTTCATGAACCAAATATTGTACATCCCTCTTTTTGTACTCTTTTTAGTTTCATTGATTCCAATCTGAATAATATTTGATACTTGTGTTGATAGTCCAAGCTGATTATAAACTGAATATCCTGTAAGGTAGCCAGTGATTTTGTCGTTTTGTTCCAATAAATCTTTTACAACCTGATAAACTTCCGGTTTAAGTTCACCAAAATCTGTAAAGCGAGGCTTGTAAAATCTACCTAATGAGAGTTTTCTAATTTTACCTTCCTGTACCATACGATTAAGTGCTTTAGTAAGCGCATAAATATTATTCACCTGGGGGGTAAACTCCTCATAGGTGAAAACGTAGCCAGTTGGCAGTCGGTTAATCTTATCGCTAATAATATCAGTTACTTTCATAAATATTGTTATTTGCTGCAAATATATAAAATGTCAGGTAAATACCGGTAAAAACCTGACAAATATTTTTAAATTATTATCTGATGTTACGTAAAAGAGTTTCTCACAATGATTATTTCTCGTACTTCCTTCGTTAGCATATACTCCGGTGCCATTACGCCAAGAAAAAATAATTTATTATTTTTTTTAAACTTTGCGAACTTATATGTAAGTAATTTCAATTAATACACCAATTACTTTTATATAGCATGACTATAATAAGCACGCAATAAAAAAATCATAAATGATTTTTTTAGCCACTTTTTAACTTTGTGAACTTAGCGGCTTTGCGAGACAAATTTTTTACTTGCGTAACATGAGTTATTATTTTAAAACTTACCTTTTCCACATAAATTATTCAAAAAATAGTTAACGAGCAGATAATCTGCTGAATATGTATCATTGTTAATAATTTTGTTAATAATACGTACATAGAATATTTTATTGACATCCTGAAAAGCCCGCTACTGGCTCATTGCAAAAGGAGTATTTTTTCCGTGGGAAAGATAGGCAATAGCAAAAAAGAAAAAGATGTTTTTACTAGCAAATAAAAATTAATTCCAAAATTAATTTTCAAAATGTTTAATTTTGTAACATTATTATGAAAATAGCTTTTTACACTTTAGGTTGTAAATTAAATTATGCCGAAACATCAACACTTCAAAGAGTTGCAGTTGAAAATGGACATGATGTAGTTCCATTTTCGAATTCTGCAGATGTTTATGTAATTAATACTTGTACAGTTACTGCCATTGCCGATAAAAAATGCAGGAACATAATTCGTAAAGCATATAAGCAAAATGAAAATGCAAAAATTATTGTTACAGGTTGTTATGCTCAAACAAATTCCGACGAAATTTCAAAAATTTATGGAGTAAGTTTAATAATTGGTAACAACGAGAAAAATAAATTTGACGGTTATTTAAAAAATATTTCGAAAGCATTTTCTAATCGTCATGCTGAACTTGTTTCAGCATCTCCAAATAAGGAGATGGCGGGTCAAGCCCGCTATGACGAGAATACTTCATCAGAACGTAATGTTGACCATAATAATATCGGGATTATTTCAGCATCTTATTTTGCTCCGAATGAGGGGATTCAGAAGCAAGTTCGGAATGACGAAGCCAATGAGCAGATTCTGAAACAATCCCGATTGCTTTCGGGACAGAATGACGTTAAAGATGTGTTTTTCCCAGCATACTCTATTGGCGACCGCACCCGTTCGTTTTTAAAAGTGCAGGATGGCTGTAATTATTTTTGTGCATATTGTGCAATACCAAATGCAAGGGGAAGGAGCAGGAATGCCTCAATAATCGAAATTGTAGAACAAGCAAACGAAATTGCATCAAAGGGAATTAAAGAGATTGTGCTAACAGGAATTAATATAGGCGATTTTGGACATTCAACAAATGAAACATTTTTCGATTTAATAAAAGAACTGGATAATATTGAAGGGATTGAAAGATTCCGTATTTCATCCATTGAACCCGATTTGTTGGAACCAGAAATTATTGATTTTGTAAAACTATCGAAACATTTTGTTCCACATTTTCATATTCCGCTTCAATCGGGTTCACAAACCATATTAAAATTAATGAAAAGGAAGTATGATATAACATTGTTCAGTGATAGAATTAATTATTTGCTGAAAACAATACCGGATGTTTGTATTGGGCTTGATGTTATTGTTGGTTTTCCGGGCGAAAATGAAAGCGAGTTTAATGAAACGTGCAATTTGTTAAATTCTATAGATGTTGCTTATTTTCATGTGTTTACATATTCCGAAAGAGAAAATACAATTTCGGCAAAATTGCCAAATAAAGTGAGTTTTGCAGAAAAAGAAAAAAGAAGTGGAATACTTCATAAATTGTCTGAAGAAAAAAAAGAAACATTTTACAGGAAATTTATTGGTAACGAATTAAATGTTTTGTTTGAAAGTAAAACTAAAGATGGTAAAATGCACGGGTTTACCGATAATTATATTAAAGTAGAAGTGCCTTCGGTTAAAGCATTGTACAATAAAATTGAAAGAGTTAAACTTTTAGAATTCGACAAAGAAAAAATGGTAGTAATTAGTAAATTAATTTAATAAAACATGAATTTAGAGTTGCTTTGTAAAAGCGTTTGTGAATTATCCCGCGAAACAGGAAAATTTATTTTAAACGAAAAATCTAAAATAACTTCCGAGATAATTGAAAACAAAGGCATTCACGATTTTGTAACTTATGTTGACAAAACTTCAGAAAAAATGCTTATTAGTGGTTTGCAAAAGTTATTACCCGATTCCGCTTTTTTAGCCGAAGAAAACACAGTAAAACAAATAGATGCCGATTATACTTGGGTTATTGACCCGCTTGATGGAACAACAAATTACATACATGGTCTCGACCCTTATGCAATAAGCATTGCATTAATGTACAAAAAAGAAATAATTATAGGTGTTGTTTACGAAATTTCAAACGACGAATGTTTTTATGCGTGGCAAAATTCAAAAGCATATTTAAATGGTAACGAAATTTCTGTTTCAAAATGCAAAAAAATTGAAGATAGTTTGGTCGCAACCGGCTTTCCATATTACGATTTTGTAAGAATAAAACCATTTTTAAAATTGCTTGAATATTTTTTTCAAGAAAGTCATGGTGTTCGCAGGTTGGGAAGTGCCGCAACTGATTTGGCTTATGTTGCCTGCGGTCGTTTCGAGGCATTTTACGAATACAGTTTGCACCCTTGGGATGTTGCTGCGGGTGCATTAATTGTTGAAAGAGCCGGTGGAAAAGTATCTGACTTTAGCGGAGGAAACAATTACATTTTTGGAAAAGAAATTATTGCAGCAAATTATTTTGTGTTTGATAAGTTTTTGGGAGTTGTGAAAAAATTTATGAATAAGTAGTATCTGTCCATAAAGTCAAAGATTTTCAAAAATGAAAGCCCAAAACCTCAAGACCCAAGTCTCAAATCCCAAGCCCCAAACTTGGAATTTGGGATTTGGAATTTGGAGCTTTATACTATTATTACGATATTATAGACAAGCACTATTTAGCCATAATATTACAAAACATCATTTATTTTCAATTTTTTTTTTATAACTTTGATATAATTAAAAATATTTTACTCTAAACATTAAACATGTTGGTTATGAGAAAGTTTGTGTTCGTTTTAGTTTTGATAACAATGAGTTGGTTATTAAAATCTGCTGATTTATCGGCATATTATTATTATTCACCATTTTACAATTCCGAAGTTGGTACTTATTTAGAAACTTATATTACTGTTATTGGTAATTCTGTAGTTTTCAAAAAAAACGAAAATGGCAAATATCAAGCTTTAGTGGAAGTTACAATGCTTTTTAATCAGGAAGGAAAAGTTAAAGAATTTAGAAAATATAATTTAAAAAGTCAAGAAATTGACGATACAACTTCGTTACCTAATTTTATTGATTTACAAAGAATTAACTTAAAAGAGGGTTTGTATAACTTTGAGTTGAAAATAAAAGATTTACAAACAGAAAATGCAAAAGAATTTGTTTTTCATGATATTATAACAATGACTCATAAGACTGATGAAATTGAAATTTCCGGAATCGAATATCTCGAAAAATATTTTCCTACTCAGCAAGCAAATGTTTTATCAAGAAATGGTTACGATATGGTGCCTTATGTTGCCGATTTTTATCCATCAAACTTAAAAACATTTGCATTTTATTACGAAATTTATAATACAAAAACTGTTTTTGGCGAGAATCAGGAATTTATATTGCAATATTATATTGAATCTACAAATTTAAAACAACCACATCCGAATTATACAAAAACAAAAAAACAGAAAGTGGCAGATGTGATTCCTGTTATGGGCGAGTTTTCAATAGAAGGACTTGAAACAGGTAACTACAATTTTGTTGTAGAAATCAGAAATAAAGAAAACAAAGTAATAGCTTCAAAAAAATCTTTTTTTCAACGGAGCAATCCAAAAGCTAAAATAAATTGGAATGAAATAGATAAAGTAGTTATTGAACAAACATTTGTGCAAAATATTACTTCAATTGATACATTAAAAGAATATATTAATGAATTGTACCCGATTTCTGATGTTAACGAAGTTGGTTATGCCAAAAATGCTGTTAATTCAAATGATTTGAGTTATATGCAAAAATATTTTTACAGTTTTTGGTTTTCACATAATAGCTCTAATCCCGAATCGGAGTGGAATAAATATAAAGAACAAGTAAATTATGTTAATAAAATGTACGGTTCGCAAATTAATAAAGGTTACGAGTCGGATAGAGGACGAGTTTATTTACAGTATGGTGCACCTGGTAGTGTTACTTCTGGAGTTTATGATAACGATACTTATCCTTATGAAATATGGCATTATTATGTTATGGGTAATCAACGTAATAGACTTTTTTTGTTTTATAATCGTGAAATTATGGGTAAAGACTATAAATTAATTTATTCTGATGCAAAAGGAGAAGTATATATATCAAATATTGATATGATAATTAAGAATTTATATAGAGGTCGCACTTTACTTCCTGATATAGATTGGTCAAACAAGATAAAAGAAGATTTGAGAAAAGAAGGATTTCGTTATTAATATAAATACCAAAAATTATTAAGTGGAAAAAGTAGCTATAGCAATACTTAATTGGAACGGACATGAGTTATTAAAAAAGTTTCTTCCATCAGTTGTTGAGTATTCTGACATAAATAATGTTTCAATTTATGTAATAGATAATGGCAGCACAGACGGTTCAATAACTTTTTTAAAATCATATTACCCAACTGTTAAAATAGTATTGCTTGCTCAAAATTATGGTTTTGCAGGTGGTTACAACAAAGGTCTCGAAAAAATAAAAGCCGAATATTATGTTCTTTTAAACAGCGATGTTGAGGTTACAAAAGGTTGGTTGGAACCAATGCTCGAAGTGCTCGAAAATAATAAAAATATTGCAGTATGCCAGCCAAAATTAAAATCTTATGTAAATCGCGATGAGTTCGAATATGCCGGTGCTGCCGGTGGATTTATTGATAAATTTGGTTTTGCTTTTTGCAGAGGACGACTATTTAATGTTTTCGAAAAAGATGTTGGTCAATATAATACAAAATCTGACATTTTTTGGGCTACAGGAGCTTGTTTGTTTATCCGCTCCGAAATATATTTTAATGCAGGCGGATTAGATAATGATTTTTTTGCCCACATGGAAGAAATTGATTTGTGCTGGCGAATATTATCGCGCGGCTATAAAATTGTTTATGAACCAAAATCTGAAGTTTTTCATTTGGGAGGCGCAACATTGAGCAAAACTAATCCCCATAAAACATTCTTAAACTTCAGAAACAATCTTTTTTTATTATATAAAAATTTGCCAAAACATAATTTTTACCAAACAATATTTGCCCGTTTAATTCTTGATGGAATTGCTGCAATTAAATTTCTTTTAAGTTTTGAGTTTCGTAATTTTTGTGCTGTTTTTACAGCACATTTGCAATTTTATTTATCTATAAGTAAACTTAAAAGCAAACGTAAAAATAATTTACAGCTGACAACTACAAATTTGCACACTACTATGTATAATAAAAGTATTGTTGCCGACTTCTTTTATCGGGGAAAAAAGTATTTCAGCGATTTGCATTTTAACCCATGATTTACAAAATGTTATTCCGTTGAGCGATGAATATTGAGAAGCATTCTCATGAGCGAGTTGCGAATAATCTAATCAGTATAAAATAGTTAATTATGCGAATTAAGGGTTAAAACCGGTAGCTACGAAACTTCGGGATAGAATCTAAAAGTCCCGTAGGGACAACATATTGGTAGAAACAAATAACATCCACCATACAAATGCCGTAGGTATGATATA
>Ga0209211_10004547_pt1 | contig 21461 bp, 18 predicted proteins | sample RifGroA2_FD_183992 | JGI IMG/M metagenome (GOLD analysis project Ga0209211, IMG submission 183992) | Groundwater microbial communities from Rifle, Colorado, USA - Groundwater A2 (SPAdes) (version 2) | ecosystem: Environmental > Aquatic > Deep subsurface > Groundwater | place: Rifle, Colorado...
GCGACAAGCGTCTCGGCCGCGTTGTCCAGGTAGAGCAGCCTGGGCTTGCCGCTCATCGGCCACTCCATTTCTATGTTCAGACCCTCCAGCCAGGGACGCTTGTCGCAGGCGACATGCACAAGGCACAGGCCGACCGAAACAGATGACGGCGCTTCCAGCGTGACGACCATGCCGAGCACGCAGCGGGTAAACACGTCGATGGCGATGGTCAGATACGGACGGCCAATCGGTTGCCGGTCGCGCTCGTCCACCACGATCAGGTCGATGACCGTGTGATCAATCTGCACTTGTTCCAGTGGCGCGGTCACGGCGGGAGGCTCACCACCGACACCTTGCAGGCTGCGGGACGCATCCTGACCTTCCCGGCGGCGAGTGGCCTTGAGCGGATCGAGGCCGGCGATCCGCAGAGCCACGGTGTTGCGCGCCGGCGCCCGCAGCTTTTGCGCTTTGCAAGCCTGCGCGACCTCGCGGTGGAACGCTGCCAGGCTACGCTTCTGCTTGGTCAGGAAGCGCTTTTGCAGCAACTCGCGGATGATGCGCTCAACTGATTCCGGCAAGCGTCCCTTGCCTTTTCCGCCGCCGGATCGGCTGCGAGCCAGGTCCGTCACAAGCCCAGCACCTTGCCGGGCACGGCGGATTAGGACATACACCTGCCGCCTGGACAGGCCAAGCGCGTGAGCAGCGGCATCGGCGGCTTCATGCCCGACCACATCAAGCGCTGCCAGCGGCCCGATGATTTCCGCCCGTTGCCGGGCCTGCGCCCAAGCCGCATCGGGCAGGGTGGCCACGCCTTGCTCGGCAATCAATGATGTGTCTGACGCCATGCTCACACCTCGCTTTGGTGCACACGAGTATTGAGCATAGTCGAGATTGGTGCAGATGACTTCTGATATTGCGTTGTCAGGAGTCGCCTGCACATCTGGCGTTACGCCCCGTCAATTGGTGCAGTCGTCTTCTGAAAATGACAGCAGGCGACTGTTGCAGATATGTCGTAAAACACTTGTTTAGCGACACCTGCTTTGTGACTGTCGTGCTTGTTGTATTACCTGTACAGGTATAAGCTGCCACCATGGCCGACAACGAAAAACCGCTCGAATGGATCGCGAGCAGCTACAAGGATCTGATGGCGTTGCCGCCCGACGTGCGTCGGCGTTTCGGTTACGCGCTGTCGCTAGCCCAGATGGGCGACCAGGACGACGCGGCCAAAGTGCTCAAGGGCTACGGCGGGGCCGGCGTGCTGGAGGTCGTCGAAGACGATGTCGGTGGCACGTACCAGGCGGTCTACACGGTGAAGTTCGCGGAAGCGGTATTCGTCCTGCACTGCTTCCAGAAGAAGAGCAAGAGCGGGATCGCCACGCCCAAGGTGGACATGGACATCATCCGCGCTCGGCTGAAGGTGGCCGAGGCAATGGCACAGGAGTTACGAAATGGAAAAACGAATCATTGAAGGCGTCGAGGTTCAACGCAGCTCGGGCAACGTCTTCGCCGACCTGGGACTGCCCGACGCCGAAAAGCTGAAGATCAAAACTGGCCTGGTAATCGAGATCAGGAAGGCGATGCGCGCCCTGAGCCTGACGCAACAAGCGGCGGCCAAGCGCATGGGCATCCCGCAACCGAAGGTATCGGGCATGATGCATGGCGACTTCACCAACCTGTCCGAGCGCAAGCTGATGGACTGCCTGAATCGCCTGGGCTACGACATCGAAATCAAGGTGCGACCGGCGGCCGAGCCGATTGGGCACCTGACGCTTGCTACCGCCTGACCGGACGCCCGATGAACGACCGCATCGCTGATGAAAAACGGGGGCATGCATGAGCATGAATGAATTTCGCCGGCTGGCCGCGAAGATCGATCAGCACATGCAGCAGCTTGCCGCCCAGGGCGTCAGCGAGGCACACGCCATCGTCAACCGCATGATGGGTTACGTGCCCGACCTGCACAAGATTTGGGTCGGCACCTCCGACCAGCAGCTCATGGCGTTGTCTCGCGAATATCCTGGGTTTTACCGCTACGCCCACATCATGGAGGAAGCCTCCGAAGCCGAGCGCAACAAGACATCGCGGCCCTATGATGGCCCGGCCGAGTTTTCCGAAGAGCACAAACAACGGACTGCCCAACTGCTGCTCACGGCGGCAACCCTTGAGCGCGGCTATCAAGCATTTCGTGGCAGCGGCAACCTGCAAGTCTTCCAGCAGCAAGTCAACGAGCTGGGTCGGTTACATCGGCAATGGCTGGCCGATCTGGATAGCTTCAAAGACTCGCTACGCGCACAGGGCGTGGAACCCAGGGCATTGGAGTACGTAAACGAAGCGTTCAGACACCTTGCCGAGCGCATCAAGCAGCTTGCCGGCTGATCGTCGGAACGGATGACGAAATTCTCGGCGGTATCGGCTTGCAATCCAGTGCAATGGCGTTGCGGAAGCAACGCCGATAACGACGAAGATGGGCGGGACCGGGGGCGCTCATCTTCGTTCGGTTGCGACGGATATCCACCGATCAGTGGGAATGTCCGCCGCTGCTCGAATCGCCTCCGTAACCTCCGCTATAGCCGTTGCCGGCGCAGCCGCTAAGCGCGATGGCTATCACCGTTGCGGCAACGATCAATATCTTTTTGGGCATTTTTTCTCCTTAATTGACGAGTGAATTGATGGATAAATGGGGATTACAAGCAGGTGGGGGCTGGATTATGCCAATTTTCAACGGATCAGACCGGTAACCCTGCCTCGTTGAATACGCCCTCGAACAACACCGAACTGAGGTAGCGCTCGCCGGAATCCGGCAAGATGACGACGATGGTCTTGCCGGCGTTTTCCCGCCGCTGCGCCAGGCGGCTGGCGACGGCCACTGCGGCGCCGCTGGAAATACCGGAGATGATGCCCTCCTCGCGCGCCAGGCGCCTTGCGTAGGCGACAGCCTCCTCGTTGCTGACCTGTTCGATGGCATCGATCAACGAGAGGTCAAGCACCTGCGGTACGAAGCCGGCGCCGATGCCCTGAATCTTGTGCGGCCCCGGTTTAACCGGCTCGCCATTGCGCGTCTGGGTCAGCACCGGGCTGGCCGACGGCTCGACCGCCACCGACCACAGCTTGGCGCCGCGCGTCTTCTTGAAGTAGCGGGAAACGCCGGTGATGGTGCCACCAGTACCGACACCTGAAACGAAGATGTCGACCTTGCCGTCGGTGTCGATCCAGATTTCCGGCCCGGTGGTCGATTCATGAATGGCTGGATTGGCCGGGTTCTTGAACTGCTGCAGCAGGACATACTTACCGGGATCGGAGGCGGCGATCTCCTCGGCCTTGGCGATGGCTCCACCCATGCCTTTAGTGCCTTCGGTCAGGACCAGCTTGGCGCCGTAGGCAGCAAGGAGCTTTCTGCGCTCGAGACTCATGGTCTCGGGCATAGTCAGCGTGAGCGGGATGCCGTAGACGGCAGCGACGAAGGCGAGCGCAATGCCGGTATTGCCGCTGGTTGGTTCCACCAGTTCCTTGCCCGGGCCGAGGAGACCACGTATCTCAGCATCCCAGACCATCGCGGCACCGATACGGCACTTGACCGAATAGGCCGGATTGCGCCCCTCGATTTTGGCGAGTACGGTAGCTGGCGCCCCGTCGGTAACGCGGTTGAGGCGAACAAGGGGAGTACGCCCGATGGAGCGAGAATTATCGGAAAACCAGTTACTCATGGACTTCATTGGCAGGTGAGCGATCAATTTCTAAATTGCCCGCCATTGGCAAGGCACAGTCTGGTTATTTAGCCCCCACGGGGGTCTAGGTTAGCGACAACAATTTGGTTGCGGCCCGGTCGTTTTCATCGGCCGTCGAAATCACTTTCATCTGCATCTCGAATTGCCGGGCCACGGAAATCATGGAAACCATCTCCGCCGCCATGTCGACATTGCTGCCCTCCAAAAAGCCGGAAACGACCGTGACGTTTGCAGTCCCAATATCCTCGGCCGCCATGCCGGGCTGCAGGCGAAACAAGCCGTCGTCGCCCCGCGCCAGGGCATGCTCGGGGGGATTGACCAATTTGATGCGGCCCACGACCGACACGGTGTTCGGCGTTCCGAATCGCGGGACGGCAGAAACCGTGCCATCCGGAGCAATGGCGACTTCCGTATCCGGCGGGACGGTGATGGGGCCGTTTTCCCCCTGGATCGGAATGCCGCTGTTGGTTTGCAGGAGACCGTTCGCACTGATGGCTAGATTGCCGTTCCGGGTATAGGCTTCGCGCCCGTCCGGCGTTAGCAATGCAATGAACCCCTGTCCCTGCACGGCAATATCCAGGGGCCGCCCGGTCTCCTGGAGAGTGCCCGGTGTGAAGTCGCTCATCACGCTGGCGTCGACGACAAAAGCGCGGGTGGGCAGTCCCTCGCCTTCGACCGGCACCGCCCGAAAGGCGTGCATTTCCGCCCGAAATCCGGTGGTCGTTGCATTGGCCATGTTGTTGGCCATCCCGGCCTGTTGCGTCAGTGCATGTGAGGCGCCGGTCATCGCGGTGTATATCACTCGATCCATGAAAAATCCTCAAGCGTTGTTAGCAACGGACACGTGACCCCGAGCGCACCCAAATCAAAGGGGATGTAAAAAATACTCACCCCGCCACAACAGACCGGCACCGGAAAGATGCTCCGACATCAGCGGCCCGAATCCAAACACGAGCGCGATGACCGCCAGTAACAGCAATATTTTCGTCACGCGCCGCTCCATCATTTTGCATTTTCATTAGGGCCAATGCTGGAATCCTAATGATGCCTACCTGTCGACAGGATGACGAATAAATTACATTTGCGGAGCGAGTCAACAGGCCGGCCGCCATGTGTTTCAATCATGCAGGATGTCAGCTTGGTAGGTAGGGAGACGTTTTAGAATCGCAGCTAACCACTGCGCCATGGCTTTGATTCGGCCACCTCGAATCTAAGCTGAGGCAAACTTGAGAGCAAGAAGTAGCAATGCACAGCAGAAAACACCTATTTGGCATTTTAATCCTGTTGATTCCGGCATCGCTTGCACTCGCCGAAGGGCTGCCTGGCGTCATCAGCACGCCCAGCCCGGGTGGCGGCACCACGTACACCCTAAGCCTCCAGTTGCTGATCTTGATGACAGCGCTGACCTTTATCCCGGCGGCCGTGTTGATGATGACCAGCTTCACGCGCATCATTATTGTCCTGTCGCTGCTGCGCCAGGCGCTAGGCACGCAAACTTCACCGCCGACCCAGGTCATGGTTGGACTGGCGCTGATTCTGAGCGGGTTCGTCATGACTCCCGTCCTGGAAAAGATTTATACGGATGCCTACCTGCCGCTCTCCGAAGAGAAAATCGACATCATGCAGGCTGCCGAGCGCGCATCCGTGCCGACGCGCAGCTTCATGTTGAAGCAAACGCGGGAGAGTGACTTGGCCCTGTTCGCCGACGTCGCCCGTATCGACAAGATCGAGAAACCGGCAGATACGCCCATGCGCATCCTCATTCCAGCATTCTTGATCAGCGAATTGAAAACCGCTTTCCAGATCGGCTTTATCATCTTCATTCCCTTCTTGGTCATCGATATGGTCGTTGCCAGCATTCTGATGTCGCTGGGCATGGTCATGATGTCGCCGGTTGCCGTTTCCCTCCCGTTCAAGATCATGATGTTCGTACTGGTGGACGGCTGGAGTCTTGTTTTGGGTTCGCTGGTTCAAAGCTTCGAAATCTGACCTCAACACGCCGCTGCCCAGGTCGGCCGCACATCATTTCGGGAGCCCAACTCCTGACGGGGGGCAGATGATAGGGAGCGCTATTGTCGAATCCCTATCGCCATTTGCTGCAGGACTGACCGGCGGAAGTCCATGGGCGTGATTCACGCGGAGACTTTGAACGCGAAGGCGGCCGATAACACGACTGCTTGATCTACCCTGTCAGGTGTTGATGCGGAGGATTTGGTAGAGGCCACCAAAGAGCGAGGCTTTGTCGAGCTTCCGGACGGATCGAGTCGCTGGCAGCCAGCTATCTATCTCGTGGTGCCAGAGGTCGGCCGCATAAGGTTCAAGCCGGCAGAGCACCGGGAGCCAGAGATAGCGCAAGGGATGCCACCGAGCAGGGCGGGCAAAATCGACAATGAGCACAACGCCACCGGGCTTTACTACCCGGAAGGCTTCAGCCAAGGTCTGCTCGCGGACAGCCGCCGGTTGCTCGTGCAACAAAAAATACAGCACAACTCGGTCATAACTGGCAGCCGGCAGTCTCAGGTCCGACGAGTCACGCGCCAGGAGGCGAACCGATTCATCCGCCAGCTTGCGGCGCAGGTTTTCCAACTGGACGGGGAGGACGTCGACAACCTCCAGATGGCCGCCGCCGATTTTGACGCGCCGATTGAGATGCTCCGTCAAATTGCCGTAGGCACAGGCGATCTGCAAAGTTTTGCCGGGCAAGGCTTGGCCGAGCGCATTCAGCGCGGCATCGCGCAGTCGGCAGTAGTTGCCCCACAGGATGAGATTGACTAGCCAACGACGTTCGAAGAATCGCACCGCCCACGGTCGCACATACGCCCACCAATAGTGTTTCTCCAGATAGGGCGGAACGGCGGGCGGGCCACCAGCACTCACCCCGGAAAGTTCACTACCACCAGGCTGGCATGCACCTGCGCTATTCGTATCCCTGAAGGCATCCCTCAACTCTCTTGGGTGATGAATATCCATGGTTCCTTCCCTCGTTTTCATATCTCTGGTAAGAAGTATGCTGCGTCACTCAAGCTGACTACCGAATTGCTGCCCAATTATATTTTTGTCATCGACCGGGATGCCGGGGGGACGATGGTATGTTAATTCAACAAGTGATTTCCATCTGACCGACAGTTGGTCAGGTGAGCTGCGGGAAGCGCAAATGGACCCTAACGTCAACGAGCATCTGATCTCTTTTCTGACCAGCTTGGCCATCGGCCTCCTGATCGGGGTCGAGCGTGAACGCGCCGGTTCGGCAATGGGGTTACGAACTTCGGCCTTGGCCGCGCTGTTCGGCACCATCGCCGCCCTCGTCGGCCAAAGCGCCGGGGCGCCCTGGTTTCTCCCTGCCGCCTTGCTGGCCATGACGGGAATCATGGTTTTCGGTCCGACCGGGACCGGGGAGAGCGAGAGCCACGCAGGGCCCACCACACGAATGGCCATCCTCCTTTCGTTTACCCTCGGGACGATGGTTTGGCTCGGCCACGGGCGTTATGCTGTTATGCTAGCCATTGCTGCCGCAGCGCTGCTCCATTTCAAGGCCGAACTACGCGGGTTGAGCTCACGGATTACTTCCCGGGACCTGGTGTCGATCCTGCAGTTCGCAGCTCTGAGTTTTATCGTGCTGCCACTCCTGCCCAACGTCGGATATGGGCCTTATGGCGCTTTCAATCCTCATCACGTCTGGCTGATGGTCGTCCTGATTGCCGGCTTGAGCCTGGCCGGCTATTTGGCCATGCGTACGGTCGGAGATCGCTTTGGCCCGCCCTTGCTCGGTCTGCTGGGAGGTCTGGTGTCGAGTACCGCGACTACCCTGGTGTACGCCCGTCATGCCCGCCAGACGCCGACCATGGCGCAGACGTCGACGATCGTCATTCTCATGGCCAATCTGGTCGTGTCCGTGCGCCTGGGCATGATCGCCGTCGCCATCGCGCCCTCCTTGATGGCGACCCTCTGGCCGGTGTTGGTCGGCAACTTGGTGGCAGGCGGCTTGGCGGTACTGTTCGTCTGGCATCGTTCGCGGACAGGGGAATCACTCCTCTTGCCGGAAGTTGCCAATCCGACCGAGTTACGGGTTGCGCTGAGCTTCGGTGCGATGTATGCCATCATCTTGCTTTTGGCCTCGTGGCTGTCCGATTGGGCGGGAACGCGCGGGCTCTACTTGGCGTCCGCCGTGTCCGGGCTGACCGAACTCGATGCCATCGCATTGTCGACCCTGCGCCTGTTTAGGAATGGGAAACTGGGGGCCGAAGTCGCTGCCAACGCGATCGGCCTGGCGATTCTCTCTAACCTGTGCTTCAAGACCGGTCTCCTTGCCTGGGTTGCTGGGCGCGACTTTCTGTTGCGCTGCCTGCCTGGGATGCTGGCTATCGGGATAGGCATTGCAATCGGCATGGGGTGGGTTGGCTATGCTTGACCAGTCGCTCTTGTGGCAATTTCGGCTTACAACTCCTCCTACGGCTCAAAGCGCTATGGCAAACAATTTGGGGAACCTGACCATTGGCCTTTTTGCCAAGGCCGCCGGAGTCAATGTGGAGACGATCCGCTTCTATCAGCGCAAGGGCTTGTTGCCGGAGCCGGACAAGCCTTATGGCAGTATTCGCCGCTACGGCGGCGCAGACGTGGTTCGGGTGAAATTTGTAATAGTCGGCCCAGCGGCTGGGGTTCAGCCTGGACGAGATTGCCGAGCTGCTGCGACTCGACGATGGCACCCACTGCGAGGAAGCCAGCAGCCTGGCCGAGCACAAGCTCAAGGACGTGCGCGAGAAGATGGCCGACTTGGCACGGATGGAGGCCGTGTAGTCTGAACTGGTGTGCGCCTGCCACGCGCAAAAAGGGAACGTTTCATGCCCGCTGATCGCATCGCTACAGGGCGGAACAAGCCTGGCAGGGGCGGTTCGGGGTTAGCCCGCCAGATGGCGGTTGGATACTCGACTGCTTGCTCTGACGGAAATTTCCAGGGTTCCGGCTTACAACCCCAGTACCGAAAATAGTACGGCAAGTGCCATGACCGTTATGGCGGTCATGGCAAGTAGCTTGCCGCGTAGGCTCATTCCCTGATTGGCCATTTTCTCATCCTCCGCGTGTCATTTTTATCGAATAATTTAAATGTGACATTATAAGCGTATCACTAATATTATATGCCGACGGAATTTTTGATGGTCTCGGTACAGAAAATCAACCTCGGGCTGCCGGTTGAAATTTTCCGAAAAGTCCTTATCTGCTTGGTATTGGAATATCTGTAACAGGAGAATCAAGATGCGCCTCGATAAATTCACGACCAAGTTCCAGCAAGCACTGTCTGATGCCCAGAGTCTGGCCATTGGCGGTGACCAGCAGTTCATCGAACCGCAGCACCTGCTGCTCGCCCTGCTTAACCAGGATGACGGTGGCACAACCTCGTTGCTCGGCCGGGCCGGGGCCAATGTGGCGGGTCTGCGCAAGGATCTGGAACAGGCGCTGACTCGCCTGCCCAAGGTTGAGGGCCATGGTGGTGACGTTTCCGTCGGCCGCGACCTGGGCAATCTGCTCAACCTGACTGACAAGGAAGCCCAGAAGCGCGGCGACCAGTTCATCGCCAGCGAAATGTTCCTGCTCGCCGTGTGCGAGGACAAGAACGAAACCGGTCGTCTGGCCAAGCAGCACGGCCTGAGCCGCAAGGCGCTGGAGGCGGCGATCATGGCCGTGCGTGGTGGGCAGGGCGTCGATTCGCAGGAGGCCGAAGGCCAGCGCGAGTCCCTCAAGAAATACTGCATCGACCTGACCGAGCGCGCCGCGCAGGGCAAGCTCGACCCGGTGATCGGCCGCGACGATGAAATCCGTCGCGCAATCCAGATTCTGCAGCGCCGGACCAAGAACAATCCGGTGCTGATCGGCGAGCCGGGTGTTGGCAAGACGGCCATCGTCGAAGGCCTGGCCCAGCGCATCATCAACGGTGAAGTGCCGGAAACGCTCAAGGGCAAGAAGGTGCTGGTCCTCGACATGGCCGGCCTGCTCGCCGGCGCCAAGTATCGCGGCGAATTCGAGGAGCGTCTGAAAGCCGTCCTCAAGGAGGTTTCGCAGGACGAGGGTCGGATCATTCTGTTCATCGACGAGCTGCACACCATGGTCGGGGCCGGTAAGGCCGAGGGCGCCATCGACGCCGGCAACATGCTGAAACCGGCGCTGGCCCGTGGCGAACTGCACTGCATTGGCGCGACGACGCTCAACGAATATCGCAAGTACATAGAAAAGGATGCTGCGCTGGAGCGCCGCTTCCAGAAAGTGCTGGTCGATGAGCCTTCGGTGGAAAGCACCATCGCCATCCTGCGCGGTCTGCAGGAGAAGTACGAACTGCACCATGGCGTCGATATCACCGACCCGGCCATCGTCGCTGCGGCCGAGTTGTCGCACCGCTACATCACCGACCGTTTCCTGCCGGACAAGGCGATCGACCTCATCGACGAGGCGGCGGCGCGCATCAAGATGGAAATTGACTCGAAGCCGGAAGTCATGGACAAGCTTGACCGGCGCATCATCCAGCTCAAGATTGAGCGCGAGGCGGTCAAGCGAGAGAAGGACGAGGCATCGAAAAAGCGCTTCGGCCTGATCGAAGAGGAAATTGCCAAGCTGGCCAAGGAGTATTCCGATCTCGAAGAGGTCTGGAAGGCCGAGAAGGCTCAGGTTCAGGGCTCGGCGCATATCAAGGAAGAAATCGACAAGCTCCGGGCAGATGTCACTCGCCTGCAGCGCGAAGGCAAGCTCGACAAGGTCGCTGAGCTGCAATACGGCAAGCTACCGCAACTCGAAGCGCAATTGAAGAGCGCCGAAAAGGCGGGTGATGGCGAGCAAAAGAAAAACAAGCTGCTGCGTACACAGGTCGGCGCCGAGGAAATTGCCGAGGTAGTGTCGCGCGCCACCGGCATTCCGGTCAGCAAAATGATGCAGGGCGAACGCGAAAAGCTCCTGCACATGGAAGATCGTCTGCACAAGCGGGTGGTCGGGCAGGATGAGGCGGTGCGTCTGGTTGGCGATGCGATTCGTCGTTCGCGTGCCGGACTGTCCGATCCCAATCGTCCCTATGGTTCCTTCCTCTTCCTTGGTCCGACGGGCGTTGGCAAGACCGAGCTGTGCAAGGCGCTGGCCGAGTTTATGTTCGATGCTGAGGATCACCTGATCCGCATCGACATGAGCGAGTTCATGGAGAAGCATTCGGTCGCCCGCCTGATCGGCGCGCCGCCGGGTTATGTGGGTTACGAAGAAGGCGGTTACCTGACCGAAGCCGTGCGCCGCAAGCCGTACTCGGTGATCCTCCTCGATGAAGTCGAGAAGGCGCATCCGGATGTTTTCAACGTGCTGCTGCAGGTGCTAGATGATGGCCGGATGACCGATGGTCAGGGGCGCACCGTCGACTTCAAGAACACGGTCATCGTCATGACTTCCAATCTCGGCAGCCAGATGATCCAGCAGATGTCGGGCGACGATTATGGCGTGATCAAGATGGCGGTGATGGCCGAGGTCAAGAACTACTTCCGGCCGGAATTCATCAACCGGATCGACGAAGTTGTCGTCTTCCATGCGCTCGACGAGAAGCATATCGCCGGCATTGCCAAGATCCAGCTTGGTTATCTCGAAAAGCGGCTGGCGCAGCTCGACATGGGCATTGTCGTCGAGGACAGTGCACTGGCCGAACTGGCGCAGGCCGGCTTCGACCCGGTGTTTGGCGCCCGGCCACTCAAGCGGGCGATTCAGCAGCAGATCGAGAATCCGCTGGCCAAGGCCATCCTCGAGGGCAAGTTCGCCGCCAAGGATGTGATCCGTGTCAGTTGCGATGCGAGTGGTGTGATTCGTTTCGTCAAGGATTGAATCGCGGACCTGCCGATTGTGCCCGTGGCCCGTTCAGTGACATGATCGGGCCATGAGCCTGCCGTCGCTGCGATCCCTGCTTGCCGTGTTCAAACCCGAGCATTCGCCCGGGCCGCCGCATGATGTGCGAGGCGGTCGATTCGTCGTGGTAATCGACTGTGTGCTGAACCAGAACGTTCGTGATCAGGGGGCGGCCAACTGTTCGGCGATGAATTTTGAATTCCTGCGCCTGTGCCACGAAAACGATATCGGCATCATGCAGATGCCCTGCCCGGAAATCGCCGCCCTTGGCTTCAAGCGTCAGCGTTCGCCCGGTACCAGCATCCGTCAGGCGCTCGATACGCCGGCCGGTCGGCTAGCCTGCGCGGAGCTGGCGGCATCGGTGGTGGCGCGCATTCTGACCTTGTCCGAACAGGGCTTCGAGCCCTTGGCCGTGCTGGGCGGCAACCCACGCAGCCCCGGCTGCGCGGTGCATCAGGCGGCGAGTGAGCTGAGCGCCGAGTCGGGTGTTTTCATGCTGGCCCTGCAGGCTGAATTGCGCCGTCATGGCCTGGATTTGCCCTTCCGGGGGCTGCGCGATGCTTCGCCTGAATCGCTGGCTGAAGATCTGCAATGGTTCGGCCAGTTGTCGGCTGCTACTGACGCTTGGCTCTAGTTTGGCCCGGGCCGGTATTGTCTTAGCAGTTGCCTTTCTTGGCCTGGCCCGGTGGGCAGTGGCCGCCATCCTTGTGGTGGCCGTTTTTGTTGCCGCGGCCGGTGTAATAACGCTCGCCGCGCGGGCCGCCATGCTGCTTCCAGTAGGCCGGTTCGCGCCAGTCGTAGCCGTCCCAGTAGTAGCCACGGTCGTTGCGCGAGCCGAAGGTGACGCTGACGCCAGGGGCATCGACCCGGACGCTGCCGAGATTGACATTGATATCAACGGCGCTGGCCAGAATCGGTGCGGCGGCGATCAGCGCTGCCAGAATGATTTTTTTCATGTGCTATTTTCCTTTCAACAAGCGTGGATGAAACATTTCAAACCTTATAACGGATTGACGTACGTGTGGATAACAAGGATCTGAAAAATGTGGGATGACCTGAAAGGCTGGCAAACCAGTCGCCATGCCGAACTGGGCGGGCCGGAAAGCTGGCTGGGCATGCGCGGGCTATTCTGGCTGGAGGCGGGGCTGAACAGCGTCGGCAGCGGCGCCGGATCGGTTGTTCTTTTGCCCGGCGGGCCGGCGCATCTCGGCGATCTGTCCTGGCAGGATGGAAAGGTGATTTGGCAGCCGGAGGATGGCGAGGCGCACGAACTGCAGACCGATATCGCCGGCCAGCCGACCATCGTCGATTTTCAAAATTGGTCGTTTTTTCTGGTTGACCGTGAAAACCGTCTGGCGGCGCGTGTGCGCGATCGCGACTGGGCGGCGAACCAGCCATTCAGCGGACTGGAATATTTCGACTTCGATCCGGCCTGGCAGATCGAGGCAGAGTGGCAGGCACTGTCCCCGCCGGTCCGGATGGAAGTGCCGAATGTCAGCGGTGATTTGAAAATTGTCGAGGTCAGCCATCAGGCCGTGTTTGAAGTCGCCGGGCAGACGGTGACGCTGTTGCCGATGTCCGTCAGCGACAAGGAGGTTTTCTTTGTTTTCAGGGATCGGACGAGCGGCAAGGAAAGCTACGGCGCCGGTCGCTTTCTGAAGTCGGCGCCGCCGATCATTGATGAAACGGTAGGTTCCACGGTCAACCGGAAAATTCGCCTGAATTTCAATTGTGCCTATAACCCGCCCTGCGCCTTCACGCCCTTTGCCACCTGTCCGCTGCCGCCACCGGAAAACTGGTTGCCGTTCCCGGTGACCGCTGGCGAAAAAAAGTGGGTCAAGCCGGCCTGAGCTGCGATAGTCCGGCCAATTACAGTTCGGCCAGCCCGTTGCGGATGGCGTAGCGAACCAGGCTGGGGATATCCTGCAAGCCCAGCTTTTGCATCATCTGCGTGCGATAGGTTTCCACCGTTTTGACGCTGATGTCGAGGGCAAAGGCGATTTCCTTGGTGCGCATTCCGTCCACGGTCATTTTCAGCACGGTGGCTTGGCGGCCGGTCAGGTCGCTCGATTTGCGCACATGCTCAAGATAGATTTCCAGCATCTGGTGAGAGATCGAAGCGGGTAGCCAGATGCCACCCAAAAGGACTTTCTTGATGGCGAGAACGAGTTCTTCCGGCGCCGAGTTTTTGACGACATAGCCGTCGGCGCCGAGGCTCATCGCTGAATTGACGTGCTCCTGGTCGGCGTGCATGGAGAGCATGATGACCTTGGTCCGGCAGCCTTGCTCGCGCAGGCTGGCCAGCACCTGAAAACCCGTCATTCCCGGCATGGCAATGTCGAGCAACACGACATCGGGTTGCGTCTCGTTGATGATCTCCACTACTTCAACGCCCAGGCTGGTGTTGCCGACGATGTCGAATTCGGGATTGTCGCTGAGCAGCGCCATGAGTCCGGCGCGGACCAGATGATGGTCATCGGCCAGGACGATACGAATGGGCTTCACAGTCGGGCTATTCTTGGCAGGCATGCTGATACCCTCGTTCCTGTATTTGGTTGGGAGTCAATCTCGAAATGTCCGCCGAGACTGGCAATACGTTCGCGTATTCCTATCAGGCCCAGCGAGATCTGTTCATCGCTTTCGTCCAGTCGAATATCCACATCAAATCCCTTGCCGTCATCCTGAACAGAAAGGTGGATGTGGTCCGGCGTGCAGCTAATGCGCACCACGATCTCGGCCGCCTCGGCGTGGCGTAACGCATTGGTGATGCCCTCCTGAACAATGCGGAAACAAGCCAGTTCAACGGCTTCGGAAAAACGCAGGTCACCGATTTCCTGTTCGAAGTGGACGTGAACATTGGGAGGCAGCGTCAGGTTCCGGATGTGCCAGGCCAGCGCCGAGCAAACACCCAGTTGATCGAGCAGGGGCGGCCGCAGGCGGCGGGCAATATCTCTCGTCGTTTGCGCGATGCCATCGATAATTTCCCGCGCGTAAGCCAATCTCTTCTGGATTGCCTGTTGGTCGTCAATATCAAACCAGGCGCTGTCCAGCGAGATTTTGAGGGCGGCCAGAGCCTGACCAATCTGATCATGCAGTTCCATGGAGAGGTGATGGCGCTCTTTCTCCTGTATATCCTGGTGCATTCTCGCCATCGCCTGCAATTGCCGGGTAAATCGCGCTTGCAGCTTTTGCGCCTGTTTGACGCTGCTGATGTCCACATAGGTAATGACGGCACCGCCGGCGCCCAGATTCAAGGGGGTTGCGTTCATCATGAACCACAACTCGCGCTCCGGGGTTATGCAGGCGCTCTCCATTGAAAAGCGTACCGATTCTCCGTTGAGGACTGCCTGAACCCCGGCCAGTGCGGCTTGCGCCTGCTCGGAATCAGGTTGCCCGCAATGACGGCAGACCTCAAAGAAGTTGCTGCCGACACCTGTTTTGAGTTCGTCATTCGGCGCATCGGTGTTTTCACGAGTGAACCGGATCCACGCGTCATTGACCGCGACAATCTTGCCTAATTTGTCTACCACCGCCATCTGCGTGGCCGACGCATCAAGTACTGCGCGATTGAATTCCTCGCTGGCCCGGAGCAGGTCTTCGGACTGCTTTTGCTCGGTAATGTCGCGTACAACCGTCATTGAAAGTAGCTGGTTATCGACCTCAAAGCGGTTAACCAGAATCTCGACAGGGAAAGTCGTGCCATCATTCCTGTGGGCATAATCACGCCAACTGACACCTTGGCCCGCCTTGAACGCATCGGAGTTCCAAAGCCGCTTGCAATCATCAAAAGTTGTATCGCTATGGACATCCATGACGCGCATGGTCAGCAGTTCGTCACGGGTGTAACCAAGCTTGTCGCAAGCACATTTGTTCGCGTTCAGGAAATTCGCTTCCAGGTCGGTCACGAAAATCATTTCGGTGGCCGAGTCGAACAGGGTGCGGAACCGTCTTTCACTGGCTGCCAGTTCTTCCTGGCTGTGTTGGGCAGACGTGACATCACGGGCAAGCCCGACGACGCCGATCAATTCTCCAAGGGTGTCGAATACAGGGCTTTTGGTAATTTCAAAATAGGAGAGGGTGCCATCTGGATGCCGGTGAGCACGGTTGAAAGCGACTGCCGTCTCGGCCACCTCCTTTGGATTCGTATTAAAGAATTCCTCGATGGCGTCCGCTGGCTGCATTTTGCTTGTTGGCGGATTCGGATATTGATCGGCCGGCGATTTGAACAGCTTTTCAAAGGCGGGGTTGCAAGTGATGAATACGCCTGTCGTATCCGTTAACCACACGGGGTCGGGGATTGCCCGAATCAGGGCGCGCAGGCGCTGGCGTTCCTCGTCCGCTTTCTTTTGTGCCCGGCGGGTTTCGGTCAGGTCAGCCCCGATGGCCAGGTAGCTGCCATCCGGCAGGCGCTGGGTCGTGACCTCGATATGCATGTACCAGCCTTCCTTGTGCTGGATTTCCCATTCCTGGCGGATGAACGGATGCCAGGCCAGTGCCGCAATATGGGCGCCGAGAAGGGCGGAATATTTGTCCGACAGAATCGCATTCACGGGGCGCCCAAGTAGTTCATCCGCGCTGTAACCGGTTATTTTCTGTGTTGCCGGGTTGGCATAAACAATTCTCAGCCCGGCGTCGCACAATAGAATGCTGTCCTTGGCGTGCTCGATAAGGCTGTGGAAAGTCTTGTCGCGAGTGGCCTGTCGCTCGAGCAAGCGGATCAACATTGCATACAGCAAGGCTGCTGTTACGCCGACAAAAAGCAGGCCCTTGGTAATATTCCAAAAGGCAAAGTCATAAGGACTTCCGGTCACCAAGGCTAGTAGCCAGTCGGACAGTACAACCCACAAGCCGGCAACGAGGACGTAGGTTAACACGACGCCAACTACCCCATGCGAGGCTGTTGCATATGCTTTGAACGCTATGTCGTCGCTGGTTGGGGCAACCATTGACCTGTCTCCGTTATTGATTTTGGGTGCCTTGGCAAACTCTCAATTATCTGGCTTTGGCAATTGCAATCAATCAGCCAAAGTTCTGTTGGTTACAACGATTTACCTGATTGGTGGTTGAATTTTCCAGCCGCCGAATCTTCCCCGTGCTTCGGTTCTCTCTTAGACCACAAATTGAATAAGGGATTTCGTAAGAATTGATCGGCCTCGCCCCGATGGTTAGCCTGACATTCGCAGAGCAGAATCTGCAAAGCCCGTAACCCGCAGCAGCTTGACTCTTCGAGCAATTCGAAAAGGAAATGGGCTCAGGAGAAAAATGAAGTCGCTTGATGAATCATACGGGACCAGGTCCCTGCAATTGCTCTTGCTTGTTGATGCGCCGAACGACGCCGGCGTGATTGAAGAGTTGCTTTCTTCGTCCGGCCCGTTGGGCGGACTCCGACAGATTTCAGGTGCGTCGGCGCTCGAGGCTGTAATTGGCGATCCGCTTGATGTTGTGGTCGCTTGTTTTTGCCAGCCGGATGACGAATTCCGAACGATGCTGGCAACCATCCGCCGGCGCCGCCCATTGTTGCCCATCGTGCTTGTCTCAGGCCCCATAGGCGAGGAACGGACCGCTGAGTTGTTCCGGCTCGGTATTTCAGACTTTGTTCTGCGCAGTAATTTATCCCGGCTTTCTACTGCCATTCGCGACTGCCTGCCGGAGTGTCGACTCAGGGCAGGAAATTTGTCTGTTGAGCGGCAACTCAATCTGTTCGAGGCTGTATCCCGCGGCACCAGAAATGTTGTGCTGGGCAAGGATGTGCAAGGGCGCTACCTGTTTGTGAACGAAGCGGCTTGTTTGTTGTTCGGCAAAAGCGAAGCGGAGATTCTGGGGCGTCGGGATTGCGAGCTGTTCACCGCTACCCAGGCAGCGATTCTTGAGGCAGCAGACGGTGCCGTGGTGGCTGGCAATTGCAGCCTGACTCAGGACGAGTCTTTTGCCGGGGAGGCGGGCGAGATGCTCCTCCACGTCACGCGTGGTCCGATCCATGATGGGAATGGCAAGATCATTGGCGTATTCGCGATTGCCCTTGATGTCAGCGAGCGGCGGCGCACCGAGGCGATCGCGCTGGCGCACGGTCGCCTGCTCGAGATGGTGGCCGATAACATGCCCTTGCCCAAGTTGTTCGCCCAATTGGTAGATACAGTTGAGTCGATGGTTGGTGGCATGCGAGCGGCGATCATGACGCTGGCGGGTGAGGGCCAGCACTTGCAAATCGAAGCTGCTCCCTCAATGCCGGATGTATTCAGGTCTGTACTGGAAGGTTTGCCGCTAGGCGAAGGCGTGGCCTCCTGCGGTACGGCGGTAGCCCGAAAGTCTCAGGTATTGGTCGAGGATACTCAGGCCGATCCTCTCTGGGCAAAGTACCGGGATGTTGCTGCAGAAGCTGGTCTGCGGGCTGCATGGTCAACACCGATTCTGTCGAGCAGTGGAGAACTGCTCGGACTTATTGCGTTGTATGGCTGCCAACCAGCTATGCCATCAGCGTATCATCAGCTCGTCATCGGGATGGCGACACGCATTTCCGGGCTCGCCATCGAGCGCTTTCGTGAAGACGAGTTGATCCGCAAGCTGAGACTGGCGGTCGAACAGAACCCCAACAGCATCCTGATCACCAATACGATTCCTGAAATCGAGTACGTCAACGCCGCATTCGAGCGAATGACCGGCTACACGCTGCCCGAGGTCAAAGGCCGAAACCCGAAGATACTGCAATCCGGCCAGACGCCTGATGACACCTACGAAGATCTCTGGAGAACGTTGCGCCAGGGGGGGTTCTGGCAGGGGGATTTCATCAATCGGCGCAAGGATGGCGAGCTGTTCGTCGAGCACGAATTCATTTCGCCGATCCGCCAGTCCGATGGCACGGTGACGCATTACCTGTGCATCAAGGAAGATATTACCGAGAAGAAACGTATTGCCGAGGAACTGGATCGGCATCGGCACCATCTGGAAGAACTGGTTGTCGAAAGAACCGAGGAGTTGAGCCGGGCCAAGGATGAGGCCGAAGCTGCCGGGCGGGCAAAGAGTACGTTTCTGGCCAACATGAGCCACGAAATACGGACACCGCTCAATGCGATCGTTGGCTTGACGCACCTGTTGCGTCGCCGAAATCCGACTGAGGAGCAGGACGACAAGCTGGGCAAGATTGTCGGCGCGGCCGATCACTTGCTGTCAGTCATCAACGACATTCTTGATATCTCCAAGATCGATGCCGGCAAACTGGTGCTCGAAAACAAGCCCTTCGATCTGGAAGAAATGCTGACTCACGTTTGCTCCCTGGTTAGCGAAAAGGCGCGCGCCAAATCACTGGAGTTGCTGGTTGACGTCGGCAGCGTGCCGCATCAGGTTACCGGCGATGCGACCCGCCTCGGGCAGGCATTGCTTAACTATGTGGGGAACGCTGTTAAATTTACGGCGCAAGGCGCCATTGTGGTCCGGGTAAAGATCCAGGAGGAAGGTGAGGAGGCGCTGCTTGTCAGATTCGAGGTGGAGGATAGCGGCATCGGTATCGAGCCACAGCGTCTATCCACGCTTTTTCAACCTTTCCAGCAGGCTGACGATTCGATAACTCGCCAATATGGCGGCACCGGTTTGGGGCTCGCGATCAGTCGCAATATTGCCCGACTGATGGGCGGAGAGGTTGGTGCCCGCAGCACCCCGGGTACAGGTAGCACTTTTTGGCTGACAGCCCGGCTGGGCAAGGCTGGGGATACGGCGGTCCCGAATCCACAAGCGGTTCAGCTGGGTGGTCTGCGCGCGCTTGTTGTCGAGGATGTCGAGATGACCCGGATGGTGCTTCAGCAGCAGTTACGCATGATCGGGCTGCGTGCAGAGGGTGTTGCCTCGGGTGAACAGGCCATTGACGCCGTCGCCGCGGCTGATAGCGAAGGCGATCCCTATGACATTCTGCTTACGGATATGTACATGCCTGGGCTCGACGGGTTGGATACCTTGGCCAGGGTGCGCTCCCTGCACGTCTCACGGAAACCCGTCAGTTTTTTGGTTACAGGGGCTTGTGAAGGGAGTCTGTGGGGCGAAGCACGTCGTTGCGGATTTGTTCAGGTGTTGAGCAAACCGGTGTCCACCATGGCCTTGCATGCTTGTCTGCTGAAGCATTTTACTCCTGTGGGGGGAGCTCCCATGGCTCAGGTCATGGCAGAGTCGGACGAAGCAAAACTGCGCAGATTGCATACGGGTAGCCGAATCCTGCTGGTTGAGGATGAACCCATCAATCAGCTGGTTGCCCAGGATATGCTCGAGGAGGTCGGGATGACAGTCGATATCGCCAGCAACGGGATTGAAGCGCTGGCGAAACTGGAAAGCCACCATTATCACCTTGTCCTGATGGATCTCCAGATGCCGAAGATGGGCGGCCTGGAAACAACACGGCATATCCGTAGCATTCGGGGTGCCGGGTCTTTGCCTGTTGTGGCAATGACTGCCAATGCCTTCAATGATGATCGTGATCTGTGTTATTCGGTTGGCATGAATGATTTCTTGCCGAAGCCGGTTGTGCCTGAAATGCTCTATTCCGTTCTTCTCGAATGGTTGCAAAAAGATGCGATGATTCGCCCCCTCGCGGGTGAAGAAATGTTGATCCGGGAGTGAGGAAGCCCGGCAGGGCGCTTTGGGGAACACACTATAAATACAAAGGATGACTGATGTTCTGGGGTGGAAAAAACGAATTGCATGCCTTGCGGCAGGCGTATGAAGCATTGCAACAGCGTGAGCAGCGCCTGATGCAGGAGCTTGAAACGGCAAAGCGGGCCGTGGTCGACCAGCAGAATGCGGCATTGGAAAAGGACCGGGAGTGCGAGACGCTGAAAAACGTTGTGCGCAGCCTGTCGAGCTTCGGCGCGACTTTGGCCGGTTCGCAAAGCAGCCTGGGGGCGATGGCCAATGTTTTGCACGATGAAAAAATGCAGGCAGTTGAAGCTGCCGAAGTGGCTTTGCTGAGCGGTCAGGCGACGACGGAGATTGCTTCCAACCTGCACCAGTTGGCGGAAGACTCGGCGAAGACTGCACATGAGGTTGAATCGCTTGCCCTGCAGGCCGACAAGATCGGTTCGATAGTTCAGTTGATTCGCGAAATTGCCGACCAGACGAATCTTCTCGCCCTCAATGCAGCCATCGAGGCCGCCCGTGCCGGTGAATCGGGGCGCGGTTTCGCGGTGGTCGCCGACGAAGTGCGTAAGCTGGCCGAGCGCACCTCAAAGGCCACGAAGGATATCGGCGACCTGGTCAGCGACATCCGTCGCAATTCGACGATGGCCAAGGAGGCCATGGAGGTACTGTCATCATCGGCCGACGACTTCAGCCAGCGTGGGGGCAAGTCGACCGAAGACATGCGCCGCCTGATGGATATGTCGCAGAAAATGGAGAAGGTCATAGCGGCCAGCTCACTGAGCAGTTTTGTCGAAGTCGCCAAGGTTGATCACCTGGTCTTCAAATTCCGTATTTACATGGCCCTGTTTGGCCTGGAACCGTTGCAGGCCGATAGCGTCGCGTTGCATACCGGATGCCGGCTTGGCAAGTGGTACTACGAAGGCGAAGGGCGAAATCTGTTCAGCCAGCTACCCGGTTATCGGGAAATGGAAGCCCCGCACATCGTTGTGCATAACAACGGCAAGGCGGCCCTGCAGGCCATGGCCTCGGGTGATATCGAGGCCATGCTCAAGCATGTACAGGCGATGGAGCAGGGCAGCGTGGGCGTTATCGACAACCTCGAGCGCATGGCGAACTCGGTTACCGTTTTGTAAGCCTGGTTGATCGAATGCCCGGGGTTTTAGCCCCGGGTTGCTGCGGCCAGCGCTGTGGCGAAGTTTTCAACCGTCTGCGCCGGATTGTGCAGTTTTTCCAGACCGAACAGGCCGATGCGGAAGGTGCGGAAATCGGCCGGTTCGTCGC
>Ga0209211_10004548_pt1 | contig 21458 bp, 30 predicted proteins | sample RifGroA2_FD_183992 | JGI IMG/M metagenome (GOLD analysis project Ga0209211, IMG submission 183992) | Groundwater microbial communities from Rifle, Colorado, USA - Groundwater A2 (SPAdes) (version 2) | ecosystem: Environmental > Aquatic > Deep subsurface > Groundwater | place: Rifle, Colorado...
GTTTTCAGCATAGCTGTTTATCCATTTCTCATCTTCCAATGCTATCCTGGAATATTTCCTTAATGCCCTCTCAATCACGGAAAATGAATGGATTAACTGGCTGTTATTCTCCCTTATTTTAGCAAGTATTACCTCTTTATCAGCTTTCAGCTCATTCAATCTTTTATTTTCTTCGCTGTTTTCTAAATTCTTTATATCTTCTTTGTTATTGCTTATTGACTGAGCCAGCTCTTTTTGTTCTTCTTCCCTTTGCCTTAATTTTTCCTCATTCTCTGTTTTTTGCCTTATCTTATTTTTCAATTGGGCTATATCATTCTTCAAGTCTTCAATAGAGCCCAAACCTGCATTTTTTATTGTGCCTTTTAGTTCCTTAACCATATTATCAAAATTCTTTATATTTAGGGCAATATCTCTTGACTCATGGGCATAGAATTCCTGCAGGATATGGTATGGCCTGATGGTGCTTTTGGCAAACAAATCAAGAATACTGCCAAAATCAGAGCAAAACTGCAGCAGCTCATTATGATCTCCTTCCAGGCTAATCTGCTTTAAAATGGAATTGACTTTTTTTATATAGGCTTCCCTGTTACCCTCCATAAACTGTTTTTCCTTTAATGTAATCTTTGGATTTTGCAGTTTTGCATTTTCCAAAACACCCAGATTTTCCTCTGTTTTTTTAATCTCTTCTTTTATTCTGCCTTTTATTGAATCAATTTTACTGTTTAAATCATTCAGCATGGAATCAGCTTTCTCACTAAACCATTTTTCCAGCTCATTAATACTTACATTTTCCGTTTTGGCTTCTTCCCTTTTGAACAGTTTTTTTAGAAAGTTAAGCATTTTAAGCCAAAAAACATAGCAAACTTATTAAAGTTTCTTGTTTTATTTTATAATTATGAAGAAGAAATACAAAAAAAGCCAGGTAATGCCAATGATAAGGGAATTCTTTGGAAAGGCAAAAATGGCTTTTAAAAAAGAGCCTAAAAAGGCGAATGATTATGTCAGGAAAGCAAGAAAATTAGCCATGAAATACAAGCTAAGGCTCCCAAGGGATTTAAAAAGGAGCTTTTGCAGCCATTGCTACAGCTTTTTAGTGCCTTCTGTGAACTGCAGGGTAAGGCTGCAGAAAAGAAGGGTTATTTATTACTGCTTTAACTGCAGGAAGTATATGAGGTTTCCTTATATTAGGAAGAAATAAGCCAATTTAGGTTTTCTATTTTTTGTACGTATAAATATGTATGATTATTCAAATATTTTAACTCTACCTACCAAAGCCTTCAAAACCGAAAGCAGACTCATTCCGCTTCGCTTCATTCGTAGTTTTCGTTTTTGCTTTGCAAAACCTGCAAAACCGAAAGCTTTATATATAAGTTATTTACTGCGTAGTAGTGAATAGAATGGAGGTTTGGATTATGGGGCATAAGATCATAGATGGATGGAAAACTGAAAGAATTGATGGTTTACCAAATAGAAATAGGTTATTAAGAACTATTGAGTATTGTTTAATGGGTAAAACTGATCCCATATATGTAACAATCCTACTTTCAAGAGTGAATAATGAAAGAACCGAGTATTTGACTATTAAAGCTTTTGACAATTTTGACAATAACCCATTACCACTGGGAAGAATTCCTGAAGAAACATTAGTTATAACATCAACTGGTCCTGAGGTCAATAATAATCTAATAATCAAAATATTAAAATGCCATGGTGTGGACGGGCATCATTCTACCTATAATATAAATGGATATGGTATTAACCGAATTTAGGTTTAACTAAAATGAACATCCTAAAAAACATACAATTGAGCAGGTTATTGGAAGAGTTTGGTAAACTGAGGCATAATATTTCTGAGTGGGTTATTGCTTTGGATACAAAGCAGTATAATTTGCAGGAGAGGGTAAAAGAGCTAGAGGGAAGGATAAAGGAATTAGAGAATACGCACGGCAAGGTGATAAGGTAAGATGAGTGAAACGCCCCAGTTAAGCAGGTATCCTGGAGAGAGCAGGTTAATAGAGATGATGAATAAATGTGAACCTCCACTAGAAACAACAGGAGATGTACTTTTCCTTCTAAATCATAAAAAAGATGAATATCTGTCTATGATGAGAGTGATAAGTAAAACTTCTATAGAGAGAAAGAAGGGCATATACAACGATATTAAAAGCTATCCTAATTTTGAAAAATTTTGTAGTGCATATAAAGATGCAGTAAAAACTGCTGAAACCAAGAAAGGTGATGATTTTAAGAAATGGATGTTTGAGGAAAAAATGGGTAGCCTTGTTGAAAATAAGTATGAAAAAATCATTGAACAGCTATTTGAAAAATACAATTTTGCAATATTGTTCATAACACCAGATGGTATGTACCGGTTGGGTAAAGATGGAATGCCAATAACTCTGGAAGGGGCATTAAATATTGAAACCCCAAGAACAGAGGTAAAAAAAGAAAGTCCACGTGGAAAACTCAAGGCATTGATTTATTCATAAACAAGATTATAAGGTGAAAAAATGAGCTTTAAAAATAATGTTGTAGCATCATTCAAAAAGGCAAAACAGGAGCATGATTCGCTCAAAAACAACAGTTCGGAGTGGATTCACTACCTTAATGCCAAGCAGATAGAGCAGGAATACAGGATAAAGAAATTGGAGCATAAGCTGGAAAAGATAATTAGATTAGCGAGGGATTAAAATGGGCATGTTAGACGATGACATGGAATTTGCAAAGAATTTGCGCATTAGAAAGAACCAGAAGAAGTCAGATTTTGAAAAATTAGTAAACAAAAAGGATTTAACCGGTTTTGAGCTTGATGAGCTGTTTAATGACGGAGTAAGCAATAGTGAAGAATCATTTAGTGAAGAGGCTTTTGATGAGGAATAAAAGAGGTGGAAAATGATAAAATATATGGGGTATGGTGGTTCAGAAAAACAAACAAATCAGAGAGGGCCATGGGGCACAATAGCCAAAGGGGCAGGTATTGTTTTAGTTTCAGCTGCCGCCGCCGCCGCCTTTTACTATGTTTTAAGTGTAGCTCTAAAAAGAGAGGACAGAAGAGAGGATATGGTGACCAAGAGAAACCAAGAATTGGCAGGAACTGTATATAGACCAAATGAGCCAACAATAGATCAAATAAACCAAGCAAAGAATTTATACAAAACACCAGATAGCGGCAAAAAAACAATTGATAACCATTTTTAATTTTCTTTATATAATCCTTTTTTAAACACAAATTTTTTAAATAACTGATAAGCTCTCTTTCTCATGACCTACAACCTAGAGCTAAACAAAGCAATAAAAACAATCAAAGCCCAAAAAGCCAAGTCTGTTTTAATCCAGCTGCCTGACGGCTTGAAGCCAAGGGCAAAGGAAATAGCAGACACCCTGGAAAAACAGACAAAAGCTAAAATTCTAATCTGGCTTGGCTCATGCTATGGCGCCTGCGACTATCCTAATCTAAATAACATAGATTTATTAATCCAGTGGGGGCATTCTAGATTTAAGAGGTAAAAACCAAATGCCAAATGAGCACTTAATAGGCGGGCAGGCAGTGATAGAAGGCGTTATGATGAAAGGCCCTGATTCCATAGCTATAGCTGTTAATAAAAAAGGAAAGATAATAATAAAAAAGGAAAGGCTAAAGAGAAAATCAGGATTTCTGAGGCTTCCTTTTATAAGAGGGATAGTAAACTTAATTGAAATACTGGTTATAGGGACTAAGGCATTGATATGGAGCGGAAACCAGTTTGTTGAGGAAGGGAAAGAGGAAAAGCTAAGCTCCTGGGCAATTGCCCTGACGCTAATCATTGCTTTCCTGTTTGCAATAGGGATTTTTGTTTTACTGCCTTATATCCTAACATACCTTTTGGGGGTAAAAGAGCAGACAAGGCCGGTTTTGTTCAACATAACAGACGGCATGATACGGATTGTTTTTTTACTGCTTTACATTTATTTTATATCCTTTATTAAAGATATAAGGGTGTTATTCCAGTATCACGGGGCAGAGCATAAGGCAGTAAACTGCCACGAAGCCAAAAAAGCACTGACTGTAGGCAATGCCAAAAAATACAGCAAGGAGCATGCCAGATGCGGAACTTCATTTTTACTGATAGTTTTTATAATAGGGATATTTGTTTTTTCATTGATACCTTTGGCTGTAACATTCGCCTATCCGGGCTTTAATTTACTGGCATGGCCGGTAAAGCGCTTAATATTGTTTTTCAGCAGAATAGCCCTTCTACCCCTGATAGCAGCAATATCTTATGAGCTGTTAAAGATAAGTGCAAAATACCCTAAAAATCCTTTCTTTAGTATACTGATAAAACCAGGCATATGGCTGCAGAAGATAACCACAAGAGAGCCAAACAAAAGGCAGATTAATGCTGCTTTAGCTGCTTTAAAAACTGTTTTAACTATGGAAAAGGGATATAAATAAGCGAAAAATATATAAATGAATACTTTAAGGGATAGTACAAACAGCTATAATATGCTGATTAAAGAAAAAGCAATAGAGGTGAAATAATGAAGCTAAGCTATTTGATTGTAGGGTTAGTTTTGGTAGCACTTATTGCAGGGTGTGCTCCAAAAGCAGAGACATCCCCAGCTGCGCCAACAGGAGCTCCAACAACAGATGTAGTGCCAGAAGCAGCAGAAACAGCGCCTGCTGAAGTACCAGCAGAAGCTGCAGCACCAGCAACAACTGAAATCGGTCTTTTGGTAAGCGGGTTTGATCCTGCTAAAGAAGTGGCAGTTAAGGCTGGTGGCATAGTAACATTCAGGGCAGTAACAGGAAACCATATGCTGACGATTAACGGCAAAAGCCTTGGAAAAATAGAGCAGGGCTCTGTAAAAGAAGAAACATTCGACAAAGCAGGGACTTATAAGGTATTTGATATCTTTACCAAGAAATCGACAACTGTCGTTGTAACAGAATAAATACCTATTTTTTCTTTTTTTCTTTTTTGAATTAGGAAATTATTTATACCAGTAAACAAAATATAACCTCTATGGAATCAAAACCTTTGATTATTGTGCTGGTTCTTTTGGTTGCGCTAGTTGGGTTTTTATTCTACTATTCGCTGAAAATCCCGGGAAAAGGGGAAATAAGCATTGAAAAAGAAGAGTTTGTTACTGAGAGCGTTGTTAAAGAGGAAAAAGAGGAGATTAAGGAGCAGCCAATCATTTTTGAAGAGCCAAAGGAAAACAAGGTAATTATTGAAATTACAACTAAATTTACACCTAATGAGATGGATATAACACCAGGCACAACAGTGGTCTGGATAAACAATGACACAAGGCCCCACCAGGTTTATGCATCAATACCAGGAACGCCTTTCTTCAGCGGCAGATTAATGCCCGGGGACAAGTATGAATATACATTTAATGACCTGGGAGTATATAAGTATGGGGACAGCATTTTTAAAGCACTGCAGGGAAAGATAAGGGTAACTGAAACGCCGTCTATAACAGGCTCCTTTATAGGCCCGCAGGAAAATCAGGCTGTTACAGGCATAGTAATGATAGTTGTAATATTCCTAATTCTGGGAACAATGTTTGAAATACACAAGAAATAAAAAAAAAAGAAAAAAAGCTTATCTTCCTCTAGCCATCTTTGCGCAGGAGATATCTCCATGCTTGTCAATAAAGTACAAGAAGCCTTTCTTCTTCTGTATGCCTGCCTTTGCAACAACTTCTATCTTTCCGCCAGACCTTTTCTTGCCTCTGGCCATCTTTGCCCTTGCTACATTACCTCTTTTATCAACAAAGTAGAGGTATCCTTTTTCCTTCTTAACTCCTACTTTTGTTACTTTTTCTGCCATTTTTTGTATCCCCCTTGTTTCTTTTAAGACGAAATTTATCGTCTGATTTATTGACGTGAAAACCCAGCAAGTATATAAATGTTTTGTTTTTTAAGACGAGAAAAATAGTTATTGAAGAGTTACATAAAGATTTTATTTGGAAGCTTTCCACAGCAATTCAAACCATTTTCTAAAAATGTCAGAAATTTTCCACCAGTTTCTAGCTGGTGGCTGGAAAGCCAATTCAGCTTTTGAATATGGAAAGTTTCTGAGCATGCTCAAAAACCACGATGCAGTGTTGCGTTCAGCAACATGCCACCAATCTGTGATTGGTGGTTTTTGACAAGAAGACGCTATTTTGGGGTCGCCTTATCTTGTAAAAATTTCGCAGAATTTCTTTTCAATCAATCTAATTTTTTCCTGTTTTAATTTCCCAGCTTTGTAATCTATTCTTGAGTTATGGATGCTAAACAAGATTGTAGGCCTTATAAAACTGTCATGCTTTAATCCACCTTGCTGAAAATCTCTCTGGATTATTGGAATAATATCAGGATCTGGCCTTTCTTGGCTTGTAATCTGGCATAAGATTAGATTCTCATCTGTCGTATTGGCTGCTACTAAAGCGGGTCTTTTCTTTGATTCATCAGCATCTGAGAAAGGAAATTGAAAAACAACAATATCTCCTTTTACAAATCTTTCCATGCTTCATCCTCTTCTTTAGTATTCCACTCTTTAGCCAAAACTTCTTCTGAAACTAATGCAGGAAATAGTTTTTCGCTTACTTGTTTCATTGGTCTTAATTCAACTCTATCAGAATAAACTAAAACACTCACCTTTGAACCTTCTTTAAAGCCCCTTATAGCTCTAGCTAAATGAGGTATGCAAATTTGACCTTTACTTGTGATGGTTGCAGTTTTTATTTCTTTTATTTCATTTGCTAACATATTATCACCTTACAAGTAAGATAAGTAAGAATGAATATATAAATCTTTCTGTTATTCAGAAGATTTCCACAGCAACTCAAACCATTTTCTAAATGCAATAGCAATGTCTTTGTTATCTATCATAAATCCGGTGGGGTATTTCTCCTTCCATAACACAATTGCGACCTTATTGCCAAATATATTCACAACCCCATTTGAATCATATCCTTCGGGTAAGACTTTTCCCTCAAAAAATTTTCTTTTTGCAATATGCTCTTCGCGCTCTTTAACCTCTTGCTTGTCATATAGCAGAATAAATTTCATTTTTTTCTTGATCCTTTCCCTTTCAAAATTTGGGATAAAATAAGGTAGTTCTGTGAATATCAATCCTTTTGCCCCTAAAACATAAACATCCTTGCCTTCCCTAAGCATTTCCGAATGGATTGTTTTTAATCCTTCATTGCCTTTATAGACTGAGGCATTTATTTCTTCTTTTTTCATGCCTTCAAGTTGCTTTAATTCTGGCATAACATGCTTAACTGCCTCTTTTTGTTCATCTACAAATTCAAGCAGCTTTTCCGGCTTTACTGCCTGAAAATATTTTCTAAAGTCTTTTACAACAGAGCTTACCAAGCCAAGCTCATGAAGCTTTTCCAGGCTGTCATACACCCTTGAGCGGTGCATTCCTGATTCTTTTATTATCTGCTGTGCTGTTGCTGAGCCTAATTTTAATAAAGCCAAATATACTTCAGACTGGTTTCTTGTCAGGCCGATTTTCTCTAAAACTTTTGTGTCCATGATCATTGCTAATATCTCTTTATTTTTAAATCTTTCTGTAGTAATCCTAAAAAGGAGGACAATGATTTATTAATACAAGATAACTTCTTCATAGTGATTAAAATGGAAGGTAATGAAAAATGAAAGAACTAACAGATATTGTACGAGCAATTCCACAAGTACAGACAGTAGTAAGCTTTGCAGTAGGTTTTGGGTTGGGAGTAGTTACAGTACTTTCAATAGATGAATTTGGAACACCACGAGAGGGTAAACCAGGATATGACTATGAACCAATATATAAACCAATATATGGATTTTGTGGAATAGGTTTAGGTATGATTGTTGCAGGTATGAACAGGGGTACAACATCTAACTATGTCGTTGATGGTGGTGCTGCTTTATTTGGAAACTATTTTGGTTTTAAATTTGCTGATTGGATAATAAAAGCATTACCACCCCGTAGATAAGGTGATTAATATTATTAAACCAACAAGAGATAAAACATTAGAAAAATTAGCAAGAGAAGTTAAAGCTGATTTAGAAATTATAGGCTTAGAGGTTTTGGACAAAACGCAAGGAGAAAAATAAAAAATGCCCAAAATAAAGAGCCTCATCTTAACATCAATCTCTAGCTTAGCGTCAGTTTTATTTGCTGAAGCTTATGCAGATGACATCTTGAGGGGGGTGCCATATCCGCTTCCATTCAAGTATCAGGCAGAGGAGAGAGTAGTTTATTCTAAGAATGAGAAAGGCGTTAAAACGGCAACAAACACAATTTCCTTAAAATACAGGAATGAGGATATATTATTCTCTGTTGGTATGCCTTACAAATATGTTGAGCAGCAAAACAGCCAAGCAGATGGTTTTGGCGATGCCAGCGCGCTTGTCAGCCTGATACGCAAAATTAAGATTGGCAAGGATAATCTTCATTTAATGCCTTATACTGCTTTAACCTTCCCGACAGCTGAAACAAAAGGAATTGCATTAGGAAATGAAAGAATAGATGAAAAACTAGGCATAGCAGCAACTTATTTGACTGAAGACAAGAGAAGGGAAATTGATTTTGTTTTAGAGCGTATTTTCACAGGAGAAAACAGGGAAAACATTAATTCACCGGATGAGATATATTCTGGCATTTTGGCAGGGGGAGAAATCCTACCGGGGATAAGGATTGCTGCCGGGTTTACCAATTTAAGGAAAGATAATGGAGATTATTTGTCCAATTTGAGAGCAGTCCTCAGACGGACATCAAAGGATAAGAAATATCAGTTAGAATTTTTTGTAGACAAAAGCATTGACAACAAAGGCATTCCACGGGGGCACACTATCGGGTTTTTTGCAAGGTACAATCGCTGAAAAAGAAAAATTTACAAGGCTTGTTTATCTATGAAAATAGTAGGAGCTTCTGATAGAGATATTTTAAGTTAGATTTGAATAGTCACATAAACTCCCCCAATCCCTTCTGCGCTTTTTTTATCTCCTTCACTTCTTTTATATCTTTCTCACTAAAAACAGGATACCCGTATTCCCCGTCATATCCGGGCTGTATTTTTATCTTCCCTTCCCTGTTTGCAATAATCGCTTCTGCTATTTTCTCATCTGTTAATTTCTTCAGCTCATCCAGTGGCGTTTCTAACAAGATATCCAGCTCTGTTTTTCCTTCCCGCACTAATCTATAATATTCTACCCATACTTTTTGCGTGCTTAATGAAGCGCATCCAATCAGCTTGGCTATAATCTCAGACAGGGGAATCAATGATTTAAAAGGAACAGCGTCTTTTGGCACAAACCCTTCTTTCCTGTCTGCCAGTTCTTCTATCCTGTGGGCAACGCCAATTGTTAATTTTCTCCCGCATTTCGGGCATATATCTTTATTTTTAACTGACTCTGCCGGCGACATGCACACACTGCAGGCCCTATGGCCGTCATAATGGTATTTTCCATAGCCAGGGTCAACTTCAATTGTAAATAAAAAATTCTTTCTTGTTCTTATCGCGTTTATTACATTTTCATAAGTCACTTCTTTCAGCTCAAAGACATTTGCTTCCCTGCCAATGCGCCAGGGCCAATAGCTGTGCAAATCTGAGTTAGAAATAAGGGTAAATTTGTCTAATCTGCTTAAGCGCCAGTTCATTGCAGGGTCTGAGCTCATCCCTGTTTCCAGGGCATGTATATACTTTGCCTTATCTTCAAAACACTCTTCAACAGAATTAAACCCGGACATTGAGCCAAAGATAGCAAACCAGGGAGTCCAGACATGAGCAGGTATAATCTCAATATCTTTGTCTATTGCCATCAGATCATCAACAAGTTCAATGCAGGAATAAGAGCCGAAGATAGGCCTTCCGTCTGATGCAAGCTTTCCTTTTTTTGACAGTAACTCATTTATCTGCTCAACAACAGCAAAATTCTTTGCCAAAATAACATTATGTATCTTTCTCAGCTTTCCATCCTGTGAATAGATGTTGGAAATCTCTGCCTGCAGAATAAAATTAAAGCCCGTTTTTGTTTTTAAAATTCCATCTTTCTCTTTTAGCTCTTTTTTTAGTTCATTAAGCCATGAAGGGTGGGTAAAATCCCCTGTGCCAATCAGATTAACCCCTTTGATTCTTGCATATTTCTCCAGATTGGCTATTGTCAAAGTTTTAGAAGTGGCCCTGCTAAACCTGGAATGGATATGCAAGTCAGCAATAACCCTCATTTTATGGAAAGGTAAAATAAAGGATATATAAATCCTTCTTTGATTTCGGCTCTGTAGAAATCCTCTCGGCTAAAGCCTTGGGTAGTGCCGAGTTCGGCTGTGCTGTATATCAGCTAGGGCTGACGTTTCCCGCAGGGAGCAACCCCTTTGTCAGCTTAAAGTTAATATTTGATAAGCCTCACAAATTGGCACTACCTTCAGGATTTCTACTGAGCCTTTGATTTCCGAATTTTAACTTTAGAGTGGTTATAATAGAAAAATTTAAATAATGCTGTTTATTATCCATCTTAAAATGAAGTATTATGTTGCGGGGGTATTGCTGCTTATACTAATCAGCGGCTGCATTAAAATATCCTCAAATCCAACCGGCGGCGTTGTTGTAAGTGATATTCCTGAAGAAAAGCCAGCTGAGCAGCCTCAGCAGCAGCCAGAAACAGCAGCTGAAACAGATATTGCCCCAGTACAAACTGCTCCCCAGGAAAACGAAGAGAACATCACAATAGAAGAGCCTGAAAACCCAAATGTAAAGGTAGTGGAGATCAGGGATTTAAAATTATACCCGAAAGAGCTTAAAATAGAGGTTGGCAATACAGTTGTGTGGAAGCATAAAGACAGGTTCCAGGACAGGCCCGATATAAGGCACCAGATAGCCCATTTCTATAACAAGTTCAGAAGCCCAGTCTTATACTATGGCGGCTCATTTAACTATACTTTTACCCAATCTGGGGAGTATGGCTATGTGGATGTTGTATTTAAAGACAAGGATGATTTAAGGGGAAAAATAATAGTTGAATAATTCTTTGCCTAACAGAAAGTTTTTTATATATGCTGTCCATAGGGTAGCCTATGGTTAAGCATGACTTGAAGGTAAATATCCTGTTCTTTGTTATGGCAGTGTTAATCCTGTTTCTTGGCTTTTTTTATTATCTCTCATTAAAAGAGGAAAAGATACCGATAACCACAGGGAAGCTGCCTGAAGGGAGTGTTATTGCAGCTGAAAACCCGGGGGAAGAGGCACCAGAAGAGCTGCCTGAAGAAGAGATTATTACAGAAGAGATTGTTGAGCCCCCAAAGCCAAAAGCTTCGAATGAAATCCTGGTTTACATCAAGGATAACTCTTTCCAGCCAAAGGAAAATTACACTATATCCAAAGGGGCAACTGTTGTATGGAAAAGCGCTGACTCAAAAATGCACAGGATTGCCTGCTATGACGGGGAGAAAAGGTTCTTTTTTTCACCCATATTAAAAGAGAATAAAAACACCTCTTACACCTTTAATGGTGCTGGCAAATTCTTATGCATAGATGCTGTGTTCGGGATAAGGAGCAATATAATTGTGAAAGAAAAATCATCCATTACCGGCGCTGTTATAGGCATTGACACAATAGATGCTGCGGCAACAAAAATTTCCATGCTGTTTTTGCTTATCATATCCTTAACTGTTTTTGTTTCTTTATACAGAAAAAAATGGCAGACCTCTTAGACGAATTTGGCAGCAGGGAAATCAGCATTTTTAAAGATGACCTTACCCAGCTAATGAGAGTGACAAAAGGCATTGACAAATATTATGCTATCCAGCACCCTAAACTGGATAAATACATGCCGCTTTACGGAAAGCTTATAGAAAGCTTTAATAAAAAATATAGTAATCTGCATGCAAAGCCGGTTAAGACGCCATCCAGCCTGAATCTAAAGCTGTTTGTTAAAGAGGGGGATGTAAAAAACATTTTCAGCTCTGTGGCTGTAAGGATAATAGGCATAAAGTCGGTAGGCGCTAATGGCTTCGGGAAATCTGATGTGACAAAGGCAGAGGAATTAGGCAAAGAGCTGGAGAAAATCAAAAACAAGGTTTATATCTCATATTACCACCAGGAAAGGGGCTCTGACACAATACTTCTGGAATATAACCCACGGGTGAAAATGACAGAGGTGCTGTATGACCAGGAAGGCATAGTAAATGATGAAAGCCCTGAATTTAAGATTGTTGCATTTTACGCATTAAAAAGCTTCAACCCAAAGATTGATGTTTTCATAAAATCTGCTGCTCTCGGCTTTGTTGACCTTCTTTCAGAAGATGAGAAAAAGGAATGGCTTGGTAAGTTTAACCCAAGGCTAGAGGAATAGGATAATTCTGAGTTAATAATATTAAGAAAGGGTGTCAAAGCCTAGGTTTTAAAATCTCTTGCGAAACTTCGAAGGTTACTGCATCGAGATGCCTCACCTCCCTAAGTTGCTCCACCCATAAAGGGATAAGATAAAGTAATATATAAACTTTATTCTTGCAGAATCAATAAGATAATTAATCCCCTACGATGCCCATCAGCAAAATTTTTGCTTTCAAATCGGTTGTGTAAGCAAAAATTTTGCAGGCTAGACACAGATTGAATATGCAGTGGAAAACCAGTTATAAGAAATGTTCAAATATTTATTCTTTTAATGATAAAATGTCAGAAATTTTCCACCAGTTTTTAACTGGTGGCTAGAAAGCCAATTCAGCTTTTGAATATGGAAAATTTCTGAGTGTTGGAAAGCGAAGCTTTCTAACAAACCAGAAATCTGCAAAGCAGATTTCTCAGTTCATGCTCAAGAACCACCCTGATGCTGTGAATGATAGCAACATTCCATCCGTCTGTGACGGGTGGTTTTTGACATTTAGCAGCAAGTCACATTCCAAATCCTTTTGGCATTTTTCCCTGGAACTTTTTCATAAGCTTGTTAATGTCGCCCTTGCCTTTCATCATCTTCATCATTTTTTTGCCCACGCTGTACTGCTTGACCAGCTCCCTGACATCCTTCGGGCTTATGCCTGCGCCTTTTGCTATCCTGTCAATCCTGCCTGTAGTTATTACCTCGGGGTCTTCCAATTCCTCTTTGGTCATTGAGTCCATAGCATGCTTCCATTTCTCCAGCTTTCCTTCCTGCACCTGCAATAATTCTTTTGGCATCTTCACCTGGCTGAAGCCCGGGATCATCTCCATTATATTGCTTAACGGGCCCATTTTTTTCATTGCAACCATCTGCTCATACAAATCAATTAAGTTGAATTCCCCTTTCAGCAGCTTTTTCCCCAAATCCTCTGCTTCCTCTTCTGTGATTGCCTCTTTTGCTTTTTCAAGCAGCGCTTCTATATCGCCCATCCCTAAAAGCCTTGAAACAAATCCCGGCGGATTAAACAGCTCTAAATCCTCTGTTTTTTCGCCAACTCCAATAAACTTGATTGGGGCTCCTGTGACAGCGCATGCTGACAAGGCACCTCCTGCTTTTGCTGTCCCGTCCATTTTAGTTGCTATAACACCAGTTATATGGCAGCTTTTATGGAACTGCTCAGCCTGTTTCTGGGCTGTCTGGCCGATGTCAGCAGAAATAACCAGCAAATTTTCATTGGGCTTTATTAAATTGTAAACATTCTCAATCTCCTCAATCAAATCCCTGCTTAAAGCATCCCTTCCAGCTGTATCAATGATTAAAATGTCATATTTTTTATACTCTTCCTTAAATTCATCCCATATCTTCAAAGGGTCTTTTTCTTTTTTATTTAACAAACAGGGAACACCTACCTGCTTTGCTATCTGCTCTATCTGCTCCATAGCAGCTGGCCTGTGGATATCCAAGCCGACCAAAGCCACCCTATAGCCCCTTTTCAGAAAGAACCTTGCTAATTTACCTGTTGTTGTTGTTTTTCCTGAGCCAAACAAGCCAACTAACATTATCTTGAAAGGCTTTTCCTTAATATCCATCTTATAAGCTTCCTTGCCGAGAAAATCAGTCAATTCCCCATAAACAATATTTATCAGCTGCTCTTTTTTAGTCAAGCCTTTTGGAGCCTCTTCCTTAGCCCTGTCTTTTATTTTTTTGGTTAAATCAAAAACCAGCTTTACATTAACATCTGCCTGGAGCAAAGCCCTCTGTATATCTTTAATCAGCTCGTTAATCAGCTTTTCATCCACAAACATGGATTTAGCTATCTTCTGCAGGGTGTTCTTCAGGCTTTCAGACAGTTTTTCCAATACCATTATTTGTTTTGGAAAGGCTGGTTTGTTTATAAATTTTAGGAAAAAACCAACAGCTTTTTAAATAAACAGCCAATTATACGCCTTATTTTAGGGGTGGCAAAATGTCATTGTTAGACTATAACTGGTTATTCATAAAAGAGCAGGTAAGATTTTTAAGAATCTCTAACGTGTATGATGTCTATGACCAGAATCAAAATAAGATTGGAGCAGTTAAAGAAAAAACAAATTTTCTTAAAAAGCTGCTAGGAAAGTATACTTTGGAGTTCTATGACAAGGATGACAGGCTTTTATTCACAGCTAAAAAGCCATTTGCGTTTATAAAAAAGAAAGTTTTCATTTATGACAGCAACAGCCAGCTTTTAGGCCATTTCTACAAGAAGATTATTGCACTTATACCCCAATTCCTGATATTCAGCAGGGAAGGGCAGCAGATTGGCCTGCTGAAAGGGGATTTTTTTGCATGGAATTTCCAGATTGAGGATATGCAAAAGAAAAGGATTGCTTTGATAAATAAGATTTTCTCAGGCGCTTTAAGGGAGTTTTTTACAACAGCAGACTCCTACCAGATAATGATTTACGAGCCAAAGTCAATAGATAAAAGATTATTAATAGCTGCCCCTTTTGTGGTGGATATAATAATGAAAGAGGAGCAAGGCAGGAAAGGCGGATTCAGATTCAGGGGGATGTAAAATGGAAATAACATGGCTTGGCCATGCTTCGTTTATGATTAATGTCGATGATAAAATAATATACACAGACCCATACGCAGGGGAATATTCCCTTAAAGCTGACATTATCTTAGTCTCCCATGAGCATTACGACCATTTTGCAAAGGACAAGATTTCTTTGATAAGGGTTGATACAACAAGGATATTCGGCCCAAGGAAGGTTTCATCACAGATGGAGGGCGTTACAAATATGAACCCGGGAGATGAAAGAACAATTGATGGCATTACAATAAAGGCTGTTCCAGCTTACAACACCGGAAAGCCATTCCATCCCAAAGGCTCAGGGGTTGGATTTTTAATTGAGACAAAAAACAAGACAATTTATTTTGCCGGCGATACTGACTTAATTCCGGAGATGCCGCAGATAAAAGCTGATATTGTTATACTGCCTGTTGGCGGCACTTACACAATGAATGCAAAAGAAGCAGCAGAGGCAGTTGCAAAGATAAAGCCGAAAATAGCAATACCAATGCATTACGGCTCTGTAGCTGGCACAATTGATGATGCTGAAGCATTTAAGGAAGAAGTTGAGGCTAAGACTGATTCCAAGGTTATGATTTTAAAGGAAGGGAAGAGCGTTAAGGTTTAATAAAAAGGCCTATTTTGGCGTACTGGGGCAAAAATTATATTTATTTGTTTTATACACAACCATAACCGTATAGTCTTTAATAATATCAGAAAAATTAATTTTAAATTCTCTTAAAAAATTCCTGAATCTCTCTGCTGTATCAATATCAAGGTCAATCTCAAAATTCCAAGGGCCTAAACAGGAACAAAAATACCATATATTTGATTGTGACCTGCAATATTCATTTAATCTTATTTCTTTTTCCCCATCTAAATTGTGGAGGGATATTAAAATTTTATAATGGGTAAAAGGGCATATTTCCTCATTCGGAACAATATTATAGCTCTGTACAACGCCGGAATCCTCTAATTTTCTTATTCTTTTGTAAACAGCATCAGCAGACAGCTTTAACTTACCAGCAATCTCAACAGATGAAGTTCTGGCATCTTTGCCTAATTCCAGAAGAATTTTTTTATTTATTTCATCTATCTTAACCGGCTTTGGCGTAGAACCAAAAGAATACTTTCTTTTTGTAAAACTTCTTTTGTCCACAAGATAATCCCTGACGCAATATTCCCCCCTGATGATGGTAGCCATCTGCCTTTCAGCTATACAATAGCCAAACTTCAAATCCATCTCTTTTAAAGTGGCTGCCAATTCCTCAACATTTTTTGCCCAGACACTAACAACAATGTCAAACTTGCCGTCATAACTGGCAGAGTAAACCACATTCGGGTTTTCTTTTATGTACTCCACAAATTCTTCCTCTTTCTTTTCTGTAATATTCTGAAATCTTATAAACTGCTTGTGGGCGGCATATCCCAACTTTGCTATATCAATTATGGCGTAATATTTTAACAGTAATCTGTCTTCTTCAAACTTCTTCATACGGTAAGTGACAATATCTCTTGACAATTTAAGTTTCTTAGCTATTGCTGAAACTGGCTGTCTGGAGTTGAAATCCAGCTCATGCAGTATCTTTCTGTCAGTTAGGTCTAATTTAAGCATTTTTACATATAATCCAATATTTATATATAAATTTATCGTTTTTTGTGTAAATTTTGATAGGAAATTCTTTATATATCTGTACCTTCTTATACTATGGTGATAAAAATGGAATATCCAGCATACCTTTTGAATAGCCTGGCAAGGTATTGAGCAAATTAGCCGGATAAAATGAATGCAGCTAAAGGTAGAATAAAATGTATTCAGAAGCGCATACAAAAAGAGGTTGGAAAGAAAAGAGCTGTTATCCTTGTTTCAGGAGGCATAGACAGTTCAGTATGCGCAATACTCTCAAATAGGGTTATTTCTAAACAATTATATCCTATCTATATAAAAACGGGGTTTAGTCTGGACCAAGAAGAAAAAGAGATGATTAAGCTATTTGGCGGGTTTAATATTAAAATCAAAATTCTGGACAAAGAGGAAGAATATTTTTCAAAATTACACAATATTGAGAACCCAGTTAAAAGAAGGCATATGTTTGGCGTTATTTCTTTGGAAAATATAAGAAGATATGCCAAATCCGCGGGTGCAACCATATTAATCAATGGTGTAAATAAAAATGATATAAAAATATCCAATACAAAAAAAAGAACCAAGAAATTATTTGAATTAAAATTGGTAGAACCTCTAGCAAACTTATATAAGACTGAAATAAAAGAGATAGCAAAACAAATCGGATTAAATCGACTAGCTTATAAACAGCATATTCCGGGCCCTGGCTTGTCTATAAGGATAGCAGGAAAAATAACCAAAGAAAAATTAAATTTATTAAAAGAAATAAATAAATTAGTAAATAAAAAAACAACGAATAGAAGAAATCTCTGGTATTTTCCTTTTTTGCTTAATGAGAGATTAGACAACAAATACCTGATTGTTTTGAGATTTGTTTCTTCAAAAGAAGGGTTTAAGGCAGAATCAATCTACAATAAAAAGCTGATGAATCTTTTAGTAAAGAGTATCTTAAAAAAATTTCACCAAATTGGGAGGGTATTTTTTGATATTTCCCCTAAACCGCCTGCTACAATTGAATTTATGTAATCCAAATGTCAATCTACCATGATAACTGGCTAATGAAATTTCTAGATCCTGGGAATCTAACCAAACAAATGCAGGATTATCTTCAAGAAGAATCTACACTATTGCTGGAACATATACAAGATAATGCATCTCTAGCAGATTTTGGCTGCGGTTTTGGCAGGCACTTAGAATTGCTTGGAACTAATCTGAGATACGGATTGGGGTTTGATATTGTTGGCCAGTACATTAGTATTGGAAGAGAACGATTAAAAAAATATCCAAATCTAAAACTGATGGTTAGTGATGCAAGGAATGCTGGCTTATGCAACAATAAATTTGATTATGCAATCTGCATGAATAACACCCTAGGCAACATTGAAGAGCAAGGGAAAGTTGTATCTGAAATGCGAAGGGTTATACTGCCCGATGGTTTGATTCTAGCTGGGGTTTATTCAGAAAAATCAATAGATTCAAGAATAGAATGGTACGAAAGAACTGGCCTAACCATAGAAAAGGTGACAGAAGGCTATATCACAACAAAACAAGGGTTCAGGTCAGAGCATTTCTCAAGAACCAAGTTAAGCACGCTGTTTGGAAACTGCAGCATTGAAGATATTGCAGGAATCGGTTATTTAGCAATATCAGCTAAAACTTAACCCGCAAAAACCGGCCTTTATTGCCCTTTGAACTGGTCACTCCAGACTTCATATATCCTATAATCTATCTTTTCTTTAATAAAAATTTCAAGAATCTTGTTATGAGACTCAATTGGAATTATAAAAGAAACAGGCGACAATATTTTTCCTTTTGATTCCTCAATAAATCCACTGGATAGTAATTTTCCTTCCTTCCTTCCAAATAATCTTCTAATTATCCTATTTCTTTTGGCTATATCCCTAACTGGCTGAAATACAAATAAATAATAATGCTTTATTTCTTCGGGATAAGCATTATATCTCCCAAATAAAACAATCCCATCTGCTATTATGCTTCTTTTAAGTTTCCATTTATCCAATACTCCGACTTTTACTGCAAATTCATTTGTTATTCCTTTGTTTACCCAAATTTCATTTATTTTTGATTTGTAGAATTTATCAATCTGATTTTTTGCAACCTCATTGATTTTATCCGACTCTTTCTCATTTTGAATATTTACAAATATATCAATATCACTCTCTTTATCAAAATCTCCTCTTGCTACAGAGCCAAATAATATTATCTCCTTAACATTAAAATCTTTCAATGATCTTAGTATAAACGAAACAAAAGCCGAGGCATAAGATATTAAATCTATTTTATCCAATTTCAACACCCTTCTCTTTTATTTTAGGCAAGATAATCTCTTTTAGCTTATTAAACGATTTTAGCACTAATCTTATTTTTTCTGCATCAGATTTGCCATATAACAAATTCTCCCTATTCTCTTCTATTGTGTAGATAAGATTATAAACCTCCTTTATTAAGTCAAATTGCACCGGTAACTTTCTTTCAATTAATGGTTCAATTTTTTGGCCTTCTTTTGGCCTTTTAAACCAGTCATGCTTGATAACATGGCCCATTGAGATTTTGTTGTCAAGATGCAAAAAAAGCTCCAGCAATTGGACAGAACAAGCAGAGCAATTGAATCCTATAGTAATTGGCTTGTTTTCTATGCCTTCGTTTATAGCATTCTCTATCTCCCCCAAGTGTTCTTTTATTTTCTTGATATGCTCTTCAATTGCAGTCATTTTGTGTATAAACTATACCAATATAAGGTATAGATTATACCACCTATTTAAATCTTTTGGTATAAAATATACCCAGAAAATGTATAAATTATACCACTAACTGTGAAAATAGTTTTAACCCGCAAAAACCGGCCTTTTGCTTAATTCTTTCGGCAATGGCAAAGGCTTAAATGGCATCCCTTCAGTTGCTTTCTTTATTTCTTCAATCAATTTATTTGCTGTTGTCAAGTCCTGCTTTTTTGTTTCCCTTACCCTTACATTTATCTTCTTTGCTGTCTCCTCTTTTTCACCGACAACAATTATAAACGGAACCCAGCTGGTTTCAGATTCTGCTATCTTCTTTCCGACATGCAGTGACCTGTCATCAAAATCAGCCCTTATCCCGTTGGAAATCAGCTCATCTGTTACCTTTTCAGCATATTTAAAGTACTGCTCAGAAATTGGAATTACCCTTGCTTGTGTAGGTGAAAGCCATAATGGAAGTGAAGGAACTTTGCCGGCTTTTTGGTTAAATGCTGCTTTCTCCAATAAAGCGTAAATAACTCTTTCTATAGCTCCTGAAGGAGAGCAGTGCAGGATTAAAGGATGCTTTTGCTTCCCGTCTTTATCAGTAAACTTGATATCATACCTTTCCCCATTCTCAATATCTATCTGGTCTGTGCTTAAGGCAGATGCCTTGTCCAGGTTATCGACAAAATTGAACTCATATTTTAATATAAAATAAAATATCCTTTCATCCCACATCTCAAGCAAAATGGGCTTTCCGAATTTTTTGACTAAATTCAAAATAAATTCCCTGTTTTTTTCAAAGAAATCCTTTGTTGTCCTTAAAGCCATCTCCACATCATTGTTTTTTATGCCGATTTCATTCAAAACAGCCAAGCATAAATCAAATCTTATCCTGAATTCATCCATTGCCTGCTTTAAATCAGAGCATAAGGCATGGACATCCGGCATTGTAAAGGCTCTCAACCTTCTTAAGCCGGTTAATTCTCCCCTTTGCTCCCTTCTAAAGCTGTATCTTGTTAATTCATACAATTTTAACGGCAGGTCCTTGTATGAGATTGTTGCATCATGCGCCATTAAAAACTGGCCAAAGCATGCGGAAAACCTTAAAAAGAAATTTCTCTTGTCAGATTCTATTGTATACTGCCTTGCAGGAAACCTTTGCAGGTATTTGCTTAAAGTTGGATGAGCTATGTCATACATTATCGGCGTTTCAACCTCTATGCCGCCATAGCTGATAACCTTTCTTGTTACGTATTCTTCAATTAACGATTTAATTAACCTTCCTTTTGGGTAATACCTTAAATTGCCTGAGTCAGAAGCTGGCTCGTAGTCAGAAATCTCTAATTTTTTCATTAAAGCAACATGGGGCGGCTCTTCCTTCACAGCCCTTGACTTTTCTTTCTCGTAATAAGCGAACTTTTTTAAGTTTTCATGGCCTTTATAATCGAATTTGCTGACATCATGAAGCTTTCCGTCCAAATCCAGAATATTCCAGAAAGATGTCAGTTTTCTTTCCTTTTTTACAGCTTCTGTCTCCCCTGCTTTTTCTTCAGGTCCAAATTCCCTTGAAAGCTCTGCCAAAGGATGGCCTTTGCAGCTTATTGTAAAGGACTTGTACCAGCCAAAAGGGCTTCTTATAACCTCAAACCTTTTCTTTAATTCAGCTTCTGCCTTTTTTAATATTTCCAAAGCTGTTTTTGCAGAGCTTGGCTGGGATGTTAAGTGAACATAAGGGTAAATAACTATCTTAGCTGCATTCACCTGCTTTGCTATATCCTCTACTTCAGCAATATACCTCTTTACAACAGCATCAGGATTAGCCTCGTCCCTTTTTTCAACAGAGCTGAGGACAACCAGGCACTCATTTACTTCATGCTCTGCCTTCTCTATTGTTTCTGCATCATCTATTGCCTTTTTCTTTGCGGCAAATTTGATGAAGTCTGAATGTAGGGTTAGTATTCTCATAATAGAAGCAGATTTTATTCTATGTTTATAAACTTTATCGTTCACGAAGTGAACGTAAAGGCTTGAAAATTTTTAAAGGTTTGTTGCGTTTAATGCACAATTATCTGCCACAGAATCTTTAGAATTGCAAGTATTGACATGAAGATGATAAAGCTGTCCTCTACGAAATAATCAACGCCAAAGCCAAAGACAGGCATTTTTCTCCTAAGGTTTATTATGGATATGACA
>Ga0209211_10004550_pt1 | contig 21453 bp, 23 predicted proteins | sample RifGroA2_FD_183992 | JGI IMG/M metagenome (GOLD analysis project Ga0209211, IMG submission 183992) | Groundwater microbial communities from Rifle, Colorado, USA - Groundwater A2 (SPAdes) (version 2) | ecosystem: Environmental > Aquatic > Deep subsurface > Groundwater | place: Rifle, Colorado...
GATTTGTTGTTGCGCCCGAAAAAGGAGTTGATGGTTTGAAAGAAGCTTTGAGAAAAATAGATCAAATCACTCCAATCGATTGCCGAAATCACGTTGTCAAAAACTTTTCAACCCAAACGATGGTTGACAATTACGAAAAAACCTATTTAGAGATTTTAAAGGTCCGTCCTTAAAAGGACGGACCTTATAAGGAGAGTCCCTATGAAAAAAGTTGTCATTCTCCACTTTGCCTATCCGCCTTCAATCGGCGGCGTTGAGGGTTTGGTCCGTGAACACGCCTTAATTTTAACCGATCTTAATTATGAGGTAACTGTGATTGCCGGATCCGGTGAAGAAACCAACTCAAAGATTAAATTAATTGTTATTCCCGAACTACAGTCGGTCTTAAACTTTAATCCTTTTTTACAGGAAAAAATATTAGACAAAGGGACTATTGATGAAGATTTTTATAACCTAGCTGAACAAATCGCTCAAAAACTGGAAAAATGTCTTGAGTCAGTTGATATTGTTATTGTTCATAATATGATTACTATTGTTAGAAATCTTCCTTTTGTTTTTGCTTTCAAAAACTTTGTCAAAAAATATCCCAAAAAAAAATACATTGGCTGGATCCATGATCACTCTTATATCAACGAGTTTAAGATTAAAGATCTTAAAAAAGTCGTTAATTCTCAAATGGAAAAAGACCTGCTCACCACCCCAATAAAAAATATCACTTACGTTGTTATCTCTGAAAGCTTTAAAGAGCCTTTTTCAAAGTTAATGAATCTCCATGATGGCAATGTCATTGTCATTCCCAATGGTCTAAATATAAAAAAATTTTTAGAGATTGATGATTTGATTTGGGGAATTATTGAACAATATAATCTCACTAACTATTATCCATTAATTCTGTCTCCGGTTAATATTTTGGAAAGAAAAAATCTTGATTATAGCATCGATGTAATCTATCATCTTAAAAAAACCTATCCTAATATTTGTTACATTATCACCGGTAAAACCTCAAAACACCATTCTACCGTCGACTACTTTAATAATCTTAAAAAAATGGTCACTGATCTTTCGCTAACAAAAAATGTAATATTTTTTAATGACTTTCTCAATCGTGCTTTGGTCAGGTCGGAAATTCACGATCTTTATCAACTTTCTGATCTGGTCTTTTTCTTTTCTCAAAGTGAAAATTTTGGTTTACCACTACTTGAGGCATCTCTTACGAAAACACCAATTTTTGTTTCCAACTTAAAAGTGTTTCAGGAAATCGGTAAAGATTTGCTTTCTTATATTGACTATAAAACCACTTCACCAGAAAAAGCCGCCGAGATTGTCCAATCCTATCTTGAAGTTAATAAACTAATTCAAATAAATTTCCTCGCCAGAAGCCAGTATGATTTAAAAACTATTTTAAAAGAAAAATTTATTCCTTTAATAGAAAAATAAATGCAATCAGTCCGTGATATTTTAAAAAAATTCAATCCTCTCGAAGATAAATATGTTTCGCGAGAGTTTCAGACGTTTGCAATTCATTTGAGTAAAAAATTGGGTGACGAACGACGGAAAAGCCTTTACATGAAATTGGCTAAAACTGTCCCTCGGGCTATCCTTGAGGAAGTTCTTCGTTTTGTCATCGACGCCAATGCCAGAAATAAAGCAGCTCTCTTTATGTGGAAACTAAAGGAATTGAACGCGTTTAAAAGAAAATCTGTTGACAAATAATTATTAGTTATCCATAATGAGAATTGATCACCATTATTAATTTATGGTGAGCGTTTACCCTGAACGAAGTCGAAGGGAAGTCGAACCATGAAGATAACAATTTACACAATTAAGGATTGCGCGTTTTCCAAGCAAGAAAAAGAATATTTAAATGCTAATAAGCTTCAATATGAAGAAAAAGATTTGGAAATCAATAAAGATTTTTTGACGGAAATGTTGGCCATTTCCAATAACTTTGCCGGCACACCGGTTACCCGAGTCGAAAAAGATGACGGCTCAATCGCAGTTTTAAAAGGTTTTACCAAAGAAGAATTTGACACGACTTTTGGATTCGCAGCCGCATCAACAATAGGGTCGGAAAATCCGACCCCTACAACGGATGTATTGAATGCCGATGTACAGACGCCCAATTTGGGCGTCTCTACCGATGCAACCGTTCTTCCGACTCCACCAATCGCGACTGTCTCCCCCGCTCCAATCCCAACACCCGTTGAAATACCGGTTACCACTACTCCTGACTTGTCCGCTGAAGCTTCAGCGAAGGCGGACCCCTTAAAATCCGTCATGGATGATTTGCAATCAAAGTCTCAGCCAGCCGAAGTGCAACCAACTATGCCAATAGCTGAACAACCAACAACTCCTACTCCATCTATTCCCGACTTCCCTGCTGATACAAAAGCAACTACTTAAAAACTAGATAACATTTTTTATGATAAAATATATTCATTAGTTTGTTCTCGTAGTTCAACGGATAGAATAAGGGCTTGCGGAGCCTTTGATGGCAGTTCAATTCTGCCCGAGAACACAAGGGGGTTTACCCCGAGCGTAAGTCGAGGGGGTGTAGTTCAATGGTAGAATAGAGGTCTCCAAAACCTTTGATGAGGGTTCGATTCCTTCCACCCCTGCAGAGTTTTTTTACCAACTTCCTCCTCCTCCGCCTCCTCCACCGCCTCCTGAAAACCCGCCGGAAAACCCTGAAGAAAATCCGCTTGAAGATTGGGTCGGCGTTGCGGCTATACTAATTGATTTGAAAGAAGAATTTAAACTGTTGACCAATAAATAGCTACTAAAATTTGTTACAGAATAACTATGATACCAGTTGGGTTGAGCAATATTTAAACTTTCGAATCTTTTCGCCCAGATTTTTTCGACCCCGAAAGCGATTGCATAAGGCAATAATCTTTCAAACATCATCTGTTTATCAGCTTGAAATTCCAGTTGTCTTTGTTGACTACTTAAGAAATTTTTCAATGAAAAAGCGACGTTTTTTGCTTCAACCCCAAAGACGGTTTTTCTTGGCATGACTCGGCCAAAAAGAAAGGCCACGATTGCCAAAAAGAAATTACCGGTGAATAAAGCAATTCCCGCAATGACATAATATCCTGTCCGTGTAGTTTGTGGATTCTTCGGAAAAAGATTGTCTTCAACTATCTGGCTATAAAGGCTGTTTTTCACTTTTTGGACTTCTTCATAGAGATGTTCGTTTTTTAATCTGATTTCGTTTTTTGTCTTAAAAAACATACTAATTAACGTTATTTCGTAAGGCAATAAATTCTTAGATAAATCTTCTTTATTTTTTATTAGGAAAAAATTTCCTTTTGTTCTTTCATCAATTATCAAGTATCCCCGCCTGGCCAGATCAACTATCGTCGCCGAAATATCTTTCATATCAACCGTTTCATCGCCCAATGCCCCAACTTCACCGGGAGTTAAAAATCTTTTCCCGTCCTGAGTTTTTGGCGGGTCAAACCAAGCTGATACAATTCCCTGTATCTGTCCTGAGCGACCCTGAGCCTGTCGAAGGGGAGTCGAAGGATCACGACCATATCTTACCCAACGGTAAATAATATAAAATGGCAGTATTAAGTACCAAATTAGTCCAATTAGTCCTATCAGTCCCATCACTAATTTTCCTAACAACGTATCAAAAAAAGGAACAAATTTCTTTGGCTCCAAAACCGCCACAATATTTTTTGAAAAACTAACAACAACAGTCAATCCTTCTCCACCGCTTAAACTATTATTACTTTTGATTACCATCTTTGTACGATCGTTTAAAGATGGTAAAACAGAACAAAGACTTTCTTTCGAGCCGGTTATTCCCGTATAGCAAATTCCTTTAATCTCTTCTTTTTTAATTTCCTGAGGCCATACAACTGACGCAGTTGTACTGGCGATCGGGACGTTCCATTCATTGCCTGTCACGTTCCAGTAAAGTTCGTCATGATCGGAAAAATAAGTCAAAGCTCCGGCAACTTTGTAAGAGATAATATAGATGTGAGATCCGGTGATTAATCTATCAGCATCTCCTATTTTTAATTTAATATTTTTTTCATTAATCGTGGAAGTTGAGAATTGATAACCGTTGCCGTTTTCGTCAGCGACTGAAAAATTGCTGTATTCAAGTTCAAATTGTTTCCCGTCTTGATTGGTTTTTATAAAAGGAATTTCCCGGTAGATTCCATGTTTTTGTAAATCGGAAAAATTATAGACGATCGTTTCTTTAACATTTATTGTTCCATCTTTATTTATAAAAATTTGAGAATTAAAGCTATTGATCTGTTCCGCTCTAACCGATGGAATAAATAACCATGCACTAATAACCAATAACACAATGACAAATATTTTTTTCATTATTAAAATAATACCATAAAATAAGGTCCGTCCTTATAAGGACGGACCTTGTATAATAAACGGATGAATTACAAACTCGCTCCGGAGATAAAAAGACAGATTAGGGTTTTGATCAAGGAATTAAATTTCACTCACATTAAACCCAATCAAATTCATTGTATCCGCTCTTTTGACGCCAAGACAAGGGCAGTCGCCCGAATCTGGGGAATGGCGAAACTATTTCATGAAGTAGTTGGGATTAAACCAAACTATATCATTGAAGTTAATGCCAAAAGATTTGATAAATTACCCGATCGTGAGAAAATAAAAACCTTAATCCATGAACTAATGCATATCCCGAAAACTTTTTCCGGCGCTCTTCTCCCCCATCGAGGCAGATACCATGAAATCTCCGATCGAGAGGTAGAAAAAATTATTGCCACCCTATCATAATTTCCGAAGTTATGCGTTGGGATGATAGATATAATTAATTCCTTAAGTCTGAAATAACTACATTAGAAGATCTATGAAAAACCTCCGCATGAGCCCTTAATAGATATTCCCCTAATTTTGCTCTATCATTGGGAAAAGGATTTATTTCTAGTTCATAGATTCTTTGATTTCCACTTCCAATCCCAGCTTTTGTATCAGCAATCAGAACCAAAATCGGTGTAATTTTTCTTGCAGTTGCTGTCCGAGCGTGTCCACAGGCAGCACACGTAAAAGTCAGTATCGCAATTTTATTCTCAAAAAATCTTTCATTTTCCATAAGATTTTTTATAAAAAAATTCTAAGAAACTGTGAAGGAAGCATAATTATACGCTTCTCGTGTCCTAACCCCCGCAGTTAGGACAGGGTTTTTACAGATGTAGATATCGATTCAATTTTTGTTGTTTTATCTTCTCTGTAAATTTTTAATCGTTACATCTTTAGCTCGCCCTGTTATTGATTCTCGTCCTCCTCTTTTATTTGACATATAAATTTAGTGCTCATAGACCCAATAAGCCTCGAGCAATTGGAATTGCAACCCCAATTACTGCTCCAGTAATCAAAGCGAGACGAATTTCTCTGTTAGTTAGATAATAAGCTCTGTCGTTATATTTGCCTTTACGTTCATTTGAAACCTCAATCCAATAACCACTATTATTAAGCCTATCTTTAGGATCTAAAGCCTTTTCAGGTCGAATTGTGTAAGGATGTCTTGTTATTTTTATTCCCATATCGATTATCTCCTTCTAAATCTTGGGGTTCTACCTTCTCTCTCTTCCCAAGCTCTATCTTCTAATCTCCACTGTCTTGAAGCTTCAGCTACTCCTAAAAGCAAAGGTGTTACTACTCTAAATAGTCCTTCTGCTATAGATGCATCCGGTCGAGCTACTGCTAAATAAATTAATGTACCTAACATAACAGCTACTCCAGTTCCAATAGCCATCACGGATTTATGAGTATGTTCAAGTGGGTTTGACGCAATATTATTCATAATTTTTTTAAATCTTATTGGGAAAATTGCCTAAAGTTATCATGCCGCCTTTAAATCCAATCGCACCAGTCTTCCAGCCCCTAGGCCTATCTAAATCCTTTAATCCAACAAATGTCACGGCTATTACTTCATTACTAAATTTATTTGTAATTGGCCGTACAACCAAACCACCAGGAAGTGAATCTCTATCAAAGTCACTCCATCCAAGTGGTGCGGCCACTTCTTGCCAAGCTTCATCTACAGTTATAGGTTGCCATGACAAAAGGTCTACACCACTTACCTGTATGGCGCTATAAACTCTTAGACTAATCGGGTCTTTTGATGATGGTTGTTCTGACATCTTAATTAGTTATTATTTTATTGTTTTTATTTTATTCTGCTTGACGGCATATCTGACGAAATCTTGTCATTTTGACAGAAATTTGATATACTATGGGCCCTTATGAAAGTCCAGGGTGCTTTTCCGGAAGAAACCATAACTGAATATTTTTCTCCATGGATTAAAGCGATTAATTCACGTGAGTGTATTACTATATTGAATATCCCGAAAAGAGACCAACTATACAGAGTCAACGAATTCATCAACCAACAGATAACCAGCAAAAAAATTCAATTAATTACTCTTGATCTTAAAGGCCAGATTATTGAAGACTCTTCCGATTTAGAATCTTATCTGGACAAACATGTAAAGAATAATTCAAAATTAATCGTGCTTTTGATTTTGGATGCCGACCAATTGCTGGACGAAAAAATCGCCCTTCTTTCATGTTTGGACAAAATGTATTTTGACCGAAAAAACTTTTCCATGGTTTATTTGTTTCAAAAAAATATTACGTCCTCCGAAAAAACCAAAAAATTATCACCATATACCAGCCTGTTTCAAAACATATCAATATTTTCCTGTTTTAAACCTGAAGCTATGAGTTATTTTATAAAATTTATAGCAAAGAGTTTTAAAGCAAAAATAACAAAAAAGTTTGAGAAAAAAATTCTTGATCGATGTAACGGAGCACCATGGCTCGTCAAAGAAGCTGTCCGTTATTATTACCAAACCGGAGATACAAAAAATATCTTTAATCATGACAACATGAAGATCAAATTGAATATTCTCTATCAAGAACTATCAATTGAGGAAAAATTAGTTGTTGAAAAAATTATCAAAATGAATTTTCAGTTTGATTTGAAAGAAAAAGCCGTCATTAACTATCTTACAAAAACCGGTCTTTTAATTAAAAAAGGTCAGCAATATGATGTATCAATTCCTATCTTTAAAGATTTCATACAGGAAACAATCAATTCAAAAACTCAAATCAATCTAAATCAAAATGGCCAATTATTGGTCAATGGTGTTTTGGTTGAAGGTTTTTTTTCCAGACGTGAAAAAAGAATCATAAAACTGTTTCTGGAAAATAAGGAAAAAATTCTAAATAGAGAAGGAATTGCTTTAGCTGTCTGGTCAAATAACAAAGAAAATTTGTATACCGATTGGGCATTGGACCAAATAATAAGAAGGTTAAGAAATAAGTTTGTCAAACTCGGACTTAGTCGCTATCTTATAAAAACCATAAAGAATCAAGGTTATTTATTTAATGGATAAATATGGTTGAAAAGCTTCCACCAGAAAATCCTCAAGTCAATTCAATTAAATTTGAGGAATTCATCGTAAAAGCTTTTCCTCTTACCAAAAATACTCTTATTCCCAAAATTGTTACAACTATCGTCTCTAACTTAGATAGTTGTTGTGAAAGAACCGAAGATGGAACTTTTGCATATGTCCGAGGTGGAGCTATGCGTACTTTTACCCTATCAACACATGAAATTGAGAAAGATCTTACTCACAAAGTCAGGCAAACTGATTTTGGTGATGATAAGTTAACCCGAGAAGTAATGGAACACGCATTTGGCGAAGAAAAAGATCTAGATTTGTTTATCAGACGGGAAAAAAATTCAGATGATGATATTGTCAATAATATTGATACTGCATTATCTCAAATCCAGGAAAACCCATATGATATTAAGGTCGAAACTCAAGTAATTGGAGGGGATGCAAATCCTCAAACTCTTTTTAGGATAAATTTTTATGATAAAAATAAATCATTGGGAACGCCTGTTTTCATGCTCAATTTTACTAACTTCCCAACCTCTATAACTGCAGCTCAAAAAGAAATCCGTAGTAAAGCCGACGTAGATATTTTGTCTCTTGGTGGTCTAAATAAAGATAAAAGCAATGATCTTATCATGACTTACACTTCACCTAAATTAGTTGACATGAAAAAACGCCTCCATCGTTTTTATTTTTCTCCCGCCATCGGCCCTCTTTCAAATAGAGTTAATTTTTTACAAGATGTCATTGTTGGCTTTAGAGAGATTAACTCAAGAGCGCTGTATATTACTCCTTTGTTTGATAGAGAAAACAGATTTATGACACCTGACATGCTTATTAAGCATAGATCTTCTAAGGGATTTAATTTCCCCACCGACGATGAAATGAGACGAATAATTCAAGCTAATCAATCGGAAATTGAAATCAATCTGATTCCCTTGCTTAGCGATATTATTTTTAGTTTTATTACCAATCCAATAATCGCTTTGCCTTTTGCTTATTTAAATAAATCTTTGATTGTAACTCCACTTGGAAGAATAATAGATTCACCTGAAAAAATGCGGGAGGTGCTGAAATGCATGGCTAAAAAAATGGGAATGAAAATTACAGATACTTTCTTTATGTTAGCAATGAATTATGCAACAAATTATCCAGATACCTTGCTTTTGCTTAGTGCTTTAAAAGATGCAAAAGTTATTCCTGATGATTGGCCGCGATCATATGAAGGGCTAATCAAACTTCTCAATCCCTTAGAGCTTCTTAAGGTTCCCCATATAACCTCCGAGGTTGTTTAAATTAAACTACTTCCTTGATTTTATTAATTACTTGATCAATGTTTCCATAAATAGTTGCTCCGGCCGCATTTTTATGACCGCCGCCGCCGAGTCTTTTAGCAATTGCAGAAACATCGGTTTTTTTCGAACGAAAACTGACCGCAAATTTATCCTTCTCATATTCAACTGCTATAAATCCAAAATCAAACCCGCTGATACTGCGGGCAAATAAATTGGCAACCGTTTCGCGGGCTCCCCGATGCGATCCATACTTGATAAATATTTCATAGTCCATAATTGAGTAAACAAATTCGCCAGCTGGCGAATTGCCTTTTTCCATTTTTCTTAAAAACTCACCCATCATCTTCACCAAATTAAAATCAAAACTGTCAAAAGCCTGATCAATTAATTTGTTCTTATCTGCGCCTTTAGCCAACAGTTCTGTGGCAATTTTAAATGTCAGTTTGGTATTTTTACCATATTTAAAGAAGATAGTATCTCCAGCAATTCCGGAAAATAACGCCGTGGCCATATCTGAATCAATGTCTATTTTCCAGTCAACAAACAACTGATAAATAATTTCACAGGCAGCCGAAGCCTTAGTATCCAAGAGTCTTAATAAATAATCATTCCAATTATTGGTCAGATGATGATCAATAACAATTTTTTTGATATCAGGTAACTTTATTTCTTTGCTGCCGGTCACAATGTCATAGGATCCGGAATCCAATATCAAAAACAGATCGTAGGGGCGGGGTTTCCCCGCCCATATTTTAAAATCAATCGTTTGAACAATTTCTGCGCCTTTTAAAAATTTAAAATTTTCCGGAATTTGATGTGGACAAATTAAGGTCGCCTTCTTACCAATTTTAATTAACGCTTGATACAAAGCCACAGCCGACCCGATCGAGTCCAAATCAGGATTGCGGTGGACGTTGATTAGGATGTTGTTAGACTTTTTAATCGCCTCTAAAATCTTCAAAGACTGAAAATAATACATATTAGATTTTATCAAAATAAATTTTCTTCTTTAACAATAAATTCCACCCCATCCGATTCAACTATCAGATAGCCGGTATTCTTCATTGGCTTTTCTGAATATTCAGGAATTTTAAAGCCAACGTGGCTCAAAAAGGCTCGCATCAATCCACCATGACTGACCATCAAAATATTTTTTCCTTGATAGGCAACTGCCACTTCCCTGATAAAAGGAATAAATCGTCTTATCACCTTTTCATCATTTTCTATGTCATTCCATCCAAATAATTTTTTTTGCCTTTTCTTTGAAAAAAGAATTGTCTCACCTAAAATTTTTCTCAGTTCATCTATATGTTTTCCTTCAAACCGTCCAAACATTCTTTCTCTTAAGGCTTTAGTTGTCACAACAGCTAATTTTTTTTCAAGAATTATTATTTCGGCCGTTCTTTTGGCTCGAATTAAGTCCGATGAAAAAACCGCCTCAAAATGAATGTCCTTTAATTTTTCACCCAACTGTTCTGACTGCAATTTTCCTTTTTCGTTCAGTGGAATGTCCGAATGACCCTGGATTATTTTTTTCTCATTCCATTCCGTCTCCCCATGACGGACGAGGTAGATGGTGCAGTAGTTTTTCATAAAACTTATTTTATCATTATTTATTCTCCTCCTGCTTAGTTTAACATTTATGATATAATCATTCCGTTAAACAAACTGTAATCGTTGGTACGAATAATTAAGCAGATGTTTTGTTAAAATGGTACAAAATAACATCTTCAAAAAAATGGTCTTTCTTAATTATAAAGGGTCTGAACTTTGGTCACAGTATTGGCAACGCATTGATCGTTTTACTACAAATAAAGTCTTGATTTCAAAAGATGATTCTAAACTACAGTCTGAACTTAAAGAGGCTGACGCTCTTTTTCTAAAACCGGTTGGAGATAAAATTAACAAAGAATTTATTGATATGGCGCCTAAACTCAGATTCATCGGCATGCTTGGAACCGGAACAGGGGGAATTGATCTTGCATATTGCAACTCCAAAAAAATCGTGGTCACCAACGTTAGGGATTATGCAACCGAGGGTGTCGTCGAAATTACCTTTGGCTGGATTTTTGATCAAATTCGGGAGATCGAACGTGAAAAAAACGTGGCTAGAAAAGGAGATTATTCCGGATTAACATTTAGCGGAGTGGAAATAAAAGGCAAAAATTTTGGTGTAATTGGTCTTGGTAATATAGGACGTCGTACTGCTGAGATTGCCAAAGCCTTTGGCGCAAACGTCAGATATTGGTCAAGGAACAGAAGAGGATCAGAAGAAAAAATTCTTGGCATTCAATACATGGACGTGAACAGCTTGATTCAAACTTCAGATTTTATTACTCTTAATATTTCCTTAACACCGGAAACGAAAGACTTTTTAGATGACAAAAAAATAAATCTTATAAAAAAACGGTCCATTCTTATTAATCCGAGCCCGATGGAACTTATAAATTTTGACGCACTTGTCAAAAGGCTCAACAAAAACGACATGACGTTTATCTTTGATCATTCTGATGAAGTTGAACCAAAACAACTAAATATTCTTAAAAACTTTAGCAATTGTATTGTCCACCTTCCCATAGGATTTACCACTGAAGAAGCCACAGCGACCAAACAAGAAAGTTTTGCAAAAAATATAGAAAGTTTTCTACGAGGTTCTCCTAAAAATGTAGTAAAGGTTGATTTCCGTATTGTTCGAACCCCTCTAACCGGTCCTGGGTATGAACCAATGATCACCCCTAATAAAAAACAATGGTCGCAAGTAAATCTTCGCCCGATCAATAAAAACGACTATAAGCGAATACTCGGCTTTGATAATCGCGTTTATCCCACCGCAGATCCCGTTACTCCTGCTTTTATGGGAACTTGGTATACAAACAACCCTGAGTTCGGCATGGTCTATGAGTTGGGCGGAAGGACTGTTGGAGTTTGTACATTTATTCCGTTAAAGCGCTCAAGTTGGGAAAAAGTTATAAACGGAAAACTGTCTGAATCCGATTTGGGTTCAAAAGACATTTTTGATATTCAAAAAGAAAACGAGATAGCATTACATAATTACCATGTAGAAAAACTCTTTCTTACCGAAGATTATTACGTCAGAATTCTTAATGATTTAAATAAGCTTATTGAAAATTTAAAAAAAATCAATCCAAAACTTAGGATTGCAGGTCTATCGGCTTTTGGAACAACCAGTCTTGGTTTGGGTTTATTTCAAAATCGATTCAACTTTCAAGAAAAGAAATTTATCTCTACCGAGCATATTTTACTAAAAGGCAAAAAACTTTCTCTTTTTGATGAAAAAGACGGCGGTCAAAAAGGACTTGCCAAAAAACTACAAAACGGATATACCTATTACCAACGCTGTAAAATGATTGTTATAGAACCAAGTGATTTTAGTCTTGTTTGGTCATACATTAAAAAATAAAGAACAGACTTATCTATTACCTTGATATATTCTACAGACTAATGGGGGTTTTGCTCCTCGGGCTGTTATAAATCTACAAGTGTTGCATGCGTCTGCTTCAATTTTTGATGGAAGCGATGAATTGACAATAACTGAAACTTCACTACCAACGGTTATTCCACATTCATTTCTTCCACGATCTGATGGAATACCTGTCTTAAGAGCTTTTAACAAACCAGTAACTAATTGAACGTAGATTATAATTTCTTTTCCAAACGTGTTTATTGTTGTAACATCGGCCAAAATAGATTCTTCTGCCATAATCTATATTATACCTTATTAAAGCTCTAAATTATCGAGAGTCGAAAACACTTGCCTCGAGAAAATTGGCTGAATTATAACCAAGATAATTATTGATATAATATTACATCTAATGCCAGAGTGTTGGAATGGCAGACAAGCACGCTTCAGAAGCGTGTGCTCGCAAGGGCGTGGGAGTTCAACTCTCCCCTCTGGCACAAAATTTATTTTAGTGAATGGTCCAAAGTTAAAAGATTGATTTTATTGCTTTTAGCTAAATACAAATAAGAGGCGTCGTAAAAACTAATTTTCCTTGATAAAGCCAATTTTAAAACCTGTAGATAATCTATTTTTTCCTCAGCTATATCAAATTCTAAAAATGTCTGCAATAATTTTTGCGCATCAGACTTGTTCACTCTTTTTCGCAATACTGCAGTCTTCAATGTATTACATACTTCAAATTTAAGTAAAGTTGTAGAAATGAGATTGATATACCGAACTTTATATTGTTTCATCATTTCATTTACTTCAAAATTATTTTCTTTAAGTAGGAAAGCTAAGATATAAGAAGCATCAATTACAAAAATATTTTTAATATTTTCGACCATAATTTATAAATTCTCTAATTTCCTTATTAGAAATTTTTTTAACATTTTTTCTTAAAGCTAATATCTTGTAATAGGCGTTTGCTCTTTTATCATTAACTTTTTTAGGGTAAGTTTTAACAACGGCTTTCCTAACCAAATCACCAACGGACGTGCCGTTTTTGTTCGCCAAAGCCACGAGATGCTGGAATACTTCTTCTTCAAATAAAATGTTTGTTCGTTTAGTTAACATATGTATATGTATGTTATATAATGGGATAACAAATATCAAGGACAAATTAATTTGTTTTGTGTAAAATGTAGGAGTTAGACTAGGAGAGGTGGCTGAGTGGTCCAAAGCGAGGGGTTGCTAACCCCTTGAGCAGCAATGCTCGCGCGGGTTCAAATCCCGCCCTCTCCGCAAGTCGTGAAGAGAAAGAGGTGCGCTCGCCGCGGCCAACATGAGAAATTTATTTTTAGAAATGACACACCAAATACGTCACTTTATTAATCAAAATAGGAAAGTTATTGGAGTTTATATTCTTAATATTTTTATCTTTTTGCTTTTCTTCGTGTTTTATTTCACGCTATTAGCTTTTAAAGGTGAAGCAGTTCGTCTTCTATTTCTCAATCAGAACACAAATTTTTTTTCTCAATTCTTTTATTCTTTGAGTCCTGGATATATCGCCTTTGTTGTACTTCTATTTCAAATTACGTTTATTACAGTCATTAACCGGAAGTATTTACAGACAAGAAAACAAGTCGTTATGGTTAACATTTTGGTTTTTATTACTTTCTTGGCTGTTATTGCAACTCAACTTATACCGATTAATTTTAAAATAAAGTATTGTTCAACCATTATTCGTTCTAAGGGCGAAGAGGCGGGAAAGTGTATGACGTTCATAGAAAACTCAAGAGTGGTTGCAGTCTATTTTATGGCTATTTATTATCTATTTTTATACGTAATGAATGCAACCGGTTTACAGCTTTTGTTATTTTCAACAAGAAACAAATGGCAAATAGCGTCTTTTTCTCTTTTGTTTTTGGTAGTCACTGGAGCAGTTTTAATCCTACCATTTTTAAAATATCGGTTTAATCAAAACACGATTCAGGTTAAACCATTTCCCAAAGAAAGTACGCCTTTATATAGGTTAGAGCTTAATAACAATCCACAGATAGATCCAAAAATTCATCAACTGAAACCCGCGCTAAATTTGCAGAACCCAGCATATGGATTAATACAATGACGAATTGGGGTTTTCCTCAAAGGGAGAAGAATATTGTTGTCCGTATGGTAAAGATGGAACTGCTCATCGTCGAAGCCTTGTCGAAGGGCTACCTTTGAAATATAGTTCGAATTTTTTCGTAAAGAGACCGCAAAAGCGTATCAAAATCAGCACTTGAAGATTAAAAAAGGAGCGGTATTATCTACTCTGTTTTGTACTTTCAGTTCCTGATTTTTAGAATAAATCGTATCGAATCCAAACAAAAAAAATAATTATCGGTTATAATTCATTTATATGGGTGTCGAAGTACGTCCATCTCCACGTTCATCACGAATAAGCAATTCTCAACTTCCATTGCAATTTTCATCAACAGCGCCTGCTGTTGGAGGGTTAATTCCCACAGCTCCTCGCTCAGAAGTTCCCGCCCCCATGACTCCTCTTACACCAGTTAATCCGGTAACAGCAGAAGCTACAAAAGCTCGATCTACTGCAGTGGGAGAAGATATAGAAGATAGGGGTAGCCCATACGCGGGTGAACCCGGTTCTTTTCCCAATGTTATTTGAAATTGTTTCTATAATGTGAGTTAATGATCTTATGTACATAGATTTTAAAAAAATTTTATTTGTTTTGACTCTTTTATCTGTTGGTGCAACAATTGGAGTTGTTGGAGTTAAATTGTTTCAGCGTTATCAGGCTCCCAAACAAACTGTTTCGGTCGTAGGTACGGGTGAGATTGATGCCGCTACCGACCAAGCAAATATTAGTATTCAGATAAAAAATACCTCTACCACTTACGAAAAAGCCCAGGAAGAAAATAAAAAAGATGTCGATAAATTGAAATTGGAATTAACTAAACTTGGGATTCCCGAAAGTCGAATCACGATTTCCAGCTATTCTCCACCAGTCATTCGCAGAATGTCTCCTGAAGTTGATTCCACAGAATCAAGGGGCGCCGAAATGATGCCTGTTTATCGACCCGATACGGTTATTCCAACCGTCACAACAAATTTAACTCTCACTCTTGATCCGATAAAAAATATCGAAAAAGTTTATGATGTCGTTTCAAAAAATACCAATGCTCAAATTTCCAATTCTTATTACTCGCTTAAAAACAGAAAAACATGGGAATCAAAAGCCAAAGAAGAAGCTCTTAAGGACGCCCGCAGCCAGATTGAGTCCGTGGCCAAGATTAATAAACTGAGAGTCGGTAAGTTGCTGACTCTTGAGGATAGCAATAACCCAAGACCCTATCCCATCACTATGAAAGCAAATAGTGAAGCCCCTAATACTGGCGGATCCCCCACTAATGATCAAACAATTTCATCGGCTCAAGAAAAAAATGTTTACTTCAACGAGCAGTCTGTAAAAATTACCTCTTCATATACCGCCACCTACGAACTTTATTAGTTGTAAGATAAAATAATGAAAACTAAAATTATAATGCTTCTTGCAATCGTTCTTGCAATAGGAATCGGCGCCCTCATCGTCTATCTTCCTCTCAAACAAGAAAAAGATCGTCTGACAAACCAACTGGCTCGATCTTCTGAAATAGAGAAAGGCCTTAACAGTAAAATTAAGGAAATGACGACCATCCAAATCAATCAGCTTGAGGAACAAAAAAAAGCTGGTCTGGCCGGCAAAAAAGAAGGCTTGGTCTATTTTTCTCAAAAAACTATTCCTCTTTCCAATAATGAAGTCCAGATTGATATTTTCTTAAGCGGTGAAAAAAATACCTCTGTTGATGCCGCCGATCTTGTCCTTTCATACACTCCCACTCTTCGAATCAGGGAAATAAAAAAAGGGTCTGCCTTCCCTTCATACCCGCGTAATATGTATAAAGACGGAGTTATCACTATAACCGGCCTGGCCCTCCCCCAAGGTAACACGGTGACCTATGGAAAGACCGGTGAAGTGTACGCAACTATTATCCTTGAAAAACAGGCTAAGGGAACAGTCGAGATAAACACCAAAAACACCCAGGCATATTTTAGCGGCACCCCGATTCTGGACTTTACCAGCAGTTTTAAACCGATTGAGCTATGAATATTAATTTTGGTCACGAGAATTTTGTCAAAATAACTTTTTTTTCGCTTCTGGCCGTGTTTTCCATCCTACTGATGATTATTGTCCTCACCTCGATGCCCTACCGCAGTAAGGCTTCGGCAAACACTTTGACCCTTAAAATAAAAGTCCAGGGTGTTCATAAACCATATGAACAGCTGAAAGCACGGGTTGATTTTTATGATGGTCCAAACAAGGTTTTTGAGCAACCGGAAGTTATCTTTGTCTATAAAGATGGAGTATTCAGCGGGGACATCATCCTTCAATCAGGCTTTAATTTTACAAAACCCTATGCTCTTTTTATTAAACCGGTTAATTATGTTGGTCGGATATTTTGTACTGTAGGACTGACCGGAGACAAATGTCACACCCCCGGTTTCTTTTTTCTCACCTCAGGATCGGTTGCGGATCTGACCGGTCAGATATTTATGGGGGGAGATTTAACTCCTCCAAACGGTAAAGTGGACGCCCTGGATATGTCCCTGATCATGAAAAATTTAGGAAAGTTGACGACTAATACAACTCAAAATACGGACATAAACAATGATAGCATCACTGACGTGGTTGACTATTCGCTGGCGCTGTATTCTCTGAAAAACAATGCGGTCGATGACGTAATTAACCTGACCGCTCCTATTCAACCAACCGTAACGCTTCAACCAACCGCGACCCCTTCGATTACTCCAACTCCCGCTCCTACCCGAACTCCGACTCCCACTCCCACTCTCGTTCACACCTCCAACCCCTTTGGCGTCATGATCTCTGGAGATACTAATCAAATAAAAACGCAGACCGCTCTAAAATTGGGGGCAGTCTATTACCGCCCCATTTCAGTTTTTTTGGATAAATGGACAGGAACCTGTGGTGAATGTGATGCGGCCGTCAGCGGAGGGTTAAGACTGGCGCTAACAATTCGGGCCAATGGAGGAGGTCCAGGTATTCCAACCACACCACCCACGGATTGGGATAACTATAAGAATGTCCTGTCTCAAGTGGTTGACAAGTATAAGCCTGAAATACTAATCATCGAAAATGAAGAAAATTCTGCCGCTCTTTTTTATAACGGAACGACCCAACAGTATTTGGAAGAATTAAGAGTCGGTTGTCAAGTGGCCCACCAAAAAGGCATTAAATGTTCCAATGGCGGTTTGGTTAGTAAGCTTGTGGTAATTTTGGTATCGCAAAGCTACCAGCCTAATGCGAGTAAAGCCGATGATTATCTCAAACGGGCTTTGACTCCGGAGGATTATAATTCAGTAGTCGCATCGATCGGCTCATCAGTATGGCTATCTCAAATCCAAAAAGGCCAAGATCTTCTGGCCGGATACAGGTCGTCAGGTGCGGATTTCGTGAATTTCCACTGGTACCAGGCCAATATGGAAACCCTTTCAGAAGCAGTCAGTTATTTAAAAACTAGTTCAGGATTACCGGCCATAACCAACGAAGTCGGTCAACAAGGAAACACCGATCCAATCCAAGTCTCCAATGTTATGAAAAAGATAGTTGAACTAAGACTTCCCTATGCAGTTTGGTTTAGCATGGACACTAATCCCCCCGATGGGGCCAGAGCATTAAACGAAACCAATGGGACTCTCCGCTCCAATGGAGACGCCTATGCACAGTTTATCAAAGGTAACTTCTAAAATGAAAAAATTAATTTTTATTCTTCTTCTCATTTTCGTCTTTCCTCCTTTTATCTTTGCTGGTTCACCGGTGACAAGTCTTACCTTCGTTTTTACCGGCGAAAGCAATGCGGGTGGTCAAGCTCCTAACTCAGGGGCTACTTTGGATGAGCTCGCCTCAATCCGTGAAGTTCAGATTTTAAATAATAATACCTTTACGTTTGAAAATTTAGATATTGGTACTAATAACAATATTGATCATTGGAACATGATTTGTTGTGATACCCATGGATTTGAACTCCAATTGGCTAACTCTGTCAAAGCCAATGCTTTTACCAATAACCCCCAGGTACATTTGGTCAAAACCGGACAGGGACTATCAATTCTCGGCGACTGGAATGTTGGGGGAGTTTTTTGGAACAAATTTTTACAGCGGGTTGCTGCCGCCAAAACTCAACTACCAGCTTCTACTCAGTGGGTCGTTTGGTATAGTTTGGGTATTAATGACTATATCTTTGGCACTCCAACCAATACATTCAAAACAATGACAATTGCTCATTTAAATAAAATCAAGGCGGAACTGCCGGGAGCCATTATTATCATGACCCAATTTCAATCGATGGGAGATATCTATACCAGCACCATGGCAGAAATTGCTTCTACTCAACCTAACGTATACGTCATTGATTCAACCGGTGCGGCTTTAGACGATTACTTTCATTGGAGTTATACTGGTTATAAAACTGTAGGAGCAAAAATGATTGCAATCACCAATCATGCTTTAGATATGTCCGTACCCACTTTGATTCCAACTGCAACTCCAGTTTCTTGTCCAAAAAAAATTCAAGGCGATGCCAATTGCGATGGACAGGTTGACTCAACTGACTATTTTTACTATGTAGCCGCCGTTAACGGTGGTCAAATTCCCGCCAATGTTAGTCCCGATTTTAACGGTGACGGCGAAGTCGGGACCGCTGATCGGACAATCATAACCAAATCATTAAATCCATCCTCAAATCCATTCGGGATCATGACCTGGGGAAACAATGATTCAACAAAAATGCAAATAGCCGCCGATCTGGGTGCCAAGTATTACCGGCCTCTTGCGATTATTTTAGATAAAAATCCGTTGTCATGTACCGAATGTCAAGCGGCCATAGATAAAGGATTTAAGCTGGTACTGACAATCCGTGCCAATGGAGGAGGGGGAAATCCAACAACCCCACCCACCGACTGGAATGCCTATAGAAATAGATTATCTCAAGTGTTAGACAACTATCAGCCTGAAATCCTAGTCATTGAAAATGAAGAAAACTCTAGTACTTTTTACACCGGTACGTCTGACCAGTTTTTGGCGGAACTAAAAGTAGGTTGTGAAGTCGCCCATTCCAAAAATATTAAGTGTACCAATGGCGGCTTGGTTAGTAAGTTGGTAGTCGTGCTGGTATCAGAAAGTTACAAGCCCGATACAAATAAGACGGATGATTATCTGAAAAGGGCCTTGACCCCGGAAGATTATGTTACGGTAACCGAGTCGATCGGTTCACCCCTATGGCAAGATCAAATTAAAAAAGGCCGAGAGCTTCTGGCTGGATACAAAGCAAGCGGAGCTGATTTTGTTAATTTTCACTGGCACCAAGAAAACGCGGAAACCCTTCCCGAAGCAGTAACCTATTTGGGTACAGCCTCCCAAGGGCTACCGGTAATTAACAATGAGATCAGCCCACAAAAAAGCATTAGCACCAATCAAGTGACAAGTTTTATGCAAAAAGTGTTTGATTTGAATTGGCCTTACGCCATATGGTACAGCAATGATGCTGATGGGGTCGGCGGGTCCACGGCTCTGACTGACAAGAATGGCGTCCTGAATGACAGCGGTAGAGCTTATCAGCAATTTATCAAAGACCGTTTCCTACCCACACCTACCCCCTTAGTTCTAAATCGAAACGCTAAAAAAAATATCTTTGCCTTCAACAATCTCATTCCCGACTTCGGGAAATCAGAATCCTTCACAGCTGATATGGATGACAACGAAAGGGTGGATATTGTAGATTATAATCTCTTGGTCTCCAACTTCGGCAAATCGGGTACGCCTGGATTTGTTCCTGCCGATATCAACAAAGATGGCAAAGTGGATATTTTTGACTACAATATATTAGTTGCCAATTTTGGGAAGACGCTATGAAAAAAACTATTTTTTTGCGTATCCTGCTTCTCTTGCTATTTTTTATACTTCATCCACCTCCTACTTATGCTCTGGAAAAGATTGAGGTAACCACGGTCGATCCGCAGATAATTTCGTACTCCGGCACGTTTCAAAGCCATAATCAGAAGGTTGTAACTAACCAGTATGGGATATTCATGACATATATGAATAGTCGAGACCCGGACAAATCCGAATGGAACACTTGGCGACTTCTACGAAGTACCGACGGCGGTAAAACATTTACCACCATTTACGAAAGCACCAATTATACCCTGGCTCCAGTCATTGAAACAGATAGCCACGGAACAATTTATCTTGCTTATCCCGATTGGGGAGCAGACTACACGGGAACAAATTCGTATCTCTACCGTTTTACTCCGGAAAACAATTTCACCAAACCGACAAAAACGACGATTCCCTTTTCCTCCGGAGGCGGAAAATATTCAATGATTATTGATGAGGGGCGCAAACAGCTTTATTACTTTGCTTATAACGGGACATTTAACGTTATTGGTTTGAATGGTGAGATTAAAAGTCACTATCAATTCACCACGCCAGGCACTTCCGCATATCAGGTGTACCCTTACTTATATCTCGATGCCAATAACAATGTATATGCTGCTTGGACAAATCAAAAATTTGGCGTGTATATGTATTGGGATATTCATTTTGTTCTCTCCAGGGACGGAGGGTTAACCTGGCAAAAACCAGACGGAACGGTTTTATCTTTACCAATTGTGTCTGATGAGACCGGTCCAACGGACAGAATCACCCTTGATGATGAATTCGATGTCCATACCTGGCTTTGGACGCTGATTGTCAAAAACGGCAAAGTCCATCTGCCGTATCGAGCCACAACCGATCCCTACCGGCAACATTATGTACGTTTTGATTTGGCAACGGCCAAAAAAGACCTGGACATCTATCCCGTATGGAAAGGAGAGACTATTTCTTTCCTCGATTTGGATGGATTTTGCGCTACCCGTGTTTCCCAATCCGATTTCCCCATATACTGCGTCTCTGGAACCGTAGATAATCGTTTGGGAGTATTGGTGAGTTATGACAACGGAACCAGCTGGCATGATTACGCCGTCAGCGATTTTAACGACCAGAACTTATATGCCATCGGCGGAGCCAGGGAAGTAACCGCGGATGGCTATATTATCGGTTCCTACACCGATGCAAGTACAATTAATGCGGTCAGATTTTTCAAGGTTAAAGTGGAGATATTAGTTAATCCAACTCCAACACCCACTCTAATTCCATCTTCTTGTCCCAAAAAAGCTCAGGGTGACGCCAACTGTGATGGCCAGGTTGACTCAACTGACTATTTTTACTATGTAGAAATC
>Ga0209211_10004551_pt1 | contig 21450 bp, 14 predicted proteins | sample RifGroA2_FD_183992 | JGI IMG/M metagenome (GOLD analysis project Ga0209211, IMG submission 183992) | Groundwater microbial communities from Rifle, Colorado, USA - Groundwater A2 (SPAdes) (version 2) | ecosystem: Environmental > Aquatic > Deep subsurface > Groundwater | place: Rifle, Colorado...
GCACACGATCTTGAAAAAAAGATCGCCGATAACTTCAAGAAATTATTTTGATTTACGAGCTATGTATACCATACTATACATAGCTATAAGAACATTAAATTAGCCTTAAAATACAACAAATATGAACAAAAAAAATAACAGCATAATAGAAAGTACCAAAATAGCTCTTTTTAAGGGTAAGCAAATTCGGAAGACTCTCCAAAACGGAGAATGGTGGTTTTCGGTAATTGATGTGATTGAGGCACTTACGGATAGTGATAGACCAAGTGTGTATTGGACTGCAATGAAAGCGAGAGTGAAAAATGAAGGAGATTTTCAACTATCTACAATTTGTAGACAGTTGAAATTACTCGCGCCAGACGGAAAAATGCGCGAAACCGACTGTGCCGATATGGAAGGGATTTTTCGCATCATTCAATCCATACCGTCACCGAAAGCGGAGCCATTTAAGCGCTGGCTGGCAAAGGTGGGTTATGAACGGGTGCAGGAGATAGAAAACCCAGAGTTGGCTACCAAAAGAACTCGAATGCTCTATAAGCTCAAGGGTTACAGTGAGGATTGGATAGAAAAACGCATGCGTGGCATTGCCATCCGGGAAGAACTCACTGATGAGTGGAAAAACCGAGGCGCGAAAGACCGTCAGGATTATGAGATTTTGACGGCCGAAATTTCAAAAGCGACTTTTGGTGTTACGCCAAGCGAATACAAAAAGCTCAAAGGTCTTAAACGGGAAAACTTACGCGATCATATGGACGATTTTGAGTTAATTTTCGGTATGCTTGGCGAACGCGCCACCACGGAAATTCATCGTACAGAAGATTCAAGGGGTGTAGCGAAACTCCGAAGCGATGCAAAAGCTGGCGGTGACATTGCCGGTGGAGCGAGAAAGAAGCTGGAGGAACGCCTTGGCCGATCTGTTGTAACAAAGAAAAACTTCCTGAAAAATCTGGGGTATAAAAAGAAACTGAAATAGCCTGATTTTATTTTCAAGGGGGGTTGATAATAAAACGGACAAGGGCATTTCCTCCTCTTAAATTGGGCACTTTCGGGATATTTTATTTTCACTATGCAAAAAACAATGAAGAAAACTAACAAGAAAAATCAGAACATCCCGCCATGCGGATTGTGCGGCAAATCCAAAAAACCGAGATATAGAACGGACTGTTGCGGGAATTGGGTGTGCGGCAACGAAAGCGAGTATATGATGTTTTCATATTCGCGCGATATTTGCTCGCGCAATCATCGCCGGTTTACGCTGTGTGGCTCTCATCACACGGAAGAGCATGAAGACGATTGGAAAACTTGCAAAAAATGCCGCGAAGATTTTGAGCTGGAAATGTATGTGTGGTATGGCACGAACGAATATAATTTTGAAAAGCTTCCGAATCCTCCCGCTTTTGAACCGACTTATTGCTCAAAATGTGGAGAAAGAATCATCTTGCCCGATGGCGGGTATTCGTCGCTTTGCGGAGTATATCGTTGTGATAATTGTCCGATTACGGAAAAAGAACGGGAGGAAATAATTCGGAAGTATAAAAGTAAACATGGAGATAAATGATATGGCAACGCAAACATTAAAAAATTGGCATAAAGTGCGACTGGATGAAATAGCTAATTTTGAGTATGGCTATACAGCATCAGCTAAAGAAAATGATACGGGCACAAAACTTTTGCGTATCACGGATATTGTTCCCGATCTAATAGATTGGAATACTGTTCCATTTTGTGAAATAGATGAGAAGGGTGTTAGACAATTCGAAATTAAAAAGGGAGACATTTTAATTGCACGAACCGGTGCGACTGCTGGCTATGCAAAACTTATTCGCAGACAGCCACAAAAATCTGTTTTCGCTTCATACTTGATAAGAGTGAGGATGAAGAAAGCTGATGTTAGTCCGGAGTATGTGGGAAGAATTGTTGAATCTGAAATGTTTAAACAATTTGTTACAATTCATGCTGGTGGGTCTGCACAACCGCACGCGAATGCACCGGTTCTAAAGAATTTCGAACTTTTTCTTCCAGATGCAAAAACCCAGACGGAAATTGTTGATGTGCTCTCTGCTTACGATGATTTAATCGAAAACAACACTCGCCGTATTCAGATTTTAGAGCAGTTGGCACAAGCTATTTACACTGAATGGTTTGTTAACTTTCGTTTCCCCGGTCATGAGAAAGAAAAAATGATTGATAGTGACACTGATTTTGGAAAAATCCCGGAGGGATGGGAGGTAGCAAAAGTGGGCGATATTGCAGAATTTATGAATGGGTACGCTTTCAAGCCGAGGCATTTGGGAATGATTGGGCTACCTGTTATTAAAATACCAGAATTAAGATCAGGTGTTTTGAGTAAAACACCCAGGAACTCTGGTGAATCTATACCTAAAAAGTATTTCATAAAAAACGGAGATATTCTTTTTTCGTGGTCTGCAACACTTTTAGTAAATATTTGGAATTCGGGAGAAGGATTACTAAATCAGCATCTTTTCAAGGTTACACCGAAAGCAGATTACTTATACTCATTTATCTTTTATTTTCTTGCCAATCAAATAGAAAAGTATCGTTCACATGCTGTCGGCGCAACTATGCAGCACTTAAGGAGAGATGTTGTAATAAATGCAAATGTTCTATTACCTAATAAAGACTTGTTAATCAAATTTGAAAATATTGTTTTGGATATCCTAAAAGAAAGGTCGATCTTAATTATCGAGAACCAAAACTTGCGCCAGACACGAGATTTGCTTTTGCCGAAATTAGTAACTGGAGAAATACGAGTATGAAAAGGATTTATTACTTTTTCAAGGCTTATTTTATAGATATCGTTGTCGCAATAATTGGCGCACTTGGAGTGCTGTTTGCTTGGATATACGGACAAGGAGAAGTTATACGACAAACGATTTCGCTGTTGGTGATATTTGTTACATTACTGATCATAATTTACTTACGATCAAGAAAAAAAGATTTTTTATTTTCTGCATTAACTTGGCGTAGAGACAAAGAAAAATGGATCGGTTATGGTACTTTTCAATTATCGCGAGTTTGTAAAGCATATGAGATCGTAAATGCCGATCCGGGTTATATAATCTCTGATGGCTTAACTTGGAGCGACTATAGTCTCAGTTTCGATTTTAAAATAGGCAATAAATGCTTAGGTGTGATTGTCCGTGGAGTCAATCTTGCAAATTATGTAATGTTACAAATAACACAGTCTGGGATCAGGCCACATATAAGAATTAATGGTGGGTGGAAATGGTGGGAAGTAAATGAATCAGAACTTGAAATTAAGATTTCGCCAGATAAGTGGTATCACGCCCGCATCTCTTGTGATAAAAGCGAGATATTTATAAAAATAACTTGTTCTGATGGTGCGCAATTTGATCGAGTTTGGAATATACCAACGGGAAATCTAGTTTTTAACTTTAAGAAAGACGAAAGTGATACTGGAACAAACATTCCTTTTCCAATAAATCTTGAATATGGGTCTGTTGGATTTAGAAATTGGGGTGATGAAAAAGCTTTCGTGAAGAATGTTTTAGTAGAAAAAATATGAACGAATTTTCTGAAGACAAATTAATTGAACAAACAGCCGTAAAGATTTTTGCGGAGCTTTGGGGAAGTGTATGGAAACTGTCTAAAATATGTATAGATTATACACTTGCAACCACTATACAAGTAAAATGCCAAATACTCGGCTTAAAATAAGCATAAATAAGGGTATGTGATGTTCTTGTAATGTATACTTGACAAGAGATAGGTGCTACTTGTAACATGTAGAATACAAGATTATGAATACAGAGAGAAAAGCAAAATTAAGCGAATTTGTCCGCGATCAGATAACGCAAGGTGCTTTTCGCACGCGAGCTTATATTTTCAACGATCGCGGCGAACGTAATCCGCAAAGAAGCATGTTCTTGCGCATGCAGAAACACCTCCGAAATTTTTTAGCTGGAGACTCTGCTATCAGGTGGCTGGTTATGCCGGGACTTCGCGGTGCCGGCAAAACGACGCTTCTCGCGCAACTGTACCACGACACCAATGTGCCGGCCGAGCGAAAATTGTTTCTTTCGGTGGATCAAATTACGCAAACATTCGGCGCGTCGCTTCAGGATATTATCGAGGCCTATGAGGAAGCGATTGGAAATTTTGAACGCTTGGAAGAGCCGCTGTTTTTATTCCTTGACGAGGTTCAATATGATAACCGCTGGGCAGGATTTTTAAAAACAGTATATGATCGGACGAGAAAAGTATGCATCGTCGCCACAGGATCTTCAGCACTCATGCTCAATGTAAACGCCGACGTTGCCCGCCGCGCCGTATCGGAGACTCTCTATCCCATGAGCTTCACCGAATTTATAAAAATCAAACACGGCAAATACGAGCAAAAAAGCCTGGGGATTGAATTACGCAAAGCATTATTAGAATCACCATCGGCGAAAGAAGCATACGATCGGCTTTTGGCATGTGAACAAGCGATCAAGCAATATTGGCTGAATATTGATAGACAAGAGATAAGTCACTACATGAATTACGGCACATTGCCGTATATGGTGGCGCTCAAAAACGAGGCCTTGGTATATGATCAGATTAAAAAGTCACTGGAACGCGTAGTGTCGGTTGATATTCCGCAAATCGGAAGATTCCGTCCCGATGTAGCATCGAAGTTTCAAATGCTACTTTATGCTATAGCCGACTCTGATCAGATTAGTCTCAATAGCTTATCCCGAACGATGGAAATCGGCAGGCCGACCCTTATGCACATGCTTAATGTTCTTGAGCAAACAGAGACGATCACTCGTATTTATCCCCATGGATCACATCGTAAGCAAGTGAGGAAACCGTCAAAATATCTTTTTACATCTCCCGCATTCCGAGCGATGTATTTTCGCTTCATTGGCAGTACCCAACAGAAAGATATATATGAGGGCAAACTTTTGGAAGATACTGTTGGCTTATATTTAGGAAGGTTGTGCGAACAGCGTGAAGTTTCCTTGACATATGATTCCGCCGCGGGAGGCGCCGATTTTATTATTCGAGATGATGGAGGAGTTATTGCCGTGGAAGTTGGAATGGGTCAAAAAGGGCTTAAGCAAGTTATTCAAACCGCAAAAAAGGTTAAGGCAAAATACGGCCTCGTGATTTCATCTTCGGGGTTTAAGTATGACGAAGAGCATTCAATCATTAGCATACCGCTGGAATTTTTCCTGCTCACGTAAAATTATGAATGAATTCTCCGAGAATAACTTAATAGAACAAACCGCAGTTAAGCTGTTTAAGGAATTATGGGGCTCCGGCTGCTCCATTAACGCTTATTCCGATGAGGGCGATGCTCTACTGGGACGAGAAAATCAGGGACAGGTTGTTTTGATTGGCCGTCTTAAGCAGGCACTTGAAAAGCTTAATCCGGATGCTCCGCAGGAGGCAATCGCTCAAGCTATTACTGAACTCACGCGCGATCGCTCTACCGCAAGCATGGTCAGTGCTAACCATGAGATATACAAGCTTATCAAAGATGGTGTAAAGGCGGAAATTCGTGACGAACATGGTTCGTTCGAGACTATCAACATCAAAGTGATTGATTTTAATGATCCAGCAAAGAATGATTTTCTCTTGGTATCGCAAATGTGGATTACCGGCGAGTTGCACAAGCGACGTCCGGATCTGATTGGATTCGTAAACGGCTTGCCTCTCGTGCTGATTGAATTGAAGGCGTCGCATAAGAATCTACGAAACGCATATCAGGAAAATATCCGCGATTACAAAGATACTATTCCGCAGTTATTTTGGCACAACGCCTTCGTCATTATTTCCAATGGCATAGAAACCAAAGTCGGCACACTTACATCCGCATACGAGCACTTCAATGAATGGAAAAAGATAAAGAGTGAAGATGAAGAAGGGCGCGTGAGTTTGGAGACGGTCATCAAGGGAACCTGTGAACCTTCGCGACTTCTCGATATCGTTGAGAATTTCACCTTGTTCGATGATTCTTTCCGGGAAAGAATAAAAGCCATCTCCAGATACTTCCAGCTTCTCGGCGTAAATCAGGCATTCGAGCAGATTAAGAACCGCGATAAGAACAACGGCCGTCTCGGTGTCTTTTGGCACACACAAGGGTCCGGCAAGTCTTACTCGATGATTTTTCTTTCGCAAAAAGTATTCCGGAAGATGACCGGCAATTTTACCTTTGTTGTTGTAACCGACAGGAACGAACTCGACAAGCAGATTTATAAGACTTTTTCCGCTTGCGGTGCGGTGTACGAAGAAGAAGTCCACGCCGATTCGATCCAAAACCTACGCCAACTCTTAAGCGAAGATCATCGTCATATTTTTACTCTCATTCATAAATTCGGCACAAAGCCGGAGGAGAAACCGCCTATACTATCGGATCGAAGCGATATCATTGTGATGGTGGATGAAGCGCATCGAACACAATATGACCGCTTGGCGCAAAATATGCGTATTGCTATGCCGAAGGCGTCATTCATCGGCTTTACCGGAACGCCACTTATGGCAAAAGGCGAGGAGAAAACGAGGGAGACATTCGGTGATTATGTTTCTACGTACAATTTCGCTCAATCGGTAGAGGATGGCGCGACGGTACCGCTCTACTATGAAAATCGAGTACCCAAGCTCGAAAACGAGAATCCGGAAATCCAGAAAGACCTTGAGAGGGTAATGGACTTTTATGAGCTCACGACCGATGAAGAAGAAAAGCTAGAGCAGGAGTTCTCGACTTTCTATCATCTCATCACGCGTGAGGATCGTCTCAATAAAGTCGCGGAAGATATAGTGGCACACTTCACCGCCCGAGGATACGACGGTAAAGCGATGGTAGTTTCTATCGATAAGAAAACAGCCGTTCGCATGTATGCGAAGGTTAAAGCGGAAATGCAACGCCATCTGGCCAAAATGAACATTGCCGTATCCAAAGCGAAAGACCTGCCTGCGCCGCGGCCGAACACTTTTTATGTTTATGCCATTGAATGTGAAGATGGGAGTTTTTATATAGGACAAACCGATAATTTGAGAAAGCGGTGGGAAGAACATCGTAATAGCAGAGGCGCAGAATGGACGGCGAAACATTCACCGATGCGTATCGCGCATTTTGAAGAATTTAACACGCGAGAGCAGGCGGTGAAAAGAGAAAAGGACTTAAAAACCGGCTTCGGTAGAAAATGGTTAAAAAGGCAAATTGAAACCGGTCGGGCGCGGCAGGCAGGTGAACACGAAAAAGAAATACTACGAGAGCAGGCCCAGAAATATGAGAATATCGACATGGCGGTGGTAGTAAGCCAAAGCCAAAACGAGATTGCGGATATGGAAGAGTTCGAAATAGATATGCGACCATTACGTGCTCGAATTTTGAATGAAGACCTTGAAACGAAATTCAAGGACCCGGACAATAATCTGCGAATTGTCTTCGTCTGCGCTATGTGGATGACCGGGTTTGATGTGCCGAATCTCTCGACCCTCTATCTCGATAAGCCACTTAAAAATCACACGCTCATGCAGACCATTGCTCGAGCGAATCGTGTCTACCCAGGCAAAACAAACGGTCTTATCGTAGACTATATCGGCGTGTTCCGGAATCTTCAAAAAGCACTCGCGATCTATGCCTCCACGAAAAGCGGTGATGATGAAATTATTCAGGATAAGAACGAACTCGTTGAAATACTTTTTTCTACAGTTTCAAAAACGCGCCAGTTCCTCAAAACGCTCGAGCTTGATATCAATGATTTACTTAAGGCGCAGGATGTAGAAAAAATACGACTCGTGGATGTGTTCACGAATCGGATATTGCAGGACCCGCCTGCGCCGAGTGGAGCGCGGCGGGCAGGTGAAAAGACAAAACAGCAGTATCTCGAACTTGCCGGTGATGCTTATAAATACTATCGAGCTGTCCTGCCGGAGCCAAAAGCGGAAGATTACTACCACGAAGTAACGGCATACAAAGTGATCGCCTCGCGTATACGGGAAGTCATCGACGAAGACACCGATGTGTCGCAGGTGAAAAAAGACCTCGAAAACCTGCTTGATCGCTCAATCCGTGCCGGTGAATATGTGATTAAAGATGCACCGAAGATTAAGGATTTGAGCAAGATTGATTTTGAAGCATTGCGGAAGTTCTTCGACGATTCGGATACGAAAAATATCGAAGCCGAGCACTTAAGCGCCGAGCTGGAGGAAAAAATCAAAGAGATGATACGCAAGAACAAGCTTCGCAAGCATTTTCTTGACCGGCTCAATAAGCTTTTGCACGAATACAATACCGGCTCGCATGATCTCGATCTTTTCTTCGACCAGTTGGTAGAATTGGCAAAGGAACTAAGCGAAGAGGATCGCCGCGCCGTTTCCGAGAATCTTACCGAAGAAGAACTGGCCGTGTTCGATATTCTCCGGAAAGAAGATTTGAATCCTGCCGAAGTTGATCAAGTCAAAAAAGTTGTCAAAGAATTATTGGCCAAACTGAAAGCAGAGAAGCTGGTGCTGGACTGGAAGAAAAAACAGGAAACACAAGCGGATGTAAAAATTACTATCCAAGAAATCCTTTACGACGAGCTCCCAGAGCCGACATACAGCAAAGAGGATTGCGAAGACCGAACCCAAAAAGTATATTTCCACGTTTACGATAATTATGTGGACGAAAAGGTGAATGTTTATGCCTAATAATAGTCGGTAGAAAGTCGAAAGATGTCTGAGATTTTGATAAAATAAATTTATGCAAAGAACGCCAGTTACATCAACAAATATTCGGTCAATTGGCTACGATTCACAGTTGGCTACTTTGGAAGTGGAATTTACGTCTGGCAATATATATCAGTATTTTAATGTACCGGAACACCTGTTTCAGCAGTTTTTGCATGCGTCATCGCATGGTCAATTTCTTAATGACAATATTCGCTACAATTACCGATACCAAAAAGTAAGCTAATTTTATGTTTACGGCGAAAACACAAAGGATAAAAGATATTGCGGAAGATAAACAGGAAGTCATTAAACGGCTTGAAAGTATTTTTGATGCAAATACTCACGTTTATATTGATTATGCCAATGTCAGACCGTGGAGCGAAAAACTCGGATGGCATATTGATTTAAAACGTCTCAAGCAGTTTTTGGATTCTTTTAGCACGATTGAGGCAATCAATTTTTACAACGGATATCTGGCGGGTAACGAGCGATCAGAAAAAGAAAAATCAGAAGCAGAGAATTATAAATATATTCTTCGAACAAAGCCTGTGAAAATACTTAACTTTTCCATAAATGCTTCGAGTGTGCCGGCTGATTCAACGACTCTGGTGAAGCAGTTTATTCGCCGCGCGTTACTGAAGAAATACGAGGTGGGAACGATTGAATATTTGAACCAGCGTTTTGCTGATATGAACAAGAAGGGGGAATATTTCATTGAAGATATGAAATGCAATTTTGACGTGGAGATTGGCGTTGATATACTTCTTGATTGCGAACGGAACAGCGCGGGAACTTTTATATTGTGGAGTGGAGATAGCGATTTCGCCGATCCGATTAAAAAATTAATAAGTGCCGGCAAAAAAGTTTACTTGTTCGCGACAGCCGGTAGAATTTCCAGCGAATTGAACGAACTTAGGGAAAGCGGTCTCAAAATAGTGGATATTTTTGAGCTTAAAGAGTTTATTTGTTGGCTAAAAGAATCAACCTATAAACGCACAAAAGACCCCGTTGCCGAGGCCCTTTAGCTCTAAAATCAGTGATCTTACGATCAATTACACTATAGCATAAGACAAGGAAAATTGTCCACAGGTGGTAAATATGGCGTAAATAATATGGAAACCGAATCAAAACAGCCCCATACCAGTTCGCTACGGGGCAGGCAAATTTTAGAACGCCGGAAAGAGATTGAGCAGGGGCTCGTGGATATGCTTAAGGAAATGGGGAGTGATTTTACTTTAGATCATGTTCGGAACGCTATTTTCCATGAAGAGGATAACGACGACATGATGAAAGTCGTGGCCATGTTTGATCGTGGCGGAGACGCTTCGGAATTAAGCAATGTGCTTGAACTGGTAACCGACGCGTGGAATTACTTTCCGCACAAGATCCTTGGCGGAATTTCTCCAGCCGAGAAAGTGCTGGAATATAAAAACGAAGACGGCAAAACGAAAAAAATACGCGCTAAACATGGCAAATTATCAAAAAAACAGATTGATTTATTGTGGAGCGGCGGAGGCAATGGCCCTTATTCACAAGCGAATCTCATAAAACAGATTCGTATTTTGGATGATTCGGTCAGCAGGGTATTTCTGGTTGTGGAAGTGGAAATCAACCCGGCAACTTTCGAGCTTGTCAATGAGAACAGGTATATTGATGAATTTAAAAACGATATAATGATCCATCAGTTATTAGACGCGGCTGAATATCGCGGACCTGAATTTGGTTATGTTGCCAGCACTTTTGAAAAAGAATACGCAAGCGATGACGTATTGGCTGAAGCCGAGTTGTTCTTGAAATACGCGCAGGAGTGTATTGTCGTGATGCATAAATTTATAATGGATAATCTTAAAATATAAACATGACGATAGATCAGCTGAAAAGAGATAAAAAAACAAATCCCCCGCTTAAAAGAAAGGTCTTCGTTGGAATGAGCGGAGGAGTGGATTCCTCGGTTGCGGCTGTTCTTTTGCAAGAGCAGGGTTTTGATGTGTTTGGTGTGTATATGCGCAATTGGTCAGATAAAGAGAATGAAGTATCCGGCTGTACCTATGAGCAGGATGTTGAAGACGCGCGCAAAGTTGCGAATCAGATTGGTATCCCGTTTTATGTGTGGAATTTTGAAAAAGAATACAAGCAAAAGGTGGTGGATTATATGATTTCTGCGTATGAGCAAGGGATTACTCCAAATCCGGATGTGATGTGCAATAAAGAAATTAAATTTGGCATTTTTTTGCAAAAGGCGCTTGCAACTGGCGCGGATTTTGTAGCGACCGGACATTATGCGCGGAGGTTCCCCCTCCTGCCCGAGGAGGGGGTAGGGGGTGGTGGGAGAGGTGTCTTGCCATATCGCCTCCTCAAAGGCCTTGACCCAAACAAAGATCAGTCCTATTTTCTCCATCGAATTACGCAGGAACAACTTGCGCATACAGTATTTCCGATCGGCGAGTATCAAAAATCAGAAGTGCGGGCGCTGGCAAAAAAATATAATCTCCATGTGGCTGATAAAAAAGACAGTCAAGGCATTTGTTTTATCGGTAAAGTAAAAATCGCATCGTTTTTAGAAAAAAGAATTAAAGAACATCATGGTGATATTATCTTAAATGGGGAAGTGGTAGGCAGGCATCGTGGGCTATCGTTTTATACTATCGGTCAGCGAGAGGGGATTCAGGTTGCAGGGCCTGTGCCGTATTATGTGGTTGATAAGGATTTTAAGAATAATCAGCTTATTCTTGCAAAGGGCAATATGGATGAGCGATTGTACAAAAGAGATTTGATTGCTGTGGATGCGCATTGGATCGGTGGGTTTGTAGAGACGCCCCCCTGGGGCGTCTCCGCCGGATACGACGAGAGACATGCCATGGGCACGTCTCTACACTGCACCGCCGCAATCCGCTACCGCCAAAAGCCGGAACCGTGCACAGTGACAGAACAAAAAGATGGCAGTTTAAAAATTATTTTTGATACCCCCCAGCGTGCTATCACCCCGGGCCAAAGTGTGGTGTTTTATCAAGGCGATGAGTGTTTAGGCGGTGCGGTGATTAAATTATAGCGTTTTGTACTGTAGAGACGCCCCGTTGGGGCGTCTCCCACACGTTGCATAAAAAAACAAGATGTGATATGTCTATAGATGTGGGTGTCTATGATTACCTTTTTATCTCTACAACACAGTAACTGTATATCGTGCTTTTTCTCCGAGGGTGTACTGTGCGGGAATCAAAAAATCTACCTCCATGTTTTTAAAAGGGCTTTTGTGGCCTTTTTTTGATTATGAAATGTACCACTCTTACAATACATAAAATTTTATTAGCAACACTTGGCATTGCATTAAGCTCTTTGGCGTTATATTCGTTTGTATATTCGCAAACGGTCCCTGTTACAATAGATGAAAAGCCCGTAACGGCGAGCGAATCGAGCCCTTATGGTGATGGTTTATTATATACAGTTATTGATGAATATACTGATGAAGCAACAGAGCCAGATGGAACAAAGATAATGAAAATTTATAAAAATCCACGCCAAATTTACGAAGACGGCGGGGTAAAGAAAGTTCGGCCAGAGGGATGGAATGTGTTTGCGCAATCAGAAAAATCGCGATTGCAAAAGAAAGAGAAAAAAATTTCAAAAGTTGCTAAATCCATAAAGAAAATCTTTCCGTCCGCCACAACGCCGAGTTACGAGCCAGGGTATTCGTATTCAGTTGAAGTTGAAGGGGGTAAGGTTATTGGTGTTACATCCGGAGGATATGAACGATATTCTGCTGACGGAACTGTCGTATTCAAGCAAGCGCCATTGATTCCTGATTTTTTGCAGTATAAACATACAGGAGCTGATATCAGTTATTATAACAATATTTATACCGGAGCTGACATATTGTTTAAAGATATAACAAGTCGGCGGTTTCGGCAGATTATTTTTCGTGAAAAACCGGCAGGCATAAAAGAAAAAGAAACACTTGTGTTTTGGGAAGAGTTTACTCTGCCTGATGGGGTTTCTGTGGAGAGAGAGAATGGAGAGGTTATTTCCAAAGAAACGAAATTAGTAGGTGAAGATGTGTATATTACATTCCCGAGTGGTGAAGTGTTTATGATAGGACGAGCCATGGTGAATGATAAGCCGGAAAATGAGTTTGATTTTGGAGCAGTTCCGCTTGTCTATCGTGTGCGTGTACATGGAGTAACACATACGCTTTCTATCGGAGTTGAATTACCATCAGATTATCTGCTTGCAAAAGAGAGAACATATCCAGTAGTGATTGATCCTGTTCTTCAATACTGCTCAACCACAACATGTGTTACGGACATGCATTTAAGAGAGCCGGAAGCAAGCCCTAATACAAGTGATCATTCTCTCTTTTTGGGGTTGTGGAATAATGCTGGTACCTATGTTATCAGGCATCCTCTTGTTAAGTTCAATGCTGATTTCCCCGCTTTGGGTAGATCATATACTCTCACGTCAGCGCACATGTTTCTTACGAGAGATGCTCGAACAGGGTTTGGCACATACAGAGGAAGTGTTAATGTCATAGCTCAAAAAGTTGAGGCATCATGGAGTAGTGATTCTGTCAGGTATTCTGACTTAAGAAATTCTTTAACGCCAGTTGGGGATTCAGAGTCAGTTGCTTTTAATTATAATCTCACATATTTTTGGGATATAAGTAGTGCGGCACGAGAATGGATGACTGGCAGTTGGCCTAATCATGGAATTTTATTGGAAGAAACGCCTGTATGGTCATCCGGTGCAAAACCAAGCTGGCCTGACTATTTGTATAGTTTTTATGCAAGCGAGGGATCTGCATTGGAGGGGCCATACCTTAGTTTGACGCTTGAGCCAAAGCCCGAGTCAAAGCCGGATTTGTATTTTCGATCATTCGCAGTGAGTAATAATAGACCAACTCAAGGTGATACGATTACAATATATGGAGAAGTTTTAAATCAAGGAGCAGGATCGTCTGGTGCACATGAGGCGTGGATTTATTATTGGGATGTAGTGGGAGTACAATGGGTTAAGTTTAATGATTCTTGCAGTGTACCCTCTTTGGCGCCAGGCGCGAGTTTTACCTGTCATTGGAATGTTTTTTATCCTGCAGATTATCCTCCTAGTACTTCTTATCTTTCAGCGTATGTCGATGTATATAACGTAGTTGATGAGAGTAATGAAACAAATAATTCACCATCTTCGTATCTCACCGTATATGTACAGCCCAAAGTCGTTGTTGTAAATCCGGATTTTGTTCCATCAGGATACAGTATTCTTAATCCAAGTTCGACATATATAGGCGGATATCAGATGACACTGCGCGGAACAATCTCAAACACCGGAGCGGCTACGAGCGGGGTGCAGTATTCACTGAAATTAAAAAATACAAGTACAGGAGCACTGTATGATTTGTCAAATGTGTCTCCTTCAACAATAACTGTCAATGCGAATTCCAGCGCTGTGTATGATTTGCAAGGAACAATCCCATCGGATTGCGGATTTCCTTTAGAAGGAACGTATCAGGTTATTGTGAATATAGATCCTAATAACAGTATTGCTGAAACGAATGATTCAAATAATACGATTCTAAGTTCCAATACCGCAGTCGTATCAAGAGGATATTATTGTGGAGGAGGTGGTGGTGGGGGAGGCGGAGGATCAACGCCTGCGCCGGATTTGGACGGTGATTCGTTTTCTGATTTAGAGGAAAAATACGCAGGTACCAGCGAAAAAGCAGTGGACGCGCGCAGTATTTTTGATCCTAATTATAAGAATCATTCAACTACAATCACGGATGTTAAAGCGGAAAATACAGGTGGCGATCCGGTGAACACCCGAACCGGCGCGTTTGAATTTTCACAGACCGATTTTTCTTTACCCGGCAGAGGTGTCTCTATCAATTATGTGCGGACATATAACAGCAAACTACCGGAACGAAATAATCGTTTGGGTTATGGGTGGAATTCCTCATATAATATCTATTATTACAAAGATCCGACAACAAAAAATATTCAGGTGTATTTAGGAGGCGCTCTTGTTGCGATGTTCACGACATCGGACGGCGGCGTGACATATACCGCTCCTCCGGGCGAAGATCATACATTCATTTCTGTCGGGACCTCTTGGGAATATAAAACGCTTGAGGGAATAAAATATAAGTTTAGCAAAACAGTGAGTGATAATTTAGGCATGATTGAGTTTATTATTGATCGCAATAATAATCAAACTTCGTTTTATTATACAACAGTGAAAGGCGTTCCGTTATTGCAAAGGATAGAAGATGCTTCCAGTAGAAGTATGCGATTTGTGTATGGCGCTGAGGACTCTGACCTGTGGGACAAAATTGTGCATGTTGAGGAGAATGCGAACAATGCGAGCGTGTGGGTACGGCGCGCTACGTATCAATATACAACAGGGAATCTCACTAAGGTGACAGAGTTTTATGATAAACGAGGAGTTACTCAATCGCGCGAGCATCTATTTACCTATGATGCCGATCATCGCCTTCTTACATACACAGATCCGCGGCTTACCATTGTGCGGAGTGAATATGATACTGAAGGCAAAACTATAAAACAATACGAAACAAAATCTGGTAGTGCTGAACGGCTTATTTTTCAATTCGTGTATACCGGCGCAAATGCTGACGTACCCGGGAGTGTTGCGTGCACTACAACAAAAAATTTCCGCAATGCAACCGTTTTATATCAAACAACAGAATGTTTTAATGACAAAGCGCTGAAACTATATAAAGCAGATGGATCAGGGATTGTTGTGGAACGATGGGCATATGACAGCGCAGGTATGGCAAGCGAATATACAGACCCAAATGGCAATAAAACCCAATATTTATATGACACGCGCAGAAGAAGAATTTTGGATGTTTTTCCCGATATCACCGGCTGGCATACTGAAATCAATTATCAATATGAAAATACTTTTAATCAAATGACTCAAAAGCAGGAGGCGATGAGGCCGACTTCAGGCAGTACAATACTCAAAACCACGCAATATATCATTGGTACAGTGAACGGCAATCTATTTAAGGTTATCTATCCTGACGCGACCTTTGATGAGTTTGGATATGATTTGATGGGCAATGTTATTCAATTTACAGACAGAAAAGGATCGTTCTTTGAGCGAGGATATGATGCAAAAGCTAATTATATTGTTCAGGAATCAGTGAGAGTAACGCAACAAGATGGTTCTAAAACTACGATGATTACGCGTTATGGGAATGACGCCTATGGCAATAAAATATCAAAGCAAACGCCCAAGGGATACAGTTATTCCTATGTGTATGATCAGCAAGGCAATCTGCTGGAAGAAACCGATCCTCGCACATGGCGTGTTCTGTATGAATATGATGTCGAAGGTCATAAAACAGCAGAAGTGGATGCAGAAGGCAGGCGAACAGAGTACACCTATGACACGGATTTGCAGGCGAGTTTACTCAAGATAAAACGCTTGGGAGTAGGTGGAGCGACACCGATTGAGATCAGAAAAGAGTATGATTATGTTGGTAATGTAGTGAAAGAGATTGATGAACTTGGCCGTGAGACAGTATATATGTATGACAGTGCGAATCGCATTGTCACAAAAACCGATCCAGACGCGCTGGTTACTACCTATACCTACGATGCAACAGGCAATCTCAGGCGGGAGGAAAATTCGTTGAGTCGGCGGGTTGATTATACGTATGACACACGCAACAACCGCTTAAAAACAACGAGGACATTTGAGGGGGGAACAATGGTGGTTGAGCAACAGTATGATGGATTTAACCGAGTGGTGAAAACGATTGACGCGCGAGGTAATGCGACAATCGTAGAATACAATCTCGCAGACAGAGTCATAAAACAGACCGATGCATTGGGCGCTATCACAACCTTTGCGTATGACGGGGTTGGTAATAAGATAGGGGAATTAAAACCGCGCGCCCAGACAAACACTGCGTTGCGTAACACGCTCGGGTTTAGCACATCATGGGGGTACAACGAACTGAATCAACCCCTCAAAATGATAGACGCGACTAATCATGTAACCCTGTACTATTACGATGGGGATGGGAATGTGGTGAAGGTGGTGGATAGCCAGAATGCGGATGGAACGAGCAACACACATGTGAAAGAGTTCGGTTATGATGAATTAGAACGGTTGGTGTCAGAAAAAGATGGTACAGGAGGTATCGTGGCGTATAGTTACGACCGAGTTGGTAATAAGATCATGAAAACCGACCAAATGTCGCGTCAGTGGAGATATGAATATGATGGATTTAATCGTTTACTCAAAGAGATAACACCGGACAGTAAAGTGACAGCATATGGCTATGATGCCAGAGGCAATAAAACATCCGTCACATATCCTGACACCACTATTACGAGCTATGCGTATGACACAAAAAACCGATTGATCACTATCACAGATGCGCTGTCCGGCATCAGACGGTATAGTTATGATAAAGTCGGCAATATACTGACGCATACTGACAAACGCGGTAATGTCACGAGTTTTGTGTATGACAAACTCAATCGTCTGATACAAGAAACCAACGCGCTTGGCACGGTGACTACCTATACTTACGATGCTAATGGAAACCGGTTAACGAGCACAACAGCAGGGAAAACAGAAAGCATCTCATACGACGCTTTAAATCGTCCGCTGGTGATTACGCATTTAGGCGCGAAGAAAGAAACATATACCTATGACGCGGATGGCAATGTCGCGACCAAAAAAGATGGCAAAGATCAGGTAACAACCTTTATCTACGACGGGTTGAACAGAGTTACTGATAAACTGCTCGCAAGCGGAACACACATCACCTATCAATACGACAACTGGGGCAACATCAAAACATTGGTTGATGAAATTGGGACTACCAGCTCAACCTATGATAATGAGAATCGCCTGCTGATTGAGACCAAGACATTTACCGCGCTTCCTGCAAAAACATATATCATCACCCGGACATATAAAGCAGATGGCCAGCTGGCATCTTTGACTGATGCGGTAAGCAGAACCATCAACTATCAATACAATACGCGAGGGTTATTAGAGAAAACGATGTATGGCGCGACTACGGTTGCGCAATATACCTATAATGGGGTAGGTAAGCCAACCTCGCTTGTGTATGGCAATGGGATCAAAACAGATTACGCGTATGATTCTCTGCAACGTCTATCAAGCCAGGTGATCAAGAACAGCGCGAGTGAGGAGTTGTGGAAACAGGAATACAGTTACGACGCGGAAAGCAACCGCGCGAGATTGACCTTGCCAGAGGGGAGGACTGTTGATTATGCGTATGATAATTTGGGGCAACTAAAAACTGTCAATGACAGCGCCGTGTCAGGGACAGCGGATATGAATTTTAGCTATGACGGGTGGGGGAATCGGACAACATTGACTACTCCGTTTGGATCAACTGCGTATTCATATACAACAGGCAGAGATGAACTATCATCCTACACGCAAGGAAAGATGAGTGTTGCGATGAGCTATGACAATAACGGCAGTATTATTAGTGAGACCTATACCAGAGGCGGGAAAGAAGCTCGGACAGTGGCATATACCTGGGATACCCAAAATCGGCTGGCTGGAATGCAGTACCAAGTAAAGAACCAGCCAGCGTTTATGCCTGTTCTGCCAAATAACACCTTGGCATTCAAATACGATGATTCCGGCAACCGGAGCGTCAAAACAGTGAATGGAGTGTCGTCGTATTATATCAACAACGGATTGGGGGTATTAAATGAATTGGATAACGCTGGGCTTGTAACGAAGACCATAATTGACGCGGTTGCGGAGATTGGGAAAGATAGTAAACTGCAATATATCAGCCAGGATGTGTTGGGTTCAGCGGTGCTTGTAACCAGCGATACCGGAGCAGTTGTATCAAAATATGAGTATGATCCGTTCGGCGCGATAGTCGGAATGCAGGGAGTAGACAGTACAAAATATTTGTTCACTGGCCAGGAGTTTGATGCCGAGAGCGAGCTGTACTACATGAGTGCTCGGTATTACAATCCAAAAGTAGGCAGGTTTATCTCGCGAGATCGCTTATTTGGAAATGACGGGGATCTCCTAAGCCGAAATCGCTACATCTACGCCAAGAACAATCCATTGAAATACATTGACCCGACTGGTGAAAGCCCCGAGGATCCGCAGGCAAAGTTGGCGAAAGAAGAAGGCGATATGCAGATTGCAGGGTTGGGGAAAACGGCATTGGATGTCATCCGAGGAGCAGGGTATGCTATTAATGAGAATTACAGTTTTGGCTTATCATCCAAGTTTCAAAGTATTCCTGATAATAATGCGACGAAGATAGGTCGGGTGATAGGAGATACAGTAACAACATTGGCAAGTGGGGTAGAGATGATTACTGGCGGAGGAATAGCGGCAGGGGGAGTGATATTCTCGCCTATTGCGGTTGCTGGAACTCCTTTCACCGTGGGAGGAAGTATAGCAGTGGATGCTGGTGCAATAGCTGGAGGGTCTGCAATGGTAGCGCATGGAGGGAGTGTGTTCCTGTATACGGTAACCAAGGATACCGGGGCGGGATATAGTCAAGGTGGGGGTTCAAGTAAGACAAATGATTTAAAATTCGGTAATGAAAATAAGGTCAGAACCCAAATGAAAGAGAGAGGTTGGACAGATGCACAGATACGTGAAGCCCTTCAAAATAAAGGTATCCCAGCTCAAGGAAAGAAAGGCCCAGCAACACGATATGTGAATCCAACAACTGGGAAATCAGTAGTTCTAGATAATGAGACTGGCGAAATATTTCATGTTGGGGATGATGGTTTTAAATATTAATTTGTATGATAAGAGAAATTTATATTCCATTACTAGGTGAGGATATTGATGTTTGGAGGCCAGCACAAGCATATCAGATTGATGAAAATCGTTACAAAATTTTAGCCCCCATTGTTGATGGTACCAAGAATGAACAGTGGAAATTTATTCCAGGTTCTATCGTTCATTGTGAGTATGTCACAACAACTGGGGGTGATCGAATATTCGCAGCAATATACGAAGAAAAGTAACCCACTTCATAAAGAATATAATATGTCGCACAGTTCCACTGCATTACCAGTGACCCATGTATGGAAAATGACAATGACTTGTTGAGCAGTAACCGCTACATCTACGCAAAAAACAATCCGCTGAAATACATAGATCCGACTGGGGAGAACCCCGAGGACCCGCAGGCGAAGTTGGCGGAGGAGGGGGCGCATGTTGACAGCCAATCAAAAATTGAAAAGTTTTTCAGGTATATTCTCGGAGTGGAGACAGCTTATGCGCCAGATAGTGACTATGCGTTTCCTCAGGCCGGAGCAAATAGTACGCTTTGGGCTCCGGGTGGGCCAGCTACTACCGTATTACAATATACTGATGTTGCAGATGTATTTACAAGCATAACAGGGAAAAATCTTGATGAAAAAAACGCAACAATTGGCGATAGGGCATGGGCAATTGGAGGATTTGTACTGCCAGTTGCATCAGGAAGCGGAGTAAAGAAATTACTGAAGAGTGGGGCAGGAGAAATTGGGAAGGTAACTAAGATAATAGAAGAGTTTACCCAGGTAAGCAACCTGTCTCAATCAGCGCAGGAATTTCTAAGGAAAGGGCCAGCCAATGTGAATGTGTATTCAGGAATCAAGGATGAGATTCGAAGTTATGTAGGAATCACTAACGATTTAGTCCGTCGTTTAGTTGAACATAAACCAAGATTTGATGAGTTGAGACCAATATCTGTAGATCTAACAAGAGGACAAGCGCGAGCTGTTGAGCAAGCCGTTATTAATAGTATCCCGAAACTTCAGAACAAGATTAATAGCATCAGCTCTGGTAAGGTGTATTACCAAGAAGCTGTGAAGTGGGGAAGTAATTTTCTTCAAAGTATTGGTATATTCAAATAAATCAACTTACTATGTCGTTATTTTCTAAATCTCGCAAAAAACCAAGAATCGGTGATGTCTTTGTATTATCTTTCCCGGGAGGGATGTATTGTTTTGGTAGAGTGATACAAAATAATGCGATTATGTGTAAAGCCCCTATATTTAACCTTGTATATATATATAAATATATAAAAAAGGATAAAAATGATGTACCCCAAGATTTGGGCGTACAAAATTTATTGTTGCCCCCAATAGTAACCAATAATCAAGGTTGGTTGCGTGGATATTTTGAGACCATCAAAACAGTAGATATACATGAAGGAGAGGTGTTGCCAATACATTGTTTTGAAAATGATGATTTTTCCCCCGCTAAGTATTTTGATGAGGATGAGAAAGAGTTAAATACAAAATATACTATTTGCGGGAGCTATGGTTTAGCAAGTTTTTGGTATGTATACAAGCAAGTCAGTAAAAAGTTAAATTTGCCTCTGCCTGCGTTAGATCCAGAGGATGAGAAAAGTTAATCAGTCATGATGTTTTTGGATCAGCGGTGTTGGTGACGAGCGATACTGGAGCGATAGTATCCAAATATGAGTATGACCCATTTGGCGGGATAATAGGGATGCAGGGAGCGGACAGTACAAAATATTTGTTCACTGGTCAGGAGTTTGATGCCGAGAGCGAGCTGTACTCTTTTAACGCGAGGTATTACAATCCCAAATTAGGCAGATTCATTGCTCGCGATCGGTTGTTTGGTAATGACGGTGATCTCCTAAGCCGAAATCGCTACATCTACGCCAAGAACAATCCATTGAAATACATTGACCCGACTGGTGAAAGCCCCGAGGATCCGCAGGCAAAGTTGGCGAAAGAAGAAGGCGATATGCAGATT
>Ga0209211_10004553_pt1 | contig 21442 bp, 19 predicted proteins | sample RifGroA2_FD_183992 | JGI IMG/M metagenome (GOLD analysis project Ga0209211, IMG submission 183992) | Groundwater microbial communities from Rifle, Colorado, USA - Groundwater A2 (SPAdes) (version 2) | ecosystem: Environmental > Aquatic > Deep subsurface > Groundwater | place: Rifle, Colorado...
TTCGGGATGTTGTTCACTCTGATATTGAATGGGAAATCATTGCTTGTTCCAGCAGCATCATTACCTGAAGCATGATTTAACTGGCTTGACCATTTCCAGCCGCCCTGACCATAAGTACTATTTGTTTGCAAAAGCAAGAGCATAAAACACGCCGTTATACATAATGTTATGGGGGTACTCACTCGCAGGATGCGAGGGAGTGAGGGGTGGATGCGAGCGGGTGCAAGGGGGGTGTTTTTCAACGTTTTTACCTGCACGTTACTACAATTTGAAATAAATTGTTTTTGGAAGTAAAATAGATTTTTCATATAAAATATATTTTAGAATAATTAATTTTCAACGAACAAAAAATAATTTTTTAGCAAACAAAACAATGCTTAAAAATTTAAAAAAATAAATTTGGCTTTCAAAATTTTTATACGATAAGGAAATAAAAAAGTTGCAAAAAATTATAAATATTTTTTATGTTATTAATTATTTAAGTGTTATGTTGCTGTAATTATTACACATACAAAACCATATTATACTAATTTAATAAAAAAGTATTACAAAATTATTTTATTTGTAAATATTTGTTTACTTTTGACTTAAATAAATCATTAACCAATTACATTTTGTTATGGGAAAAGGTGATAAAAAATCGCGCAGAGGAAAAATAATACTTGGCTCTTTTGGGGTCAGAAGACCTCGTAAAAAGAAAACAATAATAATTTCTAAAACCAAAAAGGAAGTAAAGCCGGAAGTTATTAATAAAAAATTAGTTGAAATTAAAGCTAATAAAGATGTTGAAATTGTTGCACAAGAGCATGTAAAAGAACATGTTGCAAAAATTATTGAATCAACACCAATAAAAAAAGATGTAAAACCAGAAGTTTTGCACGAAAAATTAATTGAAGTTAAAACTAAAACTGAAGTTGCTACACAAGAGCATGTAAAAGAACATGATGCAAAAACAAAAAAAGCAACAGCAATAAAAAAAGAGGTTGAAAAGCCAAAAGAAACTGTAAAAGCAAAGACCAAAAAATCAACAGGAACTTTGGCTAAACCAAAAACCAAAAAAGAGGAAGCTAAACCAAAAGCTACTTTAAAAAAAGCAACTACCAAAAAGGAGGTAACTAAACCAAAAGTAGTTCCAAAAGCAAAGCCGAAAGCTCAAGCCGAAACTAAGGCAAAGCCAAAAGCAAAAAAGACTAAATAGTGTCTGTCTATAATGTCCGATTTTTTCGTTATGCTCGTTTTGAAAACAGTCATTTACATAAGTAAACTCCTTGGTTTTCAAAACTTCGCATGCCTTAAACTCGAACATTATAGTTCAGACACTGAGTTTATAGACAGGCACTAAATAAAAAGGGCATTTTTCATTGCTTAGTTTACAATTTTTTTCTTACTTTATAAAATAATGAGCAAATTGTTAAATGATTAAATTGCTTCATTGTTAAACCTCTAAATTACTAAATGGTTAAATAACCATTTAGCAATATAACAACTTAGCGAAGCGATCTCACGAACACCTTAAAAAATTAAATAACAATGTGAGTAATTTAACATAAAAATTGTAAACTATAATCGACTTCGCTCATTATAAACTTTTCAGCAATTTTGAAAGGTGCCTAAATTTGTCCCAGTAAATTGCCATGACTTTTTTATTATAATTTTTTAGTAATGAATTTTCAGCAAGTTCAAATTAAAATTGATGCTTTTATAAAACATTACCGGATTGCTATTTTAGGAACATTGCTTGTACATGCTTTTTTTTTACTGATACTTGTTGTTTTAGAAATGGCAAAACCTACTGTATCTAATCAAAGCCCATTTTCAATTGAATTTGAAGCCGAAGAACTTCCAACAAATAATTTAATTCCCGAACAAAACAATGTTCAAAATAATGGCGATGAAAATATAGAAAACGTAAAAAATATTTCATCAAACGAAGCCGATAAAAATAAAAGCTTCGACGATTATTACAAAGAGATTGAAAATATAGTTAACAAAAGTAAACCTAAAGAAAATTTTGTTGCAAACGATTATAACGATAAACGCAATTTAGCAAAAGATTATAGCAAAGAAAATGAATTTGTTGCTCAAACAGAAAATGAGCAAAATAAACAAAGTGCAAATAAAAACAGTTCGGGCAAAAATACTTATGCCGGAAATGCAATTATAACTTATAATTTAGGCGGACGAAAAGCAGTAAAACTTCCTGTTCCTGCATATCAGTGCCTTGGAAGCGGAAATGTTGTTATTGAAGTAACGGTAAATAATTTGGGAGTTGTAAAATCGGCAACAATTATTTCGTCTAATACTTCATTAAATGAAAGTTGCCTTTCAGATGCGGCTTACAAATCGGCTTTAATTTCAAAATTTGCTATTGACTTAAAAGCTCAACCGCTTCAAAAAGGAACTATTAACTATAAATTTATTAGTCAATAATTAGTGTCTGTCCATAATGTCCGATTTCTGCGTTATTCTCGTATTAAAAAAAAAGTCATTTACATCAGTAAACTCCTGATTTTTTAATACTTCGAATGCCTTGAACTCGAACATTATGAATCAGACACTGACTTTATAGACAAGCACTAATTAGTGTCTGTTTATAAAGTCCGCTGACTGCGTTATGCTCGTTTTGAAAACAGTCATTTACATTCCGCCATTATTAGTGTCCTCACAAACAAAGCGTGCATATTATATGCTCAAAAAGAGATTGCAAATCGTTCCGAAGCATAGGAACGAAGGTAGTGAGATTTTCAAAACTGCGCAAACTTCAAACTTGAACATAATAAATCAGACTCTATGATTTAATAAACAAAAAAATTTGTTAATATTTATAAAATACTTAATTTTACACAAACCAAAACATTGTTTTTTATGAAAATTTTAAAAAGAATTTTTATCGTTATTGTAGTAATTATTGTTGCATTGCTAATTTTTGCAGCATTTTTACCTTCAAGCTATAAAGTTGTCCGTTCAACTGTTATTAATGCTCCTCCCGAAGCAATTAGTTCACAAATTACCGATTTTTGCAACTGGGATAAATGGTCGCCATGGATTCACGTTGATTCTACCGAAAAATACACTTACAATGATACCATTGGGAAAGGCGGGTATATGGAATGGACAGGTGAAATGATTGGTTCTGGTAATATGTCAATAACAGAAGTTACAACAGATTCGGTAAAATACAATTTAGTATTCAAAGAACCATGGGAGTCTGTTTCTAACGGAGCATTTTGTTTTTCGAAAACCGAAACAGGAACAACAGTTACATGGACAAATGAGGGAAATTTAAGTTGGCCAATATCGCGTTTAATGGGCTTTTTTATGAGTTTCGATAAAATGATGGGACCCGATTTTGAAAAAGGATTAGCAAAACTTAAAACTGTTGTTGAATCAACATCTAAATATACTTATTCCATTATAGAAAAAGAGATTCAAGCAATGATAATTGCAGTTGTTCACAACAAAGTTGCAATGGGCGAAATAGGTAATATTTTAGGAAAATCGTATAGCGAAATTCAGAAACTAATGAAAAAACAAGGTGCAAACATGACTGGTTCGCCAATGGCAATAACTCTGGCTTGGGATAGTATAAGTTGGGATTTTGAAGCAGCAATTCCAATTGATAAAGAAATTAAAGGAAATGCTCAGGTTCAGGTAAAACAATCGTATGCCGGAAAAGTAATATATTTAAGCTACACCGGACCTTATGAAGGAACATATAAGGCATACACCGAATTAGATTCATATATGAAAGAAAAAGGTCTTTTTCAAAATGGTGGACCGTGGGAAGTTTATTTAACCGACCCAAGTACAGAACCCGATACCAACAAATGGGTTACAGAAATATATTTTCCGGTGAAATAAGAAATCAGACATATTTTAGCACATTGTTACTAAGGCATTATTGTAATATTTCCTTTAAGTTTAACTTTTAAGCCATTATAGTTTTCAGCATTAAGGAAATAAACAAAGACATCTGTATTCATTTTTTTACCATGGAAATAACCGTTCCAACCAACAGTCGGGTCATTACTCTCAAAAACCTTTTCTCCCCAACGATTAAATATTTTAAATTCCATTGATTTTATACATTTTCCATAAACATAAAGCACATCATTTTCGCCGTCTTCGTTTGGACTAAATGCAGATGGTACCCAAATATTACCACATTCATTGTTAATAAAAATATTAACACATGCTGTATCGCTGCAACCATTAGTGTTGGTTCCAACTACACAATAAACGGTTGAACTATTTGGCGAAGTTATTGGATTACTGCATGTTGAACAAGATAATTCTTCCGTTGGGCTCCACGAATAAAAACTTGCACCATTCACTTCAAGCTGAACACTATCACCTAAAGTTATAGAGGTGTCGCAGTTTAGTGTTAAATTAGGTGTTGGATTTACTGTTACAATTGCAGTATCAGCACTAACACAAGCTCCGGTTGTACCAATAACGATGTAAGAAGTTGTTGAAGTTGGACTTACTGTTTGCTGGCTGTTTGTATTTAGTCCATTACTCCAAGTGTAAGACGAAGCACCGGTAGCTGTAAGTGTAGCCTGTTGACCTGAACATATCGTAGTATCATTTACTGAAATTAAAATAGTTGGACTCACTGTTACAATCGCAGTATCTGAATTAGAACAGTTTCCAATCGTACCAGTTACAATATATGATGTAGTTGAAGATGGCGAAACAGTTTGAGTGTTTCCAGAACTATAGCCGTTATCCCATAAGTAGGTATCGGCACCATTTGCAATTAGAGTAGTAGATTGACCAGCACATATTGTTTCGTCATTAACAATAACATTAATTGGCTCTGAAAGTACTAAAAATTCTGGGAATTTATTTATTTGACCTAATGAAACACCCATATTTATTGCTGTAGGGTTATAATTACAACCTAAACCTTGAATATCAGGATTATTAATTATACCGAGATATGAGCTAGTAATCCCATAAAAGTGATATATTTTCCCATCAGGTGCTAATTTTAACCCTTTTGAAAGGTATAAATTTCCACTTCCTACTGATGCTATAAAAATTGGAGGTATAGAAGGTGTTGTTATATTATATTGAAGGAGTTGTCCTGCTGAACTTGGTGAACAAACATAATATCTTGTTAAATACAAAATTTGACCAGAAAGGGACCATTCAACATCTAATATTCCACAATAAGTTGGATTAGTTCCTGTTATACCGGGAATACTATAAGCATTTGAAATAATGCCATTAGCATTATCAAAATCCATTATAGTACTTGGGCCATTTTCATATAAATTAGCAATTGCTATTTTTTGAGAAACTTTTGAATACCTGATTTGCGAACAAACACCAACATTTAACCCAATATTTATAGTATTGAATAACGAGATGCCTGAATTGTCTATTTTAAAGATTTTTACATTTGTGGAATTAATTTGTGGAATTAGTAACCAATAAGTATCACAAATGCCAGCAATAACTATCATCCCTTCTGTTGATTGATTTGTTAAATAAATGTTTTTCATTCCTGAAATAACATCACCTAAAGGATTTAAAGAAGTTCCATTTCCAATTAAATTAATATCAATAATGCTATAATAAATATTTCCGGAATTCGGAACATCACCAGTATTACTGAAAACAAAAAACTGCCCAGGATGATCAGGGAAAAAACTGCTTAAACCTGTTTGAAGAATATGAGGTCCATTATTAAGACCATTTCCATTGGGCATAATCTGATTACTTTTATCCCATATCCTGCTTCCATCTGTATAAAACATTACATCACCATTCAAAGGCATAGCAGCAACAAAGTAACCTCCTGCTTCATTCATAGGTGCATGAATATTTGTTACAGAAACGGCATTTGTGTTAAAATCAAAAAACAACCCTTTACTTGTATTACTGAAAAACCAAGTATGGTCTTCTCTTTGGGCATTTGAGCAAACTGAAATTAAAATAAATATATAAATTAAAAATCTCATCAAGGTTTTTACGATAAAATCAATAATTCGTTTTAATTAATTTATTAAAGTCAAACTAATTGGTGTCCCCTTTTTTATATTTTTTAAAGCCTTTTTTCCTAAAATTTCATTTAAATATTTTGGATGTAATCCATATCCAGGTCTTATAGAACGAACATTTTCATTTGTAAAAACTTCACCAGCTTTTATATCTTTTATAACAAAAAGTGAACGTGAAAACTCACGACTTTTAATTGTTTTAGGCGATAAATTATAAGAAACCTTTCCGATAGCTTTTTCAACAACCCGAATATTGTTTACTAATTCAGTAAACTCTTTTGGTTCTACCGAAAATGTTGCATCTGGTCCGCCCATTGAACGGTCTAAAATAAAATGTTTTTCGATTATTCTTGCCCCTAAAGCAACAGCAGCTACAGATACAGTATTTGAAATTGTGTGGTCAGATAATCCGGGAGTAATATTAAATCTTTTTTCTAAATCGGGAATTGTTAAAAGGTTTGCTTCATCTATCGGAGCAGGGTAAGACGATGTGCATTTTAAAAGCGCAATTTGTTTATTGTCAGCTTTTAAGCAGGTATCAACTGCAAGTTGAATATCTTCAATAGTTGCAATTCCTGTAGAAATAATTATTGGCTTTCCTTTTTTTGCAACATATTCAATTAAAGGAATATCGGTAATTTCAAAACTTGCAATTTTGTAGGCAGGTACTTGCATTTTTTCTAAAAAATCAACAGCAGTAAAATCAAATGGTGACGAAAAAAATATTAACCCTAATTTTTCTGCAATTTTTTTAAGTTTTGGTTGCCAATCCCAAGGAGTATAAGCTTCTTTATATAGTTGGTAAAGAGTTTTTCCATCCCAAATTGCTCCTTGTTTAATTTGAAAATATTCATTATCACAATCTATTGTTATTGTATCGGCAGTATATGTTTGCGTTTTTATTGCATCGGCACCTGCTTTAGCAGCAGCTTCAATAGTTTTTACCGCAATATTAAAATCGTGGTTATGATTTGCTGATAATTCGGCAATTATAAATGTGTTACGATTATTTTTAAAACTAAAATTCCCTATTTTGTTAATCATAAGTTTAAAATATATTTTCGAGCGTTAAAATTTTTTATGTCATTTTCTAACAACATATTATATCCAGCTTTTTCAAAAATTTTTATTGAAGCAATATTTTCATTTTTAATGTAAGCAGTTATTTTATTGATGGTTGAAAATTTTTGTTTAAATTTTTGGGCTGATTCTTTTAATATTTTTTCTCCTAACGAAATTCCCCGAAATTTAGGCGAAATACTTATACCCACCACACATTCGTTTTGCTCGATGTTATAACGAACTTGTCCAGCAAATATTCCTGCTATTTCAACAACTAAAAAATAAATATTGGGGTTATTAATGGCATTTTTAAACCATATTTTATGTTCTTCTAATATAATTTCTTTTTGATGAAATGAATTATTTCTTACTTCTAAATTATTATTTAATTCAAGAACTTTAAGCATATCTTTAGCAGAAGCTTTGCGAAGATTAAACCAATTATTTAGTCCTTCTTTAAAAATTTCAGATATTATTCTTGATGCTCCTTTTGAATCTATAACGGTTTGGTATTTATAGTATAATTCATTTCTTTTATTAAAAGAAAATAATGTTTTAATTTCATTAGTGAAAGTTGTATTTAAATTAAAATTTTCAATTACAGTTGCTAATTTAAAATTTTTTAAACCAGTTGCATTATATTTTTGATTGTCAGTAACAAGAAGAGCTAAAAATGGAGTTCCAGTTATTAATAATTCGTAAATTGTTTGTCCTGCACCAGTTATTGCAAAGTCGCATAAACTCATTAAAGAATGCATTTTATTAGCATCAATATCTGAATAGTATTTTATATTATTATTTTGAATAACTTTTTTAATGTTCTTAGAAATAACAACATGTAAAACAATGTTTTTGTTTAAATGTTGTAAAATTTTTATCACATTATTAATTAACTCACTATAATCAGCTCCTCCTAAAGTTATTAATACATTATTAACAGTTAATGAAATTTCTTTTTTGTTATTTAAATGAAATTCTTTTTGTAGCACCTGATAATTAGTACCTGCTAAAACATTATTCTTATAACCTTTTTCTAAATATAAATTTGAATCTATTCCAATTGAACCGTTAATAATAATTCCTTTGGGATAATTTAATCTAAAATCATCATCAAAAAAAACAGGAACATCGCAAAGTTCTGTTACCTTTTTATAATAAAAAATAGGAGCCAAGTAAGAGTCAATGATAATAATATGAGAGTCTTTTGCTTTATTTTCAAATAAAGATTTGTGCGAAAGCCATTTTACATTAAAAATGTATGATTTAATATTTGTTTCAATATTTTCATCACAATCAATAAAAATTAATGGCTCAAACCCTTTTTCAATAAAAGATTCTGCTAAAGAAATGCAACGTGTTAAATGTCCCCTGCCTGTTGTTTTATGCCACTCGGTAAAAATGGAAATTTTCATTCCGAGATGTTTTTATTAATATTTACGATTTTAATGCATTAGCACCGCTCACAATTTCTAAAATCTCATTAGTAATAGCTGCCTGACGTGCTTTATTATAAGTAAGTTTTAAATGGTTAATTAAAACTGTTGCATTATCAGTTGCCTTATGCATTGCGGTCATTCTTGCTCCCTGTTCAGACGCAAAACTATCAAGAAGTGATTTGAATAATTGTGTTTTAAGAGTTTTAGGAATAAGTGTATTAATTATTTCTTCTTCGTTTGGTTCAAAAAAATAAAATTTTCTTGAACCTTTTTTACTATCTGGCTTTTGAATAGGAATTGGTAAGAATTGTTCGGTTGTTATTATTTGTACTGCGGCATTTTTAAAGCGATTATAAATTAAGTCTATTCTGTCATATTCATTGGCAGCAAATTTTGCTATAATTTCTTCGGCAAATTTGGCTGCATTCAAATATTTTAAATTATTAAACAATTGGTTATCATATCCAATAATTTTAAAATTTCTTAAATTTAAAAAATCGTATCCTTTTTTACCAAAGCAATAAAAATGCACTTTCCCGGCTTCAAACTGAGAAGGATAATTTTCGTGTGCATATTGTAACGCATTTCGTACAAGACCAGAATTAAAAGCTCCGCATAATCCTCTGTTTGATGTTACAACAAGCAATAAAACTTTTTTTATTTCACGTTGTTTAATAAAAGTGTTTTCGCTGGCACTATCGAGATTGCCGCATACTTCGGCTAATACTTCCTGCATTTTGTTAGCGTAAGGTCGCATTTTAATTACAGCATCCTGCGATTTTCTCAACTTGGCAGCCGACACCATTTTCATGGCACTTGTAATTTGCCTTGTTGATGTTACCGATGCAATACTATTTCGTATTTCTTTGAGGTTCGCCATTTATTCTTAGTATAAAAAGTTCATTGTTTACTGTTCATTGTTCAAAAAAGTTTTTAGTTTCGAGTTTTTAGTTCGTGGTTATACTTTGTCATACAGTAGTCATTCAATTGTTTCCTATAATTTCGTTCCTACGGAACTTTATTTATCTTATTTTTTGTGTTACCATAATTTCATGCCTACGGCATTTTGTTCTGCGTTCATTGTTATTTAACAATTTAGCAATTTAACAATCTTTTCAATCTTGTTTTTACAATGTATTTCTATTTATTTCAAATTATTTCAATGTGTTCATTCATAATACTTAATACTTTGCACTTAATACTTTTTTATTGATTAGCTTTTATATTTTGCAGAAATTTCAGTTGTAACTTTTTCGAGAACTGCAACAACTTCGTCATTTATTATTCCTTTACGCAATGTTTCGAGAGTATCGGAATGCTTGTTTCTTAAAAATTCTATATAGTCGCGTTCAAATTCCACAACTTTTTTAACAGGAACATTTTTAAGTAATCCTTTTGTTCCGCAATAAATTATTGCAATTTGTTCTTCAACTAAAACAGGTGAATATTGACCTTGCTTTAATATTTCAACGTTTTTAGAACCTTTATCAAGAACAGCTTTTGTTGCTGCATCGAGGTCGCTGCCAAATTTCGAAAATGCTTCTAATTCGCGGTATTGTGCCTGGTCAATTTTTAATGTACCGGCAACTTTTTTCATTGATTTTATTTGTGCATTTCCACCAACACGCGATACCGAAATACCTACGTTAATAGCGGGACGAATTCCAGAGTTAAATAAATTTGATTCAAGATAAATTTGACCATCGGTAATAGAAATTACGTTTGTAGGTATATATGCCGAAACGTCGCCAGCTTGTGTTTCAATAATAGGCAAAGCGGTTAATGAACCACCGCCTTTAACTAAGTGTTTAATGGTATCTGGTATATCGTTCATCATTTTTGCGATATCATCGGCTTCAATAATTTTAGCCGCTCTTTCCAATAAACGTGAATGTAAATAAAAAACATCGCCTGGATATGCTTCACGTCCTGGTGGACGACGGAGTAACAAAGAAACTTCGCGGTACGAAACAGCTTGCTTCGAAAGGTCATCGTAAACAATTAAAGCATGGCGTCCCGAATCGCGGAAAAATTCGCCAATAGCACAACCTGCAAATGGTGCATAAAATTGCATTGCAGCGGGGTCGCTGGCAGTGGCTTCAACAATTACTGTAAAATTTAATGCGCCATGTTTTTCGAGTGTTTTAGCTATATTTGCTATTGTTGAACCTTTTTGTCCGATAGCTACATAAATGCAATATACAGGCTGTCCTTTTTCGTAAAATTCGCGTTGATTAATTATTGTGTCAATAGCAATAGCTGTTTTTCCGGTTTGACGGTCGCCAATAATAAGTTCACGTTGTCCACGCCCAATAGGAATCATTGCATCAATAGCTTTTATTCCGGTTTGAAGGGGTTCTTTTACCGGCTGACGGTAAATTACGCCTGGAGCTTTACGTTCCAAAGGCATTTCATATAATTGTCCGGTTATTGGACCTTTGCCATCAACTGGTTCACCAAGAGTATTTATTACCCTGCCTAATAACCCTTCGCCAACTTTTATTGAAGCAATTTGTTTTGTTCTTTTAACTTTATCGCCTTCTTTAATACTTTCAGATGAGCCAAGCAAAACAACGCCAACATTATCTTCTTCGAGATTAAGTGTTATAGCTTTCATTCCATTGTCAAATTCAACCATTTCGTTTGCCTGAACATTAGATAAGCCATATATTCTGGCTATTCCGTCGCCAATTTGGAGTACAGAGCCAACTTCGTTTAAGTCAGCTTCTGTAGTAATTCCTTTTAGTTGGTTACGTAAAATTTTGGAAACTTCACCCGGTTTTATATCTGCCATTACTTTATTTGTGATTTAAGATTTATGAATTATGATTTAAGATGTTCTATGTTTACAGTTTCATGTTTATTGTTCAAAAATGTTCAATGTTTATCGTTCTATGTTATTTAGTTATTAAGTTATTTGTTATTAAGTTATTAAGTTATTTGTTATTTAGTTATTTCAATATATTTCTATCAATTTCTATCAATTTCTATTTATTTCAGCTTTATGAACTTCTAACTTCTAACAATTGCGTATTCATTAATTCGTTCCTAACTTTTTTAAGCCGTGTTTTTACACTTGCATCGTATTGTATATCTTCAATTTGAAGTACAAAGCCACCAATTATTGAAGAATCTATAGTTGACAAAAGTTCGATGGTCTTATTATATTTAGAATGAAGTAGTTGTGAGATTTCATTTTTTAAGTTATCGTCAATTTTTATTGGAGTTATTAGTGATGCGGTAACAATTCCTTGGTTAATTTTGTATTGAGCGAAAAAATTTCTAATAACATCGCTTAAACGGCTTTCGCGACGGTGTTTTATTAACATTTCTACAAAGTTTATTGTAAGTTTTGAAAGAAATGGCTCAAATGTATTTTTAAAAATATTTTGTTTTTCAGATGGTTTAACAACAGGACTATTAAAAATATGGTTAAATTCTGGAACGGTTGCAATTACTTCATGAATAAATTGCATATCGTTTTTTACTTTTTCGAGTATGTTTTCTTCTACTGCGGTAAGTAAAAGAGCTTTTGCGTATCTGACACCAATTTTACTGTAATTCATTAATTTTTCTTTTAAATCAACATACAAAAAAACCAAGTCCCAAATTTCAATCCCGATAGCTATCGGGACCAAAACCAAAAACCAAAAACTAATCTCTGTTCCCCTTCTTCTAATCCCAATCCCTTTAACAAAGAACTATGAACAATTAAACCAAAAACCTAAAACTATAAACCATAAATAAGAATAGATTACTCGCTTTGCTCGTGAGATCGCTTCGTTAAGTTCTTCGCTAATCACTCAGAATGACAGAAAGTTAACAATAAACATTTTTTTAACTAATTTAGATTAATATCTTTAATTAAACTTTCGATAAAAACTTTTTGGTTTGCATCTTTTAAAAGTTCTTTTTTCAATATTTTTTCAGCTATTTCTACAGACAAAAACGATATCTGGTTTTTTATATCAGTAAGAGCTGCCATTTTTTCAGATTGTATAATAGCTTTAGAATTCTCGATAAGTTTACCTGCTTCAATACTTGCTTGAGACTTAGCTTCAAAAATAATTTTTTCTTTTATTTCGCGTGCTTCTTTAATAAGCAAGTCGCGTTCTTTACGTGCTTCGTTTAAAATACGCTCATTATCGGTTTGCAATTTAGCCATTTCATCTTTAGCTTTTTCGGCGGACTTAAGTGAGTTTTCAATATTTTCTTCGCGTTCTTTAAGCATTTGAAGAACTGGTTTCCATGCATATTTTTTAAGTATTATTAATACTAAAGAAAACGATAACAACATCCAGAATATTAATCCTATACCAGGGGTTACGAGTTCCATAATTGATTATTTATTATTTTTAATGTAGAATGTTCAATTTAGAATGTAGAATTTGTTTAGTTCTACATTGGATATTCAAAATTCTACATTTTATATTTTTATTTTTTTTCATTACTTGAAACTTTATTTTTTTCAACTGTTTTTATGCTTGATGTAAAAATAGAAATTAATTTGCTGCATTCTTTTAGGTCTGGCTCAATATCAGGTAGCTTTTCTAAAAGTGGTTTTTGGATAATAATCTTAAGACATATTCTTGTTTCCCGTAGTTCTTTTAAAATAACTTTCATTTTGTGTGCAAAGTCAGATTTTGATTCGGCAGCTTGAACTTCTCCGTAATTCAAAGCAGGTGATGTTCCGCTGCGTACCAATTGCCCTGATATATGATTTCCGGCTTTAGTATTTAGCAATTTCTCAGAAACATCCATCATTCTGATAGCAAATTTTATCAGCCGCTCTTCCAAATCGTATTTTCTGTTTTCTGTCATTTTTTTAATTTACGTTTAAAACTTGCGAAACAAGCCAATCGCTTATTTCGCAAGTGTTTCTTTTTTTACATGAAAAGAATTAACATGCAAACAACAATAGCAAAAAATGCAACACCTTCAACAAGAGCAGCAGCAATAATCATGTTTGAACGAATATCGCCTAATGCTTCTGGTTGACGTGATATTGCAGTTAATGCACTACCGCCAATGTTACCAATACCAATACCTGCACCAATTGCAGCAATACCTGCACCAATACCTGCACCCATTTTTGCAATAGCTGTGTTTTCAACAACTTGTAAAAGAACTAATAATGTAATCATATATATAAAGGTTTAAAAAAAGTTTAATGTTTTATGTTCATTGTTCAAAAAAGTTTAAAGTTTCGAGTTTATGGTTCATGGTCATACTTTGTCATTCATAGTCAATACAATTGTCATTCATTGTTATATGGTTGTTATACGTGTGCATACAATTGATTGACCATTGTTTGACTATTGTGTGACCATTGTTATTCATTGTTTTATTTTTAATAATTTTTTAATGATGTTCTTCTGTTGCCAACCCAAAATAAATAGCTGAAAGTAAAGTAAATACATAAGCCTGAATAAAGGCAACAAGAAGTTCGAGCATTGACATAAATACTGTAAAAATTACTGAAAGTACAGAAATACCGTAACCTGCACCTAAACTCATTTTCCCGAAAATAAATATCAAACTAAAAAAACCAAGTGCAATAATGTGCCCGGCTGTAATGTTTGCGAATAAACGAACCATAAGAACAAATGGCTTTGTAAAAACTCCAATAAGCTCTACAATAGGCATTAGTGGAATTGGAATTTTTAGCCACCATGGAACACATGGAGCATTTATAATATGCTTCCAATAAGTTGCATTAGCATTTATAGTTGTAATAGTAAATGTAAACAACGCAAGAATCCCGGTAACTGCTATATTTCCTGTTAAGTTAGCACCTCCCGGAAAAATTGGAATAAGACCAAGCAGATTACTTATAAAAATAAAAAAGAAAATTGTTAATAAATAAGGAAGATACTTCTGATAAGTATGTCCAATTGATGGACGTGCTATATCGTCGCGAACAAAAATAATTAATGGTTCCATTAATGATTGAATTCCTTTTGGGGCTAAATTTTGCCGGCGTTTATATGATTTTGCAACACTAATGAAAATCCAAAGCATTAAAAATATTACAATAAAAAGTTCGGAAACAATTTTTGTGATAGATAAATCGAGTGGTAATTTAGCTTCTTCGTCAACAGTATTACCATCTTCCAATACTTCTACAATTTTTCCTTTATTAACACCTTCGGTTTCGAGTTTTAATCCAGAGTATGATTTTTCGCCATGTTCAAATTTCGACGACATAAAAAACAATAATCCCTGTTTATAACTATATACAATTATTGGTAAAGGGATTGTTATTTCGGTGCCGCTAATTTCTGCAATATGCCATTCGTGATTATCAATAACATGATTTATAATAAATTCACCAGGCTTAAATGTTTCTTCGTTTTTTGAACCCGATTCAGACAGAGAATCTGTCTTGTGTTCGCTTGCTTTAATGTTTAATCCAAAAAATAACAATGCTATGATTAAAAAGAGATTAATATAAAGTTTTGTTTGTAATTGCATTTGCAGATATTCTTTTTAAAAAGCATGCAAAATTAACTAAATATTTTTATGAGCAAAAAAGAATTTAATTTTTGTTGGTTATTTTTTCAAATTGCTTCAACACCTTGCTATTTAATGATTAAATAAATATTTAATTTAATGAAACATCCACGACAAATAAATTTAACACGCAAGAGAATGATTATATTCAAGGTTAAGGTTAAGGTTAAGGGTTGAGATTGAAAAAAGATTGAAAGGATTGAGAAAACAAGATTGAGAAGATTGTTAAATTGCTCTATTGTTGCTACTGCATAACAATGAAACAATGAAGCTATGAAACAATGAACATAGAACAATTCACCCCGTAGGATAATCCCATTGAACAACGGAGTGAAAATAAAAACAAATATCCAACGGGGTAAACATTTTTGAACTTTTTTGAACAATGAACATTTTCAATCTACATCAATCTGAAAAATACAATAAATTGAGTATCAATAAATTAAAAAATATGAACACATGTATAAAAATTTGTTATTTTTGCTGCTCTTTTTAACCAAAGTAATTGTGAACATATATTCCCGCAAGCAGATATGGAAATTATTATTATTAATAGTTGCTGTAATTATTGGCATTTCGTCGCTATGGGTAACAAACTTATTAGTAAAAAAGCTTTCGTTTGAAGAAAGAAAAAAAATAGAGCTTTGGGCTGAAGGAATGAAGCAATTAGCAAATAATACCAACCCAAATCAGGATATTAGTTTTGTTTTTCAAGTAATTAAAAACAACGAAACTGTTCCTGTAATTGTAACAGACAATAAAGACAGCATCGTTTTTACCCGTAATCTCGATTCGCTTAAATTAAATGATTTTAATTATCTTAAAAAAAGATTGGCATACATGAAAGCACATTGTAAGCCAATTAAAATAATATTATCTGATAAATTGACTCAATATGTTTATTATGAAGATTCTATAATTCTTACTCAATTAACATATTACCCATATATTCAGTTAGCTATAATCTTTCTTTTTATTTTAGTTGCATATATTGCTTTTAGTGCATCGCGACGAGCCGAACAAAATCAGGTTTGGGTTGGTATGGCTAAAGAAACTGCCCATCAGTTAGGAACTCCAATATCTTCGTTAATGGCTTGGATAGAATTACTTAAATTACAAAAAATTGACAAAGAAATTTTAGTTGAGGTAACAAAAGATATTAAACGATTAGAAATTGTTACCGAACGTTTTTCAAAAATCGGCTCCGATACTCCACTGGTTCCCGTAAATATTGTTGAAATTCTTAATAATGCTATTAATTACATGCAATCACGAACCTCATCAAAGATAAAATTTATTCGTAACTTTTCTGATTTTAATGAATTAATGGTACCGCTTAATCCTGCTTTGTTTGAATGGGTTATAGAAAATTTATGTAAAAATGCTATTGATGCTATGGAAGGCTCGGGAACAATTGAAGTATCGTTATACGACCAAATGCAAATTTTATTTATTGATTTTAAAGATACAGGACGAGGAATTCCAAAATCGAAATATAAAACTGTTTTTCAACCTGGCTTTACCACAAAAAAACGTGGATGGGGACTCGGTTTAAGTTTATCTAAAAGAATAATTGAAGTGTATCACAACGGAAAAATATTCGTTAAATCATCGGAAATGAATATCGGAACAACTTTTAGGATTACTTTAAAAAAATAATAATATTTATATTTGCAAAAAAGATAATTTACATTGGGTAGAATTTTAGCAATAGATTATGGTCAAAAACGTGTGGGATTGGCAGTTACCGATACGCTTAAAATTATTGCAACAAATTTAACTACGGTTGCGTCAAAAGATATTTTCGATTTTTTAAAAAATTATTTTATTAAAGAAAAAGTTGATATAATTATAGTTGGATTAGCTAAAAAACTTAATAATACTGACTCGTCATCAATGCAGTTTATAAAACCTTTTACCGAAAAACTTAAAAAAACTTTTCCCGGACTACAAATAGAAATGTACGATGAAAGATATACTTCAAAGTTAGCACTTCAAGCAATGATTGAAAGTGGCGCAAGTAAAAAAACTCGTAGGAACAAAGCGTTACTTGATTCGATTAGTGCTACAATATTGTTACAAAATTATTTAGAATTTTTAAAATTTAATAAAAAATGATAGTTCCTGTTTATGGTTACGGTAACGCTGTTTTACGCGAAGTATCCAAAGATATTAAACCAGATTATCCCAAATTAAACGAACTTATTGCAAATATGTGGGAAACATTGAAAAATGCCGACGGTGTTGGTTTGGCTGCTTCTCAGGTTGGTTATTCGATTCGTTTATTTTTAATTGATGCTGAACCACTTTCGAAAGACCATAAAGAATTAAAGGGTTTTAAAAAAGCTTTTATTAATGCACATATTTTAAAACAAGAAGGCGATTTGTGGTCGTATAACGAAGGATGTTTAAGTTTACCCAGCATTCGCGAAGATGTTAGCCGCAAACCCAAAATAACTGTAAAATATGTTGATGAAAATTTTGTAATACACGAGGAAATATTTGAAGGAATTAAAGCACGTATTTTTCAACACGAGTACGATCATCTCGAGGGTATTCTTATCCCTGACCGTATTTCGCAAATTCGGAGAACATTGATTAAACGAAAATTAAATAATATTATTACAGGAAATGTAAAAGTAAATTACAAAATGAAATTTGCTAAAACAAAACAATAAACAATAAACAATGAACAATAAAAAGTACAAAGTAAAACAATGAATATAAAAAGATAGTTTAAAGTTTCAGATTTGAAGTTTCAGGTTTTCAAAACCATAAACTAAAAACTCTAAACCAAAAACTTAGAACAATTAACAATGAAATTTTTGAACAATAAACCATAAACAATGAAAAAATTAGTGTTCGTTGGAGTTTTAATCTCATTTCTTTACTCGTGCAATTCGACCAATAAAGTTGAAGAAAAAAACAAATTGCTTGTAAAAATACAACAAAATGAAAAAAAACTATACAACGATAGTTTAATGGAATTAGACGTTACAATTGCCGATAGTACTGTTAATTTATATACAAAATTTGCAAACGAATATCCCGACGACACCTCATCTGCCGAATATTTATTTAGAGCTGCCGAAATTTGTAAATCACTTAATAAAGGCAAGCTTTCGCTTTCATATTACGAAAGATTAGAAAAAAATTATCCAAAATTTCCAAAAATGCCTGTTTGTATTTTTATGCAGGGTTTTGTTTGCGAAAATCATTTAAAGGATTTTGAAAATGCCAAATATAATTATCAGCGGTTTATTGACAATTATCCAAAGCACCCACTTGTACACGACACTAAAATATTAATCGAAAATTTGGGAAAATCGCCCGAAGAACTTATTAAATCGTTTCAGGAAAAAGAAAATATTAACAAATCACAAAATAATTAATAACATGAAAAACCATTTATTGTTTCTTTTAATTGTCAGCATATTTATAATCAGTTGCGACAAACTTGCAGAAGAAGATACCCCTGTTTGTAAAGATTGTTACCAAATGAAGTATAAAAACACTCAACTTTTAGATACTTTAAAATATCAGCGACTTTGTGGTGGCGATGTAGTTGTTTGGGAAAACATTCCCGACAGCGTAGTTACTGCTGATACAACAATTAAATACTTTTGCAAATAGTTGTTGTAGGCTGACATAAACAATGCAGTCAACGCTACCAAATTTATCGAAAACGCCTTTTGTCAGATTAGTTATTCCATTTATTTGTGGTATAATTTTATACCGATTATTCCCAAATGTGCAGCCCTTTTTTATAGTTGTTGCAATTTCTATTTTTCTTGTATTATTAATTTTATATCAAACAATTCCGTTTTTACGCGAGAGCTATTCAAAAATGGTTTACTGGGGCACTTTGTTAAATCTTTCTTTAATTCTTGGAGGATACTATTTAACAACTAACAAAATAGAAACAGGCAATAACAGTAATTTAATTAAATCGGGCTTTATTAGTGGCGAAATAATAGAACAGCCAACTATAAAAGATAAATCAATAAAAGCTGTACTTGATGTAAAAGCGATACATGTAAAAAACCAGTGGATTAATTCTAATGGCAAAATAATTGTGTATTTTCAAAAAGATAATAAATCGTTGTCGCTTAAAAATGGTGATAACATTTTGTTCGAACCAGATATTCAGGAAATCGAAAACGCAGGTAATCCAAAAGAATTTGACTACAAACAATATTTAGCTTTTCATTTAATTACTCATCAGGCATATTTAAAATCGCAAAAATGGCAACTGCTTAATAAATCAGCTAACAATAATTTGTTTTTATTTTCACAAAAAATAAGAAATAAACTTTTAAATATACTTAAAAAATATGGTTTTAAAGATGAAACTTATGCTGTAACATCTGCAATAACAGTTGGATACGTGAACGAATTAGATACAGAGGTAAAAAAAGCATATTCATCTTCAGGGGCAATGCATATTCTTTCTGTAAGCGGGTTACATGTTGGAGTTGTATATATTGTTATTAATTTTCTTTTATTATTCATGAGAAAGAAAAGGTTTCTTGTAATTTTAAAAGCAATTATAATTGTTTCATTTTTATGGTTTTATGCGTTACTTACCGGAATGTCGCCATCGGTATTAAGAGCAGCAACAATGTTTAGTTTCGTGGTAATTGGTAACGCATTAATCCGAAAAACGAATATTTACAATACTCTTTCAGCTTCGGCAATGTTAATGTTAGTTGTTAACCCCTTGATGTTATTTGATATAGGTTTTCAACTTTCGTATTTAGCTGTAATAGGGATAGTGTTTTTTCATCCATTAATTTATAAAAGCATTTATTTAAAAAATAAGCTATTAGATTACGTTTGGTCGCTAACTTCGGTAGGCATTGCAGCACAAATTATTACTTTGCCAATAAGTTTGTATTATTTTCATCAATTTCCTAATTATTTTTTAATTACAGGGTTGGTTGTTATTCCATTATCGTCGGCAATAATTTATATAACCATGCTTCTGTTTGTAATTTCATCGTGGGATTGGGGAGCATCAATTATCGCAAAAATATTGGTGTACTTAGTTGATTTTATGAATTGGTTTGTAAAAACTGTTGAGCATTTACCTGGTGCTGTTTTTGCAAATATTCCTTTTAATACGTGGCAAGTTATTTTGTTTTATGTTTCAATACTATTAGCTACGCAATTTTTAATTAATAAAAAGATTTTGTGGTTAAAATTGTTCCTTGTTTCAATTATATTAATTTTAGGATTAAATATTTATGAAAGTACAAACATTAAACTTCAACGAAAGGTTTTTGTTTATAATATAAAAGGCATTTCAACAATTAATTTTATTGATGGTACCAATAATGTGCTTTTTAGCGATATTGATTTGCAACAAAATAACAGTTCGTATTCATTAAAAGGTAATTGGTTGTCGCTTGGAGTAGAAGGCGAAAGGATAGTTTCGTTTGCTAAACTTAATGAGCAGTTTTTATTTTCGAATTTACTGACAACAAACAACGAAAATTTGTTTTTTAAAAATAATTTTTTCGATTTTTACGGATGCAGAATTGTTGCTTTACGCGATAAATTTAACGTTTCCAAAAACATTAATAACAAAGTGCCCATAAATTATCTGATATTGTCGAAAAATGTTGATTTAAAAATCTCCGACTTGTTAAAAGTGTTCATCCCTAAACAAATAATAATTGATTCGTCAAACTCGAAATCTAAAATAAATAATTGGGTTGAACAAGCTAAATTATTAAATATTAATTGTTTTGTAGTGTCTGAACAAGGAGCTTTCGAAATAGATATTTGAATTAAGTAGTGTTTGTCCATAATGTCCGATTTCTGCGTTATTCTCGTATTAAAAAACAGTCATTTACATCAGTAAACTCCTGATTTTTTAATACTTCGAAAGCCTTGAACTCGAACATTCTGAATCAAACACTGACTTTATAGACAGACACTATTTAGTCGAACCTTAAAAACCCTCATTGGAAATTAAAGTCATTGTATATTCTAATTGTGTATTTTTTTTTATTTTTCTTTTTTCACCACCAAAAAAGAAACAAAAAACCCTCCATCCTTCAACTTCGTTCAGGATAAACTCCGTCCAACTCCAATTTTTTAACTAATTCAAAATAAATAGTATAGTAGATGAAATAGCTTTGTTGTAACACCGTGCATAATTTGCCCAAAAATTGTAGTTCGCACAGTTACTCACATCTTTTTTTTATTTTTTTATGGTGTTCGTGAGGGCTAAAGCCGTTCGTGGACAGCCCACCGCACCGCTTCGATTAAAACTTTAGAAAATAATTAATCTTTTTGCATTAAAGAAATTATAAAAAAATGCAAGGTTTTAACTATTTTACTATTTTTTCTTGCAAATATTTTCATAGTTTTATAACGTTATTTAACTGAATACTATTTTATTGAATACTTTTTAAG